>Ga0075012_10001844_pt1 | contig 21170 bp, 26 predicted proteins | sample All_14_2_FD_71474 | JGI IMG/M metagenome (GOLD analysis project Ga0075012, IMG submission 71474) | Freshwater microbial communities in response to fracking from Pennsylvania, USA - Allegheny Zone_MetaG_DW_15 | ecosystem: Environmental > Aquatic > Deep subsurface > Groundwater > Drilled... | reverse complement strand
GCAACAATTGGCGCAGCTTTTGGTCTTGGTCGGTCATTTGAGGTAATTTTCCAGCATTTTTTGGAGCTTCTGGTGCGCGTAGTGAAGCCTAGAGCGCACCGTTCCCTCCGAGCAATCGACTATTTTGGCGATATCTGCATGGCTCAGGCCATCGATATCAAACAAAACCACGACTACCCTGTGTTCATCAGACAGTTTCTGGAGGGATTCGTTCAATTTTTTTTGCAATTCGGACATTTCTGCCGCCTTATCCCCCCCCATCACCTTGACATCCGCAAACTGCCTTTCGAGCTGATCATTCATTTCTATATCGTTCAAGGAAAAGGTATTTCGTGTTTTCTTGCGTCGATTCAGGTGATTCAGGGCCCGGTTAACCCCGATGCGGTAGATCCAAGTATAGAAGGATGAATTCTTCTGGTAGGTCGAAAGGCTGCGGAAGGCCTTGTCAAAGGTCTCCATGAGGAGGTCATTGGTGTCCTCGTGGTTCGAGGTCATGTTGTAGAGGACCCCGTAAAGGCGCTCCTTGTAGCGCAGGACCAGCCAATCATAGGCAGATATAGTTCCGGCGAGGACCTGGTCGACCAATTGCTCGTCGGTCAGGTCCGGCTCTCCGGGTCGCCGGGCATCATCCGCCATTGCGGCGGAGCCTAGGGCAGTATCCCTACCCATGGGAAGAGGAAAGGCTGGGGAAGGGTTATTTCAACCCGTCCAGTTCCTTGTGGAAGGCGCGGGCGAAATCACGCAGTCGGGTGGTGTAGTCGTTGGAAGGGAGGACTTCGAGGGACTTGTCGGCCTTTTCCAGGAGCTCCTGGGCCTTGCGGACGCTGTAAAGATGTCCGCCCATCTCGACAACCCTACGGAGAATGGCCTCATGGTCATCCGCATTCCCGTGCAGGAGGGCCTCGGAAACCTTGGCCAGGTCCGCCGGGTTGAGCTGCTGCAGGGTGTGCAGCACAGGCAGGGTCAGCTTGCCTTTTTTCAGGTCGGTGCCGAGGGTCTTGCCGAAGCCCGCCTCGGATCCGAAAAGATCCAGGCAGTCGTCATAGATTTGATAGGCCGTGCCGATGGCGTCGCCGTAAATCCGCAGGGCGTCCACCATGATCCCCGGGGCCCGGTTCAGGCGGGCGGCCAGTTCGGTGGAAACCCGGAACAGCGCGGCCGTCTTCATGGAGATGATGCGCAGGTAATCGGGCACGGAAAGATTGAGGTCGTAGCGCCTCTGGGTCTGGAGGATTTCCCCGGTGCAGACCTCGTTGGCCGCATCGGCCACCGCGCGGGAGATGGCGGCATCCTCGAACCGTGTGCAGAGCTTGAGTGCGTGGGCAAAAAGGCAGTCGCCGAGGAGAACGGACAACTCCACACCCCACTTGGCATTCATCGTCGGGCGGGCCCGGCGGACCTCGGCATTGTCGAGGACATCATCATGGATCAGGCTGGCGAGATGGATCAATTCGACCACCACGGCGAGATCGATCTGCTCCTCCCTTACCCCGCCGGTGGCGTGGGCGGCCATGAGCACGAGCGCGGGCCGGAGGCGCTTGCCGCTGCTCTCGGCCGCATATTCGACGTAACCGGTGATGCCGGGGTCGAAGGCATCGGACTGTGCACGGATCCTGGCGTCCACACGTTCCAGGTCGGGACGGACCGGCTCAAGATAGGATTTGATGGCCAGTTGCTTTTGCAATTTGGGCATCAAAAGGGGGACTTTTTTCATGAAGGATGCGGCCATGGCCTACGCCACGTTAAAAGTCCGGGCGGTAATGTCAAACGGCCTGTCCCTTATCTTATCTTTAGAAGTTCTAATCCCCGGGGATCCGTCCACAGCCCGTGCAAGGGGAATATGCTTGCGCGCATGGAACCCCTCCAGCATAAGGATGGGTCATGCGACGGTATTGGATGGTTTCTTTGGCGGCACTTGGACTGGCTTTGGCCGGATGCGGGGGAAAAGACGGGGCCACGGTCAAGGAAGTGGAAAAACTCACTGCCGAGAAAAAATACGACGACGCCATGGGCGTCCTGCAAAAAGCGCTGAGGGAAAACCCCAAGAGCAAGGCCCTCCTGCGCGAACAGGTCACCCTCTTCCTCCGTACCGAACAGGTCAGTTACGCCATCGCCGCCTACCGCAAGTTGTCCGAAATCAGCGAGAATGACCGCATCCTTTATCTGGCCTTCAAAAACAACGATCCCGTCGTCCGGGTCACCGCCGCCAAGGCCCTTGGATTGATGAAAGACTCCCAGTCCGTCGACATCCTGATCGAACACGCCGGGGACAAGGAAAGGTCCGTCCGCCAGGCCATCGTTCTGGCTTTGGGCGACTTGAAGGACAAGAAGGCCCTCCCGGTCCTGATGAACGCCCTCAAGGATGCCGATTGGTTCGTCCGTGCCGAGGCCGCCCTGGCCCTGGGAAAAATCGGCGATGCCAAGGCCGCGGAACGGTTGTTCGAACTGCTCAATGACAGTGACAGCTACGTCAAACAGAATGCCCGCAAGGCCCTGCAGGAACTGGCCACCGAAGCCAACAAATCCGCCTATGTCAGTGCCTTGAGAAACTCCGATCCGGCCATCCGCTCCATGGCCGCCATCGCCCTCGCCTCGACCGGCGACTCCCAGGGAATCGACGTCATCACGGAACAACTGGAACGCGGCGATTCGAAGGAAACGGGTGATCTGATCCGTGCCGCCGTCAAGCTTCACGACCCCAAAGTGGTTCCCGCCCTGCGCAAAACCGTGGACAACCCCTCCCCGAACATCAAGGCCCTGGCCATTCTGGCCCTGGGGGAATTGGGCGACCAGGGTTCGCTGGAAAAAATCAAAAAAATAGCCGCCGACAAGAGCCAACCGGGGAACGTGAGGACGGCCGCCCTGCTGGCCATGAACCGCATGGGAAACGCCCCCCGCTGAAGAGCGGATTCCGGCTTTTTCAGCGTTCTTCTTCGAAACGCCCCGGGGGAAGATCGCTTTCGCAGTCTTCCGCGATGGACTGCAGCGCCTTGATGAAGTCCGCCACGCCCGGCGCGGGGAGGATGATGGTGTCCCGGCGCCCGTTGACGTCCTCCGTGATGCGCAGGAAGCGCCCCCTCTGGTTTTCCTTCAAATCAAAGAAGAATATTTTGCGTTCAACTTGGATTTGTTCACTACGGATCGTTTGTTCCATGGTTTCCCTTCGTTGAATCCACCGTAATCAGGATGTGGAAACTGTCAAACCCCCGGATGACCGCGCGATTCTTTCACCGGTCTTTGGGGTATTCCACATTCTTCTGCAGTTTTTTCTGCTCGTCGGTGGGAAGCCATTCATCGCGGTAGGGTTTCTTCTGGTTGTAAAGTTCCAGATGTTCCCGCATGGCGGGCAAGCGGGGTGAATCGGCGTATTTCTTCATTCCTGCCATAAGCAGGTCCCGTGCCTTTTGGAAATTGCCCATTTCCGCATAGGCGGCGGCCAGGATGTCGTAGGTGTCGGCCGATTCATTATCCTTGAGGGCTTTCTGCCCGTAGGCCACCGCCCGCGTCCCGTCGCGCACCTGCTTGACCGGGGAGGTCGCAAGCAGCCAGGCCATGGTGGTGTAATCGGTCACGCTCACCGGGGGCAGCAGGCTGGCCTCGCGCAGGTCGTAGGCGGCACGCTCCATCTGGCCCAATTTGGCGGCACAGAAGGCCCGCCTCACGTAGGCGGTGGGGGAATCCTCCTTGATTTTGATCGCGGCGGAATAGTCGTCGAAAGCGGATTGGAAGTTCCCTTTCTTTTCATGTTCGAACCCGCGCAGGATCAGGTCGGAAAAAGAAGGCCCGGAAGGCGCCGCGTTCTCAGCGGCGGCCAGGGGCAGCACCCAGACGGCGAAAAGGAGGACCGGCCATGTGCGGTGGAGCATGGAAGCAAGACGTTGGAAACTCATGGGGGATTCATTTCTTCAGGACCGGTTCCGGATTTTGGAAGGCATATTCCATGCGGTCAATCAGATCGCCCGCGGCTTCCAGGAAATATTTGCGCCGCTCAACATTGGAAATGCGCGCACTCACCATGTCGGCCAGGCGGATCATCGCGGGGCGGGTATCGAACGTCACCCCCACATCCACTTCGCGCAGCGTGGTCCCCAGGGCCTCCTGGGCATTGGGGCCGACAAAAAGCTCGATCAGGACGCCGAACCGGTCCAAAAATTCCTGGTCCCGCCCGCCCCGGATTTCCCGGATCAACTCCATTTCGGCACGGTGCGCCATCGTGGCCAGAGATTCCGCGGGACTCGCTTCCCGTTTGTCGGCAATCCCTGAAATGGCCCTCTCGAGATTGACCACGGTGAGATTGATCGGCTGGCGAAGCGGGGAAATCACCGCCTTCGGGTGGATGAAGACCACCAGGGTGAGGTCCTGGCCGAACACTTTCAGCCAGACCGTGAACCCATCGTAGGAAAAACGGGACTCGCGCAGGCGGATCTTGGCCCTGTCCACCAGATCGGTGATCCGGCGGATATGGCCGATCAGTTGCCCGATCACGGCCTCGGTGTAATTCTTGGGGACGGCGGCGGCCAGAACCGCACCATTGCGGTTGTAGACAAAAGCCGCGGCCACTTCATCCAGCTCCTGGAGCCGGGTCAGGGCGGGAATTTCCGGGATCATCCGTCCACCCCCACCACCATCCGGAAAGATTCCTCAAACTCGTCGGGGAACACATCCAGGCTGGCAAAAACGATGACGAACCGCTCATGGATGTGGAACCGCCACACCCGGCACAATTCGGTCTCGAGATACCATTCGTTCACATCCCCCGCCCCAAGCGACAGGCCCAGCTGGCCGACCTTGTCGGAAAACTGCCGGAACCAATCGGGCGACAAGACCTGGTCAGGGGGCGATCCCACCAGGACCTGCACACTTTCCCCGTCGTCTTTCATGGCACAAAGAAAGCCGGGGAGCGTGTCGAGCTTGTCAACAAACCACAGGAAAGGATCCTGCATGGCGAGCGGGAGCACGGGAATGGGGGCGCTGGCCGGGCCTGACGATGCGAATGTTCCCACCGCATCCTTGATGCCGACCGCCGCCTCGATCCCGGCCAGTTCCTCGATGACTTTGTCCAGGGGCTCCCAGATGGTGCGCTTGATGCCCCGGGGCAGGTCGCCCAGGGTGAAACTCTCCAACTGCCAGCCCAGCATCATCTTCAGGGCGTCCCCCGCCCAAAGCTTGCCCGAATTCACCTCGATCAATTGGGCGTCCTTGAAATACAGGAATCCGCTCTCCCCGCCGCTTTCAAAAACCGAAAGCATGCAATTGCGGCGCGGGAGGCACTCGGTCTTGATGATTTCGATCAGGTTGATCATGGGGGTGGACTGGCATCATGGTAACAAGCACGGGGTCTGAATCCAGCAATTTGGTCCGAAATGCTCCCTGGCACGACCGGCCACGGTTTCCGCGGCCGTCCCGTCGGGCAGCAGGGCGAAAACCGTGGCCCCGCTCCCGCTCATCATCGCGTCCATCACCTCGGGTTGCCGCAGGCACCACGCCTTGGCCTCGGCGATCCAGAAATACTTCGCAAAAACCGGCGGTTCCAGGTCGTTGCGCAGGCTAATCTGCCCCCTCCCCGGGACGCCCCGGACGGCAACCCGCAGGCGCCCCTCCCCGCCCGGCCCGGGATTGGCTGCATAAGCCTGATAGGCCCAGGGGGTCGGCACACCGAAACCCGGATTAAGCAGGAGCACATGGGCCCGGAGATCCAGTCCGACCCGGTGGGAGATCTCCCCGCGCCCGGTACACCAGGAAGCCCCGCCATCGAGGAAAAAGGCGATGTCACTCCCCAACCGCCCGGCCAGGGCCTTGAGTTCCTCCACGGAGAGACCACAGCCCCAGAGATCGTTGACGTGGCGCAGAACCGTGGCGGCGTTCCCGCTCCCCCCGGCCAGCCCCCCTCCCATCGGGATGCGCTTGCGCAGCAGCATCTTCACCCCCTGGGTACAACCGGTCGTCTCCTGGACCAGCCTTGCCGCCCGCCAGACCAGATTGGTCGGGTCCGCCGGCAGGTCCGCCCCTTCCACCTCCAGGGCAATCCCTTCCGCCGTGCGCTCGAACTCCAGTTCGTCGAAGAGCCCCACCGGACACATCAGGGTCTCCAGGTCATGGAAGCCATCCGGGCGCTTCCCCTTGATCTCGAGGGTGAGGTTGATTTTTGCCGGGCTTTGCACCTTCAGGGACATAAACAACCAGTTGAAAAGAGATGGCGGGACTTGAAAAGCAATTTCCACCCCCGATGATGTCTTCCATGGCCATTTCCCCAGACCAGCTCATTCTCGCCCTCGATCTCGACTCCCCCGACGAAGCCCTCCGCTGGGCCGACCGCTTCGGCCCCCGCATCGGTTGCTACAAAGTCGGCCTCCAATTGTTTGTCCGGTCGGGACCCGAACTGGTCCGGGAACTCCGCAAGCGCGGCCTCGACGTCTTCCTCGACCTCAAACTCCATGACATCCCCAACACCGTTGCCAAGGCGGTCGGGTCGCTCATCTCCCTTGATCTGAAATTCCTCACCATCCACACCCTGGGGGGCCGGGCCATGATCGAGGCCGCAGTGAAAGCCGCAGAAGCAGCCCCCCAAACCACCGTCCTCGGCGTCACGGTCCTCACCAGCCTGAGCGACGACGACATCATCCACCTCGGCTTCGACCACACCGCTTCGGGCCAGGCTGTCCACCTCGCCCGCCTCGGGATCTCCGCAGGATTGAAGGGACTGGTCTGTTCCCCCATCGAGGCCCCCATCCTCCGCACCCAACTCGGCCCGGCTGTCACCCTCGTCACCCCGGGAGTCCGGCCCACCGGGGCGGATGCCGGCGACCAAACCCGCATCGCCACACCCCGGAAAGCCCTCAACGATGGCGCCAACTATCTGGTCATCGGCCGGCCCATCCTCGCCGCGCCCGACCCCGATGCCGCACTCGCGGCCATCCTTGCCGAATAATCCCGGTCCTCTTTGTCCCATGCCCTCCCTCGTTTCCACCGTAGGACTGCTGATCGTTTCAAATCTCTTCATGACCTTTGCGTGGTACGGCCACCTCAAACACCTCAACGCGAAACCCTGGATCATCGCCGCGCTCATCAGTTGGGGCATCGCGTTCTTTGAATACATGGTCCAGGTCCCCGCCAACCGCATCGGCTACGGGGCGGGCATCTCACTGGCCCAGTTGAAAATCATGCAGGAGGTCATCACCCTCTCTGTCTTCATCCCCTTTGCCGTGCTCTACATGAACCAACCCCTCAAGCTGGATTATGTCTGGGCCGGGCTTTGTCTCGTGGGGGCCGTTTACTTCGCCTTCCGGACCTGAAAAACGGCGATTCCTCCTGCGAATCGCTTCTCACGGGACATCCAACCGGCTGCCTCTATATTGCAGTCCGTGAGCGACTGTTGTTCCCATAAACCTACCGAGCCGCATCCCGAACCTTCGTGCTGCGGGGGCCAACCGGATCCCGGTTCCCATCACGATAACGGTGATTCCTGCTGCGGCGCGCCCGCCTCTTCTTTCGACTGGCTCCTCTGGGGTTCACTGGCCGTATCCGCAGCGGCCTACGGCACCCACCTCGTTCTGCCCCACCTCCATGAATCCCACGCCCGCCTGGGTGCGTTCAGCCATGGCATCTTTGAATTGCTCAACGAAATGTGGTGGGGTCTTGCCTTCGGCATCGTGGCCGTCGGCCTGATCGGACGTGTTCCCCGCGAGATGGTCATGGGACTCCTCGGCCGCCCGGGCCGGGCCGGCGGCATCCTCCGCGCGGTTGGCGCCGGCCTGCTTCTCGACCTGTGCAACCACGGCATTCTTCTCGTCGCCATGAAACTTTACGAACGCGGGGCCAGCATCGGCCAGGTCATGGCGTTCCTTATCGCCAGTCCGTGGAATTCTTTTTCCCTGACCCTCATCCTCTTCAGCCTCATCGGATGGAAGTGGACCGTGTGCTTCATCCTCGGCTCGGGCGCCATTGCGCTGGTCTCCGGATTGGTGTTCGACCGCCTGGCCGCCCGGGGCGTCCTGCCGGCCAATCCGCATACGCGTGATTTGCCTCCCGACTACTCATTGATCGGCGATGCCCGTGTCCGGTTGCGCGGGTTCCGTCCGGGACCTCGGTGGTTCGGAAGTGTGCTTGTCGAAGGCATCAAGGAATCCCGCATGATCGTGCGCTGGATCCTCTTCGGGGCCGTACTGGCCGTCCTGCTCCGCGTCTTCCTGCCCCTGGATTTCTACCAGAACTGGTTCGGTCCCACGGTGGGCGGATTGCTGCTGACCCTGCTGGCCGCCACGATCATTGAAGTGTGCTCGGAAGGCTCGACCCCCATCGCCGCGGATCTCGTCGTCCGGGCGGGCGCCCCGGGCGGGGGCTTCGCATTCCTCATGGCCGGCGCGGCCACCGACTACACGGAAATCATGGCCCTGAAACAAACCACCGGCTCGTGGAAAATCGCCCTGTTCCTCCCGCTTGTCACCGTGCCGCAGGTTCTCCTGCTCAGCTGGCTGATGAACCAATGATTTCGTAGTGGGAGCGAAAACCTAGGAAACCCATCCCAGGGCGGTGACACACCAGCCCGCCGCACCTCCCGCCAGCACGACCCAAAGCACCTCAACGCGCCGGAATTTCAGGAGCACAAAAGCCAGAAGGGCCAGAACCGCCGCGGTCAGGTCGAACCGTTCCCCGAGGGGAACCAGCAGGTGCGACCCGAACCAGACCGCCAAACCGAACACCACCCCCACCACCGCGGAAGTCACCGCGGACAGGGCGGCATCGAAACGCACCAGTCCGCGCAACCGCTCCACATAGGGCGCCCCCACCAGGATGAACAGGAAACTGGGAAGAAAAGTACACCACGTGGTCAGTCCGGCGCACAACACCGCCGAAAACAGCGGACTCCAGCCCGGGTCGGGGCTCTGCCATCCGCCCAGAAAACCCACAAACTGCAGCACCATGATCAGCGGCCCCGGCGTCGATTCCGCAAGCGCCAGTCCCGCCATCATCTGCGACGGATTCAGCCAGGCCATCGATACCGCATGATCCGCCACATACGGAAGCACCGCATACGCACCGCCGAATGTCATCAGGGCGGCTTTGCTGAAAAAAAATCCCTGTTGCACCAGGATGCTCCCGGAACCCAGCACCGCCCACGCCACCGCCAGGGGCAGCAACCAACAGCCCGCGCACACCAGGGCCGTTTTCAGGGTAGTTCCCCGCGCCGGCCATGCCCCCGGGCCCGGAGCCGGTTCGTTCTCGGGCCGCAGAACCAGCGGTTGTGATTTGTGGAAAAAACTCGATCCGAAGCCCACCAGCGCCGCGCCCAGCAATACCCAGGGAAAAGCGATGTGGAGATACGTGAGGGCGACATAAGCCAGCACCGCCACCCCCGCCAAGAGAGGGGTTTTCAGGGATTTTTTTCCCAGCCGGAACACCGCTTCCAACACCAGGGCCAGCACCACACACTTCAATCCGTAAAAAACCGCCGCCAGACCGGGGACATGCCCGTAGGCGGCATACACATAACTGAGCGCCAACAAAAGGAACACCGAGGGCAGAACAAACAGGCTGCCCGCCACCACCCCGCCCCGGTTGCCGTGCAACCGCCATCCCAGGTAAGTGGCCAGTTGTTGCGCTTCCGGCCCCGGCAGCAGCATGCAGTAATTCAAGGCATGCATGAATTCGCCTTCGGAAATCCACTTCCTCCGGTCCACCAGTTCCCGGTGCATGATGGCAATCTGCCCCGCCGGACCGCCGAATGAGATGAATCCCAACTTGAGCCAGAAAAAGAAAGCCTCTCGGAAGGAGGGGGTCATGGGGGCAATGGAAGTCAGGAGTTAGGAGGCCATGAAAATGAACAGCGAATTCCAACTCCTAAATTCCAACTCCTTGCTTCTTTAGCCGTCACTTCTTCCCATAAACCTTCTCGGGATCGTAGGCCTTTTCGGTTTCCTCAAATTTCAAAACCACCCCGTCTTTGGCCGCCTGGGCGGTCGGGATGGAACGGTAAAAACACGAACGGTAACCCACGTGGCAGGTGGCGCTCAGGCCCAGCACGGTCACCCGCAGCCAGATCGCGTCCTGGTCGCAGTCGGTCCGCATCTCGCGCACCACCTGCACATTCCCGCTCGTCTTGCCCTTGTGCCAGATCTCCTTCCGGCTCCGGCTCCAATATACCGCTTCCCCCAATTCGATCGTCATCTTCAATGTCTCGGCGTTCATGAACGCCATCATCAACACCTCGCCCGTCGCGTAGTCGGTCGTCACCACGGGTATCAGCCCGTTTTGATCAAACTTCGGGGCCAGCACCACACTCTCTTCGATGTCTTTTTTCGATCCTCGGGGGGCAAATAGTTCGCTCATGGGACTCCTTGGGAGGAAAAAAATTACCACCCCCTCCATTCCACCGTCGAGCCCCAAGACCCCCGGAACCATTCCCGCAGCTTCAGCCCCCTTTAGCCGCCCTACTTCTTTCACCCCGGAATCCTTTCCCCTTGCAGAAACCGCCCATTCCATTATGATTGAGAACAGTTCTCAAAAGCCCATGAACAAACTCTCGTCCCTTCCCAAAGGTCAAAAAGCGCAATTGGAAGACATCGGCCCCGACGCCGTTCTCGCCCAGCGCCTGATGGCCGCAGGCATCATGCCCGGCCAGGAAGTCGATTTGCAGCACAAGATGCCCATGGGCGGTCCCGTCCTCTGCCGCTTCCCCTCGGGCAAACTGGGCATCCGCCATCACGATGCCCAGAAACTCCGCGTCAAGAGGAACCCTCCCACCCCGCACGCGCCATGATCGCCCCCCGCGAGGAGGACACGACCACCGTTCCCCGCATCCTCCACATCGCCATCATCGGCCAGCCTAACACCGGAAAAACTTCCCTCTTCAACCGCCTTACCGGCCTCCGCCAGCGCGTCGGCAACTACCCCGGCGTCACGGTCGAACGCAAAGAGGGCCGCACCCGCCACGAAGGCCACGAACTCGTTTTCCACGACCTCCCCGGCACCTACAGTCTCAACGCCGTTTCCCCCGACGAGCAGATCGCCGTCGACGCCCTCTGCGGACGGACCGGCACCGAGCCCCGCCCGGACATCATCCTTTGTGTGGCCGAGGCATCCCAGCTCAGCCGCTCCCTGCTTCCCGCCTTCCAGGCCTCCACCCTCGGCATCCCCATTGTCGTCGCCGCGAACTTCATCGATGAGGCCCAGGCCAAGGGCCTTCACTTCGATTTCGCCAAACTCGGGGAGAACCTCGGCGTTCCCGTCATTCCCACGGTGGGCAACAAAGGCCGCGGCATCGGCGAACTGAAGGACGCGCTCATCCAGTCCGCCGCCGACCAACGCCTCCTCACCGCCCCCGATTGGCCCGAATCGATCCGCGAAGCCCTCACCATCCTTTCCACCCAATCGCCCGACACCCTCCGGGGGATTCCCTGCACTTTCACCGCCCAGCGCGCCCTTTTCGACACCTCGGGACAGGCGCTCAAGCGGCTGCGCGGCGACGATGAAGAACGCCGTGAAATACTCCACCTCGCCCACGGGCGGGTTCTTTCCGGGGGACACCACCCCGCCACCGCCGAACCCGTACTCCTCTTCGAGCACATCCGTAAACTTCTCGATGGCTGTGTCGAGCAACGCCAGGCCAACGCCCCCTCCTGGGTCCGCCACCTGGACGCCGTGCTGGCCCATCCATTCTGGGGCATCCTGGTCTTCACCCTCGTCATGTTCGGTGTCTTCCAGGCGGTCTACTCCTGGTCCGGCCCCATCATGGATCTCATCGAATCCGGCACCGCCTGGACCCAGGGCTTTGTCGGCGTCTTCCTGACCCACACCCCCATGCTCCAAAGCCTCGTGGCCGACGGCATCATCGCGGGCGTGGGCTCGGTGATCATCTTTCTTCCCCAGATCCTGATCCTGACGCTCCTCATCGGCCTCTTGGAAGACACCGGCTACATGGCGCGGGCCGCCTTCCTCGCCGACCGGCTTTTCAGCGGATTCGGCCTGAGCGGGAAAAGTTTTGTGCCCCTCATGTCGAGCTACGCCTGCGCCATTCCCGGCATCATGGCCACCCGCACCATCGAGGATCCCCGCACCCGCCTGACCACGCTTTTCATCGCCCCCCTCATGAGCTGCTCGGCCCGGCTGCCGGTGTATGTCATCATGATCGGCGCCTTCATCGAGCCCCACTACGGCCCGACCGTGGCCGCCCTGACGCTCTTCGCCATGCACATCATCGGCCCGGTCATCGCCCTGCACATTGCCTGGGTGATGCAGAAATTCATCCTCAAGGCCCCCTCACCCCCTTTCCTGATGGAGCTCCCGCCCTACCGCATGCCCTCGTTCCGCGATGTCCTCTGGCGCGTCGGACAGCGCGGCAAGCGTTTCCTCACCGATGCCGGCACGGTCATCTTCTGCATCACCGTGCTCATCTGGGCCCTGCTCTACTTCCCCCGCCCGGCGGCTGTCGCGGAGCAAACCCGGACCGCTTTCATTACCGGACAGGCGAAGACCTCCGGACTGGGCACAGAATCGGTGATCGAACGGTTGCAGGACCCCGGCAGCGAACTCTCCAATGACCTCGACCACGAGGTGACCTCCGCGTACATGGAGCAAAGTTTCCTCGGCCGCGCCGGCAAGGCGGTCCAACCCCTCTTCGAACCCGCAGGCTTCGATTGGAAAATCACCATCGGCGTCCTGGCCAGCTTCCCGGCGCGCGAAGTGATCATCTCCACGCTCGGGGTGATCTACAATCTGGGCGGCGGCCAGGATGAGGAATCCACCGACCTGCGTTCCAAATTGAAACAGGAAGTCTGGCCCTCTGGGCCCCGGGCCGGACAGCCGGTCTTCACTGTCGCCACCGCCGCCTCGATCATGGTCTTTTTCGCCCTCTGCATGCAGTGCGGTGCCACGGTCGCCATCATGAAAGCGGAAGCCAGCTGGAAATGGGCCGCCTCGGCCTTTGTCCTCATGACCACCCTGGCCTGGCTCGGGGCCGTTCTGACCTTCCAGGTGCTTTCCCGCTGGATTCCGGTATAATGCCGTATGAACGATTTTCTCGACCCCCTCATTGTCGGCCTGGTCATCCTCGGCGCCCTGGGTTTTCTCTGGCACCTCAAGCGGCGCAAGAAATCCGGCTGCGGCGGAGGATGCGGTTGTGCTAAGCCGGGCACCCACGATCCCAGGCCTTAGAGCCTGTCCGTCACGGATTCCAAGACTCGCCAACATCCCTGCTGCCTGATAAAATGGGGCAGTATGAAAAACATCGGCATTCTCCTGACAGGCATCTGGCTCATAGCCAGCGGCGTCATCCCGCTCATCCACCTCAGTTTCAACGGACTCCCCCTGATCATGGCCGTCCTCGCCATCGTCGCCGGGATTTTTCTCATCCTGAAGCGGTGACCCCGCCGCCATGAATCCCGAAAGCGAACTCGTCGTTCTCACCCACTATCTCCAGGCATCCATCGCCCCGGTCATCCTGATTTCCGGCATCGGCCTGCTGCTGCTCAGCATGACCAACCGCCTGGGCAGGCTCATCGACCGCTCCCGCCAACTGGCCAAGGAGATCACCCTGGCCCCGCCGGACCAGCGCACCCAGATCAATGCGCAGATCGATGTCATCTTCAAGCGCGCCCACTACCTGAAATTCGCCACCTTCATGTCCGGCCTCAGCATCCTGCTGGTCGCCATCCTCATCATCTGCCTCTTCGTCTGCTCCCTGCTGTCGATCAACGGCACCCTCGCCATCGTCGTGCTGTTCATCGGCATCCTGTTGAGCCTGATCGCCTCCATGTCCGCGTTTCTGCTCGAGGTCCACCTGAACCTCACCGCACTGCAGGTGGAACTCGACGACCGTCGCAAATCCGTCTGAAGCCCCCCCGCGGCCGGGATAAAAAAAACGCCGGGTGGTGTAAAACCACCCGGCGTTTGTTCAAATAACCCTGGAAAGGGAATCAGCTTCCCGGGGGCTTGGCCGGGGCTCCGGGTTGTCCGGTTTGTGACTTGCGTTGTTCCATCTCTTTCTTGGCTTCCGCTTTTTCGGCATCGTCCAATTTTCCGTCACCATTTTTGTCGAAGCGGCTCAGCATTTTGTCTTTGAGCTCGCCCCCTTTGCTGTCGCCACCCTTCCCGTCCCCCATCTTCGCCTTCATGGCGGCTTTTTCCGTTTCATCCAACTGGCCGTCGCCATTGGTATCGAAACGCTTGACCATCTCCTCGCGGCGTTTCTGGAATTGGGGGTCGTTCTTCATGGCCTCGCGCATGGCCGCTTTTTCCGTGTCGTCGAGTTTGCCATCGCCGTTGGTGTCGAATTTCTTGCGCATTTCTTCCATGCGCTGCTTCCTCGCCTCGGGCGACGCGTCGCCGCCTGCCGGGTGGCTGCTTTCGGGTTTGGGTCCTGCGGGTTTATCGCCTTCGGCCCGGAGGACGGGGGAACCGAAGAAGAGGCCTGTGGCCAAGAGCAAGGTGGGGAGGATATGGGCTTTCACGGTTGATAAAACCGCGTCCCCGACGAAAGGTTGCGCGCCTTTTCCATCCGGCCGCAGAAGAAGGGGGTCTTATAGTTCGATCTGGACGCCGAGTTCGATGACCTGTCCCGGGGGCAGATCAAAGTAGCCGGCCGTGGGCCGGGTGGTGCGGGCGATGAGGTTGAAAAGTTTTTTCCGCCATACGGCCATGCCCGGTTTCTTGGTGATCCGGAGAAGCTCGCGGCTTTGGTAAAAGCTCATGCCCATGCGCTGGCCTTCGGGAATATCCAGGGCCACACAGAGATCCTGCATAACCTGGGGCTCCTCGGCAAAACCGTAGCGCAACACCACGCGGTAAAACCCTTCCGCCAGCTCCTCACGCGTGGCCCGATCCGGGGCGAAAACCCGCGGCTCGGGGGCGAATTGGACGGTGAGCAGGATGACCCGCTGGTGGAGCGCTTTGTTGTGCTTGAGATGATGGACCAGCACCGGCGGAACCTGCTGGGAGATCGACGACATGAAAACCCCCGTGCCCGGGACGCGCAGGATTCGCCCGTTGGCGAGTTCCGTCAGCAGGAGATCGAGGGGAAGCAGGTTTTCCTGGATGCGCTTCCCGAGAAGTTCGCGGCCTTTTCTCCAAGTCAGCATGGTGGCCAACAGCAGGAACGTGGTGGCGAGCGGAATCCAGGCCCCGTCACGCATCTTCAACACACAACTGAGGGCGAAGGGGAGTTCAAACAGGAGGAAAAGGGAGGTGAGGAGGACCACCCAGACCGGACGCCATTTCCAGAGGTTGAGCATGATCAGGGACAGGAGAAGGGTGGTGATGACCATGCCGAATGTGACCGAGAGGCCGTAGGCGGCCGCGAGGTGGCTCGAGCTTCCAAAGCCGATCACCAGGGCGATGCATGCCAGCATCAGGAGCACGTTGACCGTCGGCATGTAAATCTGGCCCCGGATCCGTTCGGACGTATGGAGAACACGCAGGCGGGGAAGCACACCCAACTGCACGGCCTGCTGGGTGAGTGAGAAGACACCGGTGATCATGGCCTGCGAGGCAATTACCGTGGCCGTCGTGGCCAGGATGACCATGGGGACAAGTGCAAATGCCGGCACCATGCGGTAGAATGGATGCTCCACCGCCGTGGGATCGCGCAGGATCAACGCACCTTGTCCGAGGTAGTTCATGAGCAGGGCGGGGTAAACCAGGGAAAACCACGCAATCTGCAGAGGCCGCCGCCCGAAATGGCCGATGTCGGCATAAAGGGCCTCGCCCCCGGTCACGCAAAGGAGCACCGCGCCCAGCACGGTCAACGAGACCATCCCGTGCGTGAGAAGAAATTGCACGGCGTGCCAGGGATTGAGTGCCAGGAACACCCCCGGCTCCTGTACCACCTGGATCCATCCGAGGATGGCGAGGGTGACAAACCAGCCGACCATGATCGGACCGAAAATAATGCCGATACGGGCGGTGCCATGATGCTGGATGAAAAACAAACCCACCAGGATCGCCACCGCCAGGGGAACAATAAACGGGCCGAACACCGGGCTTGCCAATTCCAGACCCTCGACGGCCGCCAAAACGGATATGGCCGGGGTGATCATCCCATCCCCATACAGCAACGCGGCACCGGCCATGGCAATCAACCCGACCAACGTGAACATACCGGGCCACAACCGCTCACGGATGCCGGCAAGCAGCGAACTCAGGGCAAAAACCCCGCCCTCGCCCTGGTTGTCCGCCCGCGAAAGCAGAAGCATGTATTTCACCGCCACAATGACGGTGAGCGACCAGAAGATGAGCGAGAGCACACCCAGCACGTTGGCCGTGGTCACGGGGACATGGTGCAACCCGAAACACTCGCGGATGGTGTAAAGCGGGCTGGTACCGATGTCGCCGAAGACAACACCTGTGGAAGCCAGGGCTCCGGCCCAAAGTTTGGTATCTCGTGTGCTCACTCCAAAAAAAGGGCGGGGCGGATTTTCCGCCTCGTACGACAGTCATTCATCGGTCAGGCGGTCATGCTGCACTGGCGGCACAACCCGTAAAGGATGATTTCGTGCTCCTGGACCGTGAAACCGTCCGGGACCAGGTCGCGCCAGCCGGCCACACATCCCTCCAATTCGAAAACCTGCTCGCATTTCCGGCAGAGAAAATGGTGGTGGTGGCTCTTGCCCGAACGTTCATAGCGCGGCGGTTCCCCAGGCAGTTCAACCACCGCCAGGAATCCTTCCGTGACCAGATCGCGCACCGCCCGGTAAACCGTGGCCTGGCTGAGCGAGGGCAGGTGTTTCTGGCCCCGGGTGAGAATTTCGCCAACCAGCAGCGGGGCCGGGTGTTCCTGGAAGACCGTCCGTAAAATGTGGCGTTGGCGGGTTTCTCGCTGCATCCCGGCAGGCTACCGCCTCCCGGCTTGGGATTCAATGCCTCATGGATTCATGACGCCTTCACCCGGTTCGGACTGGTATGGCCGGTTTCTTCATCCCGCAGGCTTTGCAGGGTCGTGCGGGCAATCGCTTCCAGCGCCTCCCGGGTGAAAAAAGCCTGGTGCCCCGTGATGATCACATTGGGAAAAGTCAGCAACCGCGAAAGCACATCGTCCTGGATGATGGTCTGCGATTTGTCCTCGAAGAACAGGCCCGCCTCCTCCTCGTAGACATCCAGGCCCAGTCCGCCGATTTTTCCAGCCTTGATCCCCTCGATCACCGCCTCGGCGTCGACCAGGGCCCCGCGGCTGGTGTTGATCAAAACCACACCCGGCTTCATCGCGGCCACGGCGCCGGCACCGATCAGGTGCCGGGTGGCCGGCAACAGCGGGCAATGCAGGCTGACAATATCCGACGCGGCCCATAGTTCTGCCAGCGTAACGTACGTCGCTCCCAGGCCGGCGACCGCGGGATTCTCCCGCACGTCGTGGGCCAGGATGCGGCAGCCGAACCCGGACATGATGCGCGCAAAAACCGCGCCGATCTGCCCGGTACCGACCACCCCCACCGTCAGGCCATGGATGTCCTGGCCAAGCAGCCCGTCGAGGGCGAAGTTTCCATCGCGCACCCGCGCATAGGCCTTGTGGGTTTTGCGGACCAGGGTCAGGAGAAGCGCCACGGCGTGCTCGGCCACCCCGTGCGGGGAATACGCCGGGACACGCACCACCACGAGTCCGAGCCGGTCCGCGGCCGCAAGATCCACGTTGTTGTATCCGGCACTGCGGAGCGCCACCACCCTCGTCCCCTGGGCCTTCAACGCCTCCAGGACCGGGGCGGACAGGTCGTCATTGACAAAGGCGCAAACCGACGGCGCGCCCGCGGCCAGGGGAACGGTTTCCGGATTGAGGGGGTTTTCAATGAAAACCAATTCATGTCCGAAATCCCGGTTGGCGGCGGAAAAAAAAGCCCGGTCATACGGCTTGGTTCCGAATACGGCAACGCGCATGCCACAGGATGGCCCCCCACCGGCGGATTGGACAGAATTTTCCCCCGGCCCCGCGCCCGCATAACCGTCATTGATTACCGTCCGTTTCCCGGCATCATGGCGGCGTGGACCCTGCGGCATCCGTGAACCCCCTGGGCTGGGCCTTGGGCCTGGCCGTCACCCTCGCCAATGCCTTCCTCATCGGTCGCAACCTGACCCGCGATTCCCACTCCCATTCCGATTCCGCCACCACCGCCCGCAACCCCGGCCAGCGCAAACCGGGCCTGCGCGACAGCATGCTTTTCGCCCTCGCTGGCGCCATAGCCGCCGTGGCCAACCAGCCCCTGCTCACCGCCTCGTTCTTCCTCGGCGGAACCCTCATCCTCGCCGTGGCCCGCTGGCAGAACCAGGTCCCCCGCGGCCTCACCAGCGAACTCGCCGTCCTCCTCTGCTTCGGCCTCGGCTACCTCAGCCTGACCGAACACCTGGCCCTCGCCGCCGCCGTCGGCATCATCAGCGCCGCCCTCCTCTCGGAAAAAGAATCCCTCCACCGCTTCGCCACCTCCACCCTGTCCGACGCCGAATTCACCGACACCCTCAAGTTCCTCGCCGTCGTTTTCATCATCTATCCGCTGCTGCCCGAAGGGAACTACGGACCCTACGGCTTCTTCGCCCCCCGGAAGATCTGGTTCTTCATCATCCTCGTTTCCGCGGTTTCCTATTTCGGTTACTTCTTCGCGAAGTTTTTCTCGGAAAAACACGGCCGCCTGCTCACCGCCATCCTCGGCGGGCTGGCCTCCACCACGGCCTACACCGGCGCCGCCTCGAAAATGGTGGCCGAGGATCCCGCCCACGCCGTCCCCATCGTCCGTGCGGCCCTCCTGGCCAACTCCATCATGTTCCCCCGCATGTTCATCCTCATCGCGGTCATCGACCACGACCTCGCCCTGCGGGCCTCCCCGGTCCTCGCCGTCATGACCGCCACCGGCCTGCTTGCCGCCTGGTGGCTCGGCCGTTCCGGGGAACGCCCCGCCGTCACCCAATCCCGCCATTTCTCGAATCCCTTCGCCCTCCGCCCCGCCCTGAAATTCGGCCTCCTCTTCACGGCCGTCCTCTTCATCACCCAACTCGGCCGCGATGTCTTCAGCCAGGAAGGCCAATGGATCACCGGGCTCGTGGGCGGATTGCTCGATGTCGATGCCGTGGTTCTTTCTTTCAGCGAGGCCTTCCGCGACGGAAAATTTGGCGCGGTTGACGTGACGTCTGCGTGTGTCCTGGCCGGTTTCGCCAACGCCATTTTCAAGTCCATTCTTGCCTTTTACTCGCGCCAACCGGCCTTCTATCTCCGCCTCATGGCCGGATTTCTCCTCATCTTCTCGGCCGGCGGCCTCGCCCTCGTGCTGCTCTGAAACCCCGGAGCCCGGTTTGTGATCCCGTCCGATTTTCCCCAGCGCCTCGGCGAACACCTGTTCCTCGTGGCCGTTTCCGTGGCCGCCGCCACCGTGCTCGGCGTGGCCCTGGCCCTGCTGGCGAGGGAAAGCCCCCCGCTCCGCGCCGCCGCATCGGTGGTCGGCAACACCGCCCAAACCATCCCAAGCCTCGCCCTCCTCGCCTTCCTCATCCCCTACCTCGGCATCGGCACCGCCCCCGCGCTCGCCGCCATCACCCTTTACGCCATCCTTCCCATCCTGCGCGGGACGCTGAGCGGATTGCAGGAAGTCGATCCCGCTCTCGTGGATGCCGCGCGCAACCTGGGCAGCGGCCGGCTGGGCCTGCTCTGGCACATTGAAATCCCCCAATCCCTTCCTCTGATCGTGGCGGGCATCCGTACCGCCGCGGTCTGGAGCGTCGGCACCGCCACCCTCAGCGCCTTCATCGGCGCCGGAGGCCTCGGCGATTACATCACCCGTGGGCTTTCCCTCAACAACACCCGCCTCCTCCTCACCGGCGCCATCCCCAGCGCCCTCCTCGCACTCGCCATCGACGCGGCGCTCGGATGGTGCGAAAAAAAGGCCTTCGCATGGAAAACCGGAACTTGAACGGCGCTTGTATTTCTTTGGTTCTGCTCCTGGCGGGACTTGGACTCGCCTCCTGCAAATCCGGGCCGGCCGGAGCGGTGAAAGTCGGCGGGAAAAATTTCACCGAACAATTGATCCTGGCCGAACTGACTGCCCAGCACCTCGAACAACAGGGCTTTACCGTCTCCCGCCACCCCGGATTCGGGGGCACGCCGCTGGTCCACAAGGCCCTCCAGGACGGGGCCATCGACGTCTACATCGAATACACCGGCACCGCCTGGCAGGCCAACCTCCACGAGCCTCCCGGAACCCTCGAGCAACTCCGGCAACGTTACCGCGAGCGTTTCCGGATCGGGGTTCTCCAGCCCCTCGGCTTCCAGAACGGCTACACCTTCATCGGACGCCGGGGCAAAGTTCCCGCCCGCCTGGACGACCTCGTCCCCATCGCCCCCCGCCTCACCGCCGGATTCAACGCCGAATTCCTCGGGCGCCCCGACGGCTGGCCCCTCGTCCAGAAAGCCTACGGCCTCCAATTCAAGAACATCGCCAACCTCGACGCCGGGCTCATCTACCGCGCCCTCGACGACGGCCGGACCGACCTCGTCTGCGGATTCTCCACGGACGCCCGGCTGGCCTCGGATGACTATCAAATCATAGAAGATAACAAGAACGCATTCCCCCGCTATGACGCCGTCCCGGTTGTGCGGATGGCGTCCCTGGCAGAACACCCGGGATTGGAGCAGGCCCTGGGCGGCCTCGGGGGCCGCCTGGACGCGGCCACCATGCGCGAACTCAACCGCCAGGCCGAACAGGATGCCCGGCCCATCCCGGAATTGGTGCGCGACTGGCTGCAAAAACACCCCATCCTTCCTTCCCCATGAATTCCGATACGCTCATCCGTTCCGTCGCGGCCCTTTCCCGCAGTGTCTCCGGCCTCCGCTTTGCCGCCCCGGTCAGCCACGTTTACAACCCGCTCGATTACGCCTCCGCCCCGCACCACGCCTACCTCCGGCGTTTCGGCGCACCTGGGAAGAAAATCCTCTTCCTCGGCATGAACCCCGGGCCCTGGGGCATGGCCCAGACCGGCGTGCCCTTCGGGGAAATTTCCTTCGTCCGCGACTGGATGAAAATCAACGAGCCCGTCGGCCGTCCCTCGCCCGAACACCCCAAGCGCCCCATCGAGGGCTTTGCCTGCGCCAAATCCGAAGTCAGCGGCCGGCGCCTGTGGGGGCTTTTCGCCCAGCGGTTCCCGGATGCCGCGGTTTTTTTCCGGGACCACTTCGTCGCCAATTACTGCCCGCTCGTGTTCATGTCGGA
>Ga0075012_10001843_pt1 | contig 21175 bp, 20 predicted proteins | sample All_14_2_FD_71474 | JGI IMG/M metagenome (GOLD analysis project Ga0075012, IMG submission 71474) | Freshwater microbial communities in response to fracking from Pennsylvania, USA - Allegheny Zone_MetaG_DW_15 | ecosystem: Environmental > Aquatic > Deep subsurface > Groundwater > Drilled... | reverse complement strand
CTCGACACCCTCCTCAAAGGCGAAGCCCCCCTCAGCACCAACATCAAAGACGCCAAAATCTGGGGCTGGCCCAACTTCTCAAAAGTCTCCCTCTCAAACCCCACGACCCTCACCAACGCCGACCGCGACGAAAACAACCTCTACATGCTCAAACCCGGGCACTACAAACTCACAATCAAATCGTTCTGCGGCAAAGGCTACACCTACGGCCCAACCCAAGGGCAAGGCTATGTTTGGGGCCCCTGGAAAGGATCAAAAGCCACCTTTATCCAAACCCTCATTCGCGCCTACAACGCCAAACCCGAAGTCCCCCAACGCCACGTCCAACTTCTCGTCTGGTCAATCCTCGCCCGCGTCAAACCGCAAGACATGAGTAACGATGCAAAGTCCGCTCTCATCGCCCTCGTCGGGCAAGACGGAATGAATGTGCTCAAAGAAGGCGCCGCCGATTACATGACCGGCAAAATGGCCGACGAATTGTACAAAAGGGCCAGCCGAGAGCTCCGACCTCTCCTCGAGTACGATAACAAAATCCGTGGACTCAGCCAGCAAGCCAACGCCACTTTCGATGACTTCGAACGCCTCGCCGTCCTCCAGCCCCCCGCCAACCTAAAATCCGAAATCCCCGGCGGAATCTGGAACATCTCCCCCAAAGGCTACATGATCCGCTATCAACCCCAAGGCTATAGCCGAACCGAAATCGAAGTCATTGTTCCCCGCGTCGCATCATTCACCCGCGATGATCTCAAACGAGTCACCCAAGTCCGCTGGGATGACGGCAAAACCATCGACATAACCTATTCCGATAAGCCCGCCCAAAGCGTGAACGGCGAGCCAACGATGAAAGTCCACTTTGTCAGTGAGGTCAAAATCACCTCTCCCGGCGATTCCGAACCACTCATCAGCACCAAAGAAGACTACATCCTCCAAGGTGTCCCCAAGAAAAAGAAAGCCGAATCAAGTTTCAAAACCCTCAGCCTCCGAGTGTTCACCGCAACGCCATTCCAAGACTGGATGGGCCGCGTTGAACGAGCGAGGGACCTCAACGACCGAATCGAAACCTACGAAGAGTGGTACGAACGAACCCAGCGCATTGAGCGCGGTGACGAACCATCCGAAGGCGTTTTCGACTCCAACCACATCTCCGACCTCATCGATTCCCTCTTTGGCGGCACCGATGATCGGCTCGAACAAATCGGCGACACTCACGGCCGACTCGCCGAGCATCTCGCGCACGCCACCAGCGTTCTCGACGGGCTCGGTACTTCATCCACCGTCGATCCCGGTGAAGGAATCGCCACCCCCGGCGCTGGCGGCCACCAACTCATCCTCAACTCCACCAACACATGGTAGCGTTGGCATTGCAATGTATCTCCCTCCCCCTCGGGGAGGGGTTAGGGGAGGGGCTTAAAGCATGACCGCAAATTCTCAAAAGCCGATCGACATCTGCATCCAAATCTCCCTCCCCAAGTCTGTCCCAGCGAAGATCGGGAGAGATCACATCGTTCCGTCCCTCCCCCTCGGGGAGGGGAAGGGGTGGGGCAAAGAATCTGTAAAATTTGAGCAAGATCAAGTTATTACCTCCCTCCCCAAGCCTGTCCTCGCGAAGGAGGGGTTAGTGGAGGGGCCCAAATCATGACCGCATACTATCCAAAGCCAGTCGCCATCTACATCCACACGCCGTTCTGCCCCAGCAAGTGCGGCTACTGCGATTTCAATAGCTACGCCATGTCCGGCGACATCATGGCCCGAACAACGGCCGCCACAATAAAAGAAATCAAGTCCAGCCCCCACAAGGGCCGCCCCGCCAAAACCATTTTCATCGGCGGCGGAACCCCCACCTACCTTCCCACCGACCAACTCCTCGCCATCCTCGAAGCCGTCACCGAAACTCACCCCCCAATAACAGACTGCGAAATCACATCCGAAGCCAACCCCGGCACCATCGATTTCCCAAAATTCGACGCCATGTTCAAAGCCGGATTCAACCGCCTCTCCCTCGGGGCCCAATCATTCCAAACCCACGACCTCATCCAACTCGGTCGCATCCACGCCCCCACCCACATCGTCCAAGCCGTGCAAACCGCCAAGTCCGCCGGATTCCAGAACATCAATATCGACCTCATGTTCGCCCTGCCCGGCCAATCCCTCAAAGCCTGGCAAACCAATCTTCAAACCGCCCTCGAACTCAAAACCCAACACCTCAGCCTCTACTGTCTCACCATCGAACCCAACACCCGCTTCTACCGCCATAACCTCAAAGGCATGCTCCACCTCCCCGACGACGTCAAACAAACGGAGATGTACGACATCGCGATATCTTTAACAAAAGAGCATAATCTTCAACAATACGAAATTTCCAACTTCGCTCAACCCGGTTTCGAATCCCGCCACAACCTCGCCTACTGGCACTCCGAAGAATATCTCGCTTTCGGCCCCGGAGCCGTGGGCTGCTATTTCACCGATAACGGTAAGTATCGTTATACAAACTTAAAACATCCTGACGGATACTCAACCGCCGTCGAACAAAACCTCCCCCTTCATTTCGAATCCGAAACCCTCACCGACGAAGACAACAACTTCGAACGAATCATGATGGGCCTCCGCCTCAACGATGGCCTCCCCACCACCGATCTCCACCTCGACCCCAAGGGCCTCAAAAAAACTCTCGATCGAAACTGGATCACCCAAACCGACCAAAAACTCACCCTCACAAAAGAGGGTCGCCACTTCTGCTCCGAAGTTGCAATCCTCCTCAGCCCCTAAAACTCAATTCCCTGCCACTTCAAATAGCGACCAACCCCCACAATAATCAAGGTGATGCCCGCCATGATCAAAGCGATCACCCCATATTTACTGCCGTGCATTTTTAACTGAATTGCGTGATACATCGCATACGCTGCAAAAACCAAACCCAACCCCTTAAACACAAAGAACAGAATAAGTGCAACCGCACATCGTCCGATCACGCCCCAAAGCACTCCCGTACTTTCAATACTATCAAAAAATCCATTGCCCGTCGAATTCCCACCAATTCCCGCATTCGCGGGCGGAACATGAGGGTAACCCGGAACCAGACTCGGCCCAGAATGAAATAATCCCGGCACTGAACTCGCCACTAGTAACTGCCCCGTCGCAAAATTCCTGAGCTGCGAATCTGCCGAAAGCCGACCATCCGCCACCCAAAGCTTCAACATATCAACATTCGCCGGGCCATATTCGGCCCCGTCCGGACCAATAACCATGTATTCCATAACACGGAAATCCTACCCAGACAGGCTCCCAATTCGCCAACGCTGAAACTACTTGATCACATCAATCCGATTCGGCCGATTCTCATCGTTTGTCCAAAAATGACGTTGAACCGGCAACCCCTTGTCATCAACCCACCAAGTCTCCGTCCGCATCGAATCAATCCGCCGATACAACTTGTGCGTATCATACGCCTTTCCCCGAATCGTAAGCGTTTCATCGCCCACATACTCAACCTTCACATCATAAAAACCAAACATCTGCAAATAGGTCATCGTATCAACCTTTGCCCCAATCTCCGGTTTCACTTTCACCCACCATAGCCGCGATGGATCTGCCATTTTGCTTGCCGGCTCAGTTAGTTTCAAAGCCGAATTACTCGGCTCATTCGCATAGCGCACCATCCGCGCAATCACCGATCCATCCGTCACCCCAACCGTAAACAAATCCACTCGATCCCCATTCACCGATTCATGTTTCTGGGAAACAAAGTCCCCGTTCCCCGCATATTGAAATTCATGAGTCCAAGAAACAGTCTTGGTTTCAACCGACTTCTCCTCCCAAACAACACTCCCATCATCCCCAACTTGGCGCGTAATCGTACAGGTTAGCCGCGTATCAAAAATCCCCCGCTCTTCCAAAACCCGGACTTCCGGCTCCCCCATCAAGGCAAAACAAAGTGCGTTCAAAATCACAACATGATTTTGAACGCACGAGCCCGTTTTTAGATACGGACTGACCAATAATGGCCCACGACTATTTCTGCTTTCGTTTTCGCATTGCTGCTGCAATTCCGAAAACGCCGAGTCCAACCATTGTGAACGGCTCCGGCACGGCATCGGTGTAGATCGCAACGCTGTAATAATGTTCGCCGCCACCACCATTCGGGGTCGACCAAAGGCGTCGGGCGTTGATGTCAACGCTCGTCTGATTACCCCAAGGCCCCGTACCGTTTTGGCCCAAGTCCGCCGGAGTGACATAGTTGCTGCCAAAGCCCGTCAAGCTCAAATCCCAATCCGTCGGATTCGTCAAAAGGTTTTGCGTCAAATTTCCAAAATAGAAATCTGTGTCGCTCAATGACGCTTGACCAATGAACATCGACGGCGCACCAAAGGTGTCGCGCGCCTGAATGTGCAAATAGTTCGTCACAAACGGCGTCAAAGTAACCGAGCCCGTAGCCCCGCCGCCTTGCCAAGTTCCGGTTTGCTGAGCAAACATCGTCCCTTGGATCGAATCATTTGTCGAAATGTAAGCTTCAAAGAAGTCATCCGCAACGCCCGTACAGGTCAAAGTCGTCGCCTGACTCAATGCCGCCAAACCAACTCCACTCGCAATCAAAAGCAATTTCATCAAACAGAGTTTATCAGAGAATAAAAGAACTGTAAAGTCCCACTGTCGAAAATATTTCTCTCAATAAAAAACTAGGATATTTGCCAGGAGAGATGTCAACAGCATGAGATTATGCTCACCTACCAAAACCCAAAATCGAACCCCAGACACCGAGTAACATCAACTCACGGTCAATGGAAATTATCCCATCCCAAATCAACGTCAACGACGACGCCCACAAGGCTAACCGAGCCGCCATGGATAAAATCATGGCAACCTACCGCCAAAACCTCGCCACAACTCTCCAAGGCGGTGGCCCCAAATACGTCGAAAAGCACAAAGAACGCGGCAAGCTTCTCGCCCGCGAACGCATCGATGCCCTCCTTGATCCCGGCGCACCTTTTCTCGAATTCTCCACTTTTGCGGCTCATAACATGTACGATTCTGCCGCCCCCGGAGCTGGCATCGTCACCGGAATCGGACGTGTCCACAACCGAGAATGCGTCATCGTCGCCAACGACGCCACTGTCAAAGGCGGCACCTATTTCCCTATCACTGTAAAAAAACACCTTCGCGCCCAAGAAATCGCTCTCGAAAACAATCTCCCCTGCATTTACCTCGTCGATAGCGGTGGTGCATTCCTCCCCCTCCAAGCCGAAGTCTTCCCCGATAAAGACCACTTTGGGCGCATATTCTATAACCAAGCCAACCTATCCGCACGCAGAATTCCCCAAATCGCCGCCGTCATGGGGTCATGCACCGCCGGAGGCGCATACGTCCCAGCAATGTCCGACGAAACCGTCATGGTCAAAGATCAAGCCACCATCTTCCTCGGTGGACCACCCCTCGTCAAAGCTGCAACCGGCGAAGAAGTCACCGCCGAAGACCTCGGTGGAGCCGACGTTCACACCCGATTAAGCGGTGTCGCCGATCACCTCGCCGACGACGACAACCACGCCCTCGAAATCGTCCGCAATATCGTCGAATCCCTCGGATCAATGCCCCAAAAATCCCTCGCCACTCCCGAACAACCCGAAGACCCCCTCTATAACCCCGAAGAACTCTACAGTCTCGTCCCCGCCGACAGCAAAACCCCCATGAATATGCGCGCCGTCCTTGCCCGCATCACCGATGGATCGCGGTTCCAAGAATTCAAAGCCCGCTACGGTACCACCCTCATCTGCGGATTCGCCCGACTCCATGGACACCTTGTCGGCATTCTCGCCAACGACGGCATTCTCTTCTCCGAATCCTCCCTCAAGGGTGCCCACTTCATCGAACTCTGCTGCCAGCGCGGAATCCCCATCGTCTTCCTCCAAAACATCACCGGGTTCATGGTCGGCCGCAAATACGAAAACGAAGGCATCGCTAAAAATGGAGCCAAACTCGTCACCGCCGTCAGCACCGCCAACGTCCCCAAGTTCACCGTCATCGTCGGCGGTTCGTATGGGGCCGGAAACTACGGCATGTGCGGACGCGCCTTCGGCCCCCGCCAACTCTGGATGTGGCCCAATGCCGGAATCAGCGTAATGGGCGGCGAACAAGCCGCCAACGTCCTCCTCACAGTCAAACAAGAACAACTCACCTACCAAGGTCAGCCCGAAATGACCTCCGACCAAGCCGCAGATTTCAAAGCCCCAACCCTCGCCAAATACCAAGAGGAATCCAACGCCTACTACGCAAGCGCAAGACTCTGGGATGACGGCATCATCGACCCTGTCGACACCCGCCGTGTCCTCGCCCTCGGAATCGAAGCCGCCCGCAACGCCCCCCTCCCCAACCCAACTTTCAGCCTATTTAGAATGTAGTCAAATTCAACCGATACTCCACACTCCGCCCTTCCCCAAAAGACTCCAACACGCCCTTTGCAACCAGCTCACCCAAGTCGCGAATCGCGGTTGGTCGCGAAACCCCCGTTACCTTAACCCAAGATCGATTCGTGATCTTCCCACCGGATTGAAAGAACTTCTCCAATGCCTTCTTTTGCCGACTGGTCAGCTCGGATCGATCCCAAAACGCCCGCACCGCTCCAATTTTGGAAGCTTGCTCCACATTGACCAAGGCAACTTCGACCGCACATTTAAGGCGATCAAGACACCAAGCCAGATAAGGAGTTATGTCCAAGTCTCCTTTTTGTGCATGTTCGAGGGCATCATAGTATTGACCCCTATGTTTCCGAAACTCTGCCGTCACGCTATATGGACGCAATGAAGAATGATCAGCGCGGGCAAGCATCAATTCCATCAACGCTCTTCCGACTCTACCATTGCCATCGTCAAATGGGTGCAACGTTTCAAACCAAAGGTGAGCGATAAATGCTTTGATGATCGGATGTTCCGATACCGGCTGCTCAACCCATTCAATGAGGTTTTTCATTTCATTGGGGAGTCGGCCAGCCTGCGGTGCCTCGAAGTGCACTTGGGGATTAACGAGCCGAGATGAAACAACTTGCATCGGCCCGTCTTCATCATTCCTCCACTCTCCAACGGTGATGCGTTTCCCCATGCTAAACCCTGTCGGAAACAGCAACGAGTGCCAACCAAAGAGCCGATCCGCATCAACCTGATCGCCATATCGGATTGTTGCATCAAGAACAATTTCAACGACTCCCTTAACCCTTCTGTCCTCGGCTGGAGTGCCTCCTACTGCTATCCCGAGTCGATTAGCTATGCTCGAACGAACTGATGCCGGGGGTAACTCTTCTCCCTCTATTGAGCTGGTTTGGATAACCTCCTCCGCTAGAGATTCTGCAACAATGGTTTGCCTCGAGTCTTCGGGCAAAAAACTGAGTCGATCAAATAGCCGCCCCCGCATCAAATCGATTTCCGAACAATTCAAGGCGAGAAGAGCGGAATCGTATCTGAATTCGGGCCATTGTGAAAGCTGATGGATGTATCGCGCCAATGATTCAATTATAGCCCTAATTGAATCATTTTTTGAGTCACTTAAAGACTATATTTGATTCGTTTAAGCTTAATCACCGCACATTTTGCGGCGATTACTCACTCCAATCACCGCAACCCTAATGAGAGAGCTATCTAAATCCCTCCCAAAACCCCGTACACAGCGATTTTCGAATGCCAATCCCCTCAAAACCTGTAAACTCGCCTCATCTCCCACCCAAACTCCCCCAACGAGCACGCGCGAACTCTCTTCACCGTCCGTGCTATCCACACGGTCATCTATCTCGTGCTTGCCAGTTCCGTACTATTCATTCTCTACTGCGGAATCATCGGCTACTTCGGCCCTGCTCTCACTATCGCCCTCATCCTGGTGGTAGCCGAATGCATTGTCTTCGCTAGCTTCGGATTCAAATGCCCCCTCAGCGACATCGCCCGTAAGTACGGTGCCGAAGAAGAAAACTTCTCCGACCTCTTCATCCCACGCTGGCTCAGCCGCCACAGCCCCCTCGTCTTCGGCTCACTCTTCGCCATCGCCCTCATCCTCCTCGCCCTCCGATTTCTCCATGTCATCCACTAACAACAAGTTAGCCCCTGCAGGACACTCAATCCGTTGCCATAATTCTAATGAGAAAACATGCTCAGTATCGTTGTACTCTCCTATAACCGCCGACCAGATGTCGAACAGAACATTCCCAAACTACTTGCTTGGTGTCACGCAAACAAAGGTGAGCTAATTTTTGTCGATAACAACTCTTCCGACGGAACTCAAGAATTTATCAGGGGTTTGCTTCCAAAACACCCCGAACTAAAATTTGTAGAAAACGCCGAGAATCGCGGAGTGGCCGGTGGGCGAAATGATGGTTTTAAGCTTGCCCAGGGAAAAATTATCCTGAGCATCGATGATGACTCAAGTCCGGAAACAGACTTCCTTGATAAACTCCCTTCAATATTCGAAGCCTATCCCGAAGCAGGGTTGATGTCGCCCCTTATCCGCCATGCAAAGGAAAACTCACCCCAAAATGACAACGGATCAGATCCAACTTGGGTCGCAAATTTCCACGGTTGCTGCCACGCGTTCCGATCTGATCTGATTGAAAAAATCGGCTACCAGGACGAACTCTGTACGTTTGGTGGGGAAGAGCTCGACTTCAGTATTCGCGCTAATAAAGTCGGACTCAAAACGCTTTACCATCCGGATTACATCTGCCACCACAACAGCTTCGTCCGCCCAATCGAAGAGCAAATGAAAAGGTGGAGCAGGTGGGTCTACAATTACGCCCGTGTACTCGGGAAGAATTTTCCCGCAGTTACTGCTTCAAAGTTCGCTCGTGAATATACAAAGCAGTTCGCATTTAAACTCGTCCGCAATGGTCAATCCAGCTATGCTGATGAACTCAAAAAAGAGGGTTCACGCGGATTAACTGACGGCCTTGCCTCGGCAGAACCTTGTCCAAATGACACCCTCAAATTCTATCTCAACCCCGAGCTGACTCCGGAATACGGCAACCGCACGCTGCTCAGAAAGCTGGTTCGAAAATTCATCAAATCAAAACCAGACCCAGCTCTCCAAGCGGGCAGACGAACATTGTCGTAACGACCTGCTAATCCAGCGACCAGCCATAATCCCGCTTCCCACAATCCTCAATATAACGAGCCAGCAAGTCAATCGATGCCTGAACGTCATCCTTATGAACCGTCTCGTTCACCGTGTGAATGTAGCGAGTCGGAATCGACAGCGTAAAGCTCGGAATCCCGCCATTCAACCGCTGAACTCCACCCGCATCCGTGCCCCCCGCCGGCAACAACTCAATCTGATGCTTAATCTTGTTCTTGATCGCCAAATCCGTAAAGTGCTCCACCATTTTCGGATGGCAAATCAGAGATGAATCCATGAACTTAATCGCCGTCCCTTCGCCGAGCTTAGTCACCGCATACTCCGCCGGAATCCCCGGAAAATCATTCGCCAAAGTCACATCAAGCGCCACACAATAATCCGGCAACAAACCCGATCCCACCGCCGTCGCCCCGCGAAGTCCAATTTCTTCCTGAACCGTCGCCACCGCATAAACATCCACGTCGTGATCCTTTGCCGCCTTCACCGCCTCGATCATCACAAAAACCGCACAACGGTCATCCATGCTCTTACAGGTGTAAAGGTCACCCATCGTTTGGAAATCACGGTTCATCGTCACCATGTCCCCAATCCGAATCTGCTCTTTCGCTTCATCACCACTCAAACCCGTATCAACAAAATAATCATCATGTTTCGCCACTGCACTCGCCTCTGCCGGGCTCAAAAGGTGCTTCGGTTTCGTCCCCAACATCATCAAGCCATGCCGAACCCCTCCCTTCGCATGAACAAAAACCCGCTGCGCCGCCATCATGCGCGGATCCCATCCCCCAACCGGATGCACCCGCAAAAATCCCTTGTCATCAACAAATTTAACAACAAATCCAATCTCATCCATATGGGCAGCTAACATCAATTTTCCACCTCCAGACTTACCCTTTTTAAAACAAATAACGTTCCCCATCGTGTCAACCGACACGTCACAGATATCCTTCAATTCCCGATTAACAATCTTGCGAATATTGTCTTCTTGCCCCGGAACCCCGTGCGCTTCGGTCAACTCTTTCAGTAACTCAACGTTCATGATAACGTTGTACCGCAATCACAAAACGAATAGTGCCCGCACTTAAACTAACCGCAAAACCGCCTACGCTGCCTTCTTGTTCTCAATCTCCGAATACCGGCTCACACGATTTCGACCGTTCTCTTTCGAATAATAAAGTGCCTGATCCGCCTGGTCAATCAATTCCGCTCGCTCAACGCCCGGCGCATACATCGAAACCCCAAAGCTCGCCGTCACCTGCCGATGCGGCCAATCCTGATCTTCAATACAAGCCCGGCACTCTTCGGCAAGCTCAAACATCCCATCTTCCGTCACTCCAACCCCAACAATCACAAACTCTTCCCCACCATAGCGGGCCACAAAATGGGGCTCGGTCACGCAACGTTGCAAAGTCGCCGCGACCTTCTTCAAAACATCATCCCCCGCAACGTGACCAAATCCATCGTTAAACAACTTAAATTTATCAACGTCCATCAAAGCCACACCAACCGAAACCCCTGCCCGATCTGCCAGCGTCATCTTATCTGCCAAAAATTCTTGGAAGGTTTTATGATTTTTAAGCCCCGTTAATCCGTCCGTTGAAGCCAAGTTCATCAACTTCTCATTCGCTTCTTGCAACATCGACTGCTGAATCTCCATCTGGACATTCGCTTCGTTAATTGCCGCCATCTGCTCCTCAAGCTGACGTTGCGTATCCTTACGCGCACTAATATCTTTATAGAAAACGCTTATCCCGCCATCCTGGTTAGCATAAACCCGAAACTCAAGCCAAACACACTGAGAAACAACGTAAAACTCCATGTTTTCTGAAGTTCCCGTTTCTTTAACCCGATCAAACAGCTCCCGAATCGGATCCCAAAATGGCTCAGGCATATGCTCCCAAACCTTAATCCCGATCAAATCCGCCGGCTCAACCCCACTATTCGCCGCCGCCGAGCTATTGACATAAGTAAACCGACCCTCATCACTCAACGAATAAAAACTGTCGTTAATACTCTCCAAAATCCGCTTAACTCGCAGATTAGCCGATGCCAAGGCATCTTCCGCCTGTTTCTGCTCCGTAACGTCAAGTCCCGTACCCCTAAAGCCAATCAACTCACCCCGAGAATCAAACGCTGGAATCGCGTTCATCCGTTGCCAAACCAAACCACCGTGTTTGCCTGTCGATTTCAAAAGCAAATTCTTGACGGGTGCTCGATCAAGCTGAGAAGCCGCAATCAAATTCTGCGTTTGCCGCACATCCTCCCGATCAACAAAGTCAAGCGGACTTCGACCCAAAATCTCATCCGGCACATAACCCAAAACATCCGTCACCTTCGGCGATACATACGTAAATCGCATATCCGAATCCGTCTCCCAAATATATTCACCCGCCGACTCCACAACATCCCTAAACCGGGCCTCGCTCTCCATCACCTGGAGCTGAGTCTCTTTCTGGTGAGTAATGTCATCCTCAATAACCACCAAGTGGCTACAAAGTCCACTCGCACTTCGCACCGGCGAAATCGTCACCCGTGACCAATATTTCTCGCCGTCTGGTCTCAAAAGTTGCAGCTCACCCCGAACCTCGGTCTGCCTGCGAATCGACTCATTCAACAAAGCCCGCGTCTCACAATTCACTTCTTCAACCGACCGGAACTTAAACGGCGACGAACCAATAACATCGTCAAATTGATAACCTGACATCTTTGTAAAGGCCGGATTCGCAAACAAAACGTGACCCGATGCATCAAGAATCAACACGCTGTTCATGCTCTCCTCCGCAACCATGCTCAGCATTTGCAATCGCTCGGCAATCGCTTTCTCTTCTGTAATGTCCTTGGCAATCGTCAAGTAGCCCAAAACTTCGTCATTGTCATCAACAATCTTCGACAGACTCAAATGCACGTCAATCGTATCGTTATCGGCCCGCAAATACTGCCACTCCGATTCACTCAAATCTTCCTGCTCAACTGAATACTTAAACACATCAAGCGGCGATTCTAGTTCAATGCCCGCTTTTGCTTCAATTTCCGCTTGCCGTAAAAACATCTCAGTGTGCAAATGGAAATCCGCAAAAGTCTTTGCCCCAATACACTCTTCTGCCGAATAGCCAAGCATCTCTTCCGCCGACTCATTCATCCCAATAACCCGACACTCCGTATCTGCCCAAATAATCGAATACTCTGCCGAATCCAAAACCGCCGCTTGTAAAGCCGCCATCTCCGCAATCTTCCGCTGAGTTGCAATCTCCTCTGTCACATCAATTCCACAGGCGATCCCCCCAATAACCACGCCATCGCGATTCTGCAATGGGAAAAATTTCAAATTTATCGATCGTCCAACCCCGTTACACTCAAAGCTATGCTCAAAAGAAACCATCTCCCCACGTTCAAAAATAGATTCTAATACTTCTTCGACTTTTTCCGGGTTTTCTTGCATCCGCAGCCCGTTCATCAACGGGTGCAAAATCGCAAAGTGCGATTCAATTCCCATAACCGTCGACATCTGCGGATTCCACTCAAAAATCGTCCCTTCTCGATCAAAAGTTGTCGCCCCCAGCGGCAAACCTTCAAACAAACTCTGGAATCGCCGTGATGCATGCTCTTGCATCGACTTCTGAATCTCCGCAATCTCCAAAGCCTCCGTTAACGCCTGTTCTCGTTCGGCATGCTCCGCCAAATTCTGTTCAATCTCGCTACTTCGCTCCAGCAGCAAATCATTCTCCGAAATGAGCAGCCGACGTTCTTCTTCAATCTGCCCACAAATCTTCCGGAAGTAGAGGAATCCCATCCCTCCAGTACCACTCGCTAATAAACCAATAACGATCGGGCCAATCCCATGACCCGTAAATCCCAAATAGAGCAGGAACCCAACAATTCCAGCTTGCAAGATCACAAAGACAGCACTTAAGATACTCAAGTGCTGCTTCTGATTAAATTGATCGCTTTGTGGTGCTCTCGCCACAAGAACTATTGTTGGAATCCAAGGGTCAGATATTTACTCATTACAGATGTGGGACTCTCGCAACCCCCACAGAACAAGCCCACAGGTAACCTCCCTTCAATAGATCATGAGCCACAAAGTCGCAATCATCGGAACTGGACCCGCCGGATACACCGCTGCCCTCTATGCCGGGCGAGCTGACCTGAATCCCATCATTTTTGCCGGTCCCGAACCCGGCGGTCAACTCATGATCACAACCGATGTCGAAAACTACCCCGGCTTCCCCGAGGGCGTCATGGGCCCCGACATGATGGATCTTTTCCGCAAACAAGCCGAGCGGTTTGGCGCCCAGGTCATCCAAAAAACCATCACCAAAGTGGACCTCTCTCAACGCCCATTCACCCTCTGGTCTGACAACGAATCCTGGCAAGCCGAAAGCATCATCATCTCAACCGGTGCATCCGCTAAATGGCTCGGGCTGGAAGGCGAAGTCACCTGGGGCGGATACGGCGTATCCGCCTGTGCAACCTGCGATGGATTTTTCTTCCGTGGCAAAGAAGTCATTGTCGTCGGCGGTGGCGATACCGCAATGGAAGAAGCCAACTACCTCACCCGCCACGCCAGCAAGGTTTATCTGATCCACCGAAGAGACACCTTCCGCGCCAGCAAAGTCATGCAACAGCGCGTGATCGATAACCCCAAAATCGAAATCATTTACAACTCCGCCATCGAAGAAATCCTCGGCGACATCGAACCCAAAAAGAAAGTCACTGGTGTCAATCTCGTCGATACCGTCACCGGAGAAAAGCGGCACCTCCCCATTGAAGGAATCTTCATCGCAATCGGCCACAAACCCAACAGCGACCTGTTCGTCGATGTCCTCGATCATGACGAAACCGGCTACCTCATCCCCCAGCCCGGCTCCACAAAAACCAGAATCCCCGGCGTATTCGTCTCCGGCGACGTCGCCGATAGCGTCTACCGCCAGGCAATCTCCGCTGCCGGAACGGGTTGTATGGCCGCCATCGATGCCGAACGTTTCCTCGAAACTGAAGGCATCTAAGAACGACCAAGCCCCCCGAAACGTCTCAATTCACAGTTTATGCTCAGTCTGATCCTTGCCGCAAAGTTGCTAACTTCCGAGTTAGCTCCCCAAGACCCAGCGATCAACCGGCTGGAAATAAGCGCAACCTTCGTTTCCCAGGTCAACCCCAAATCCACCTTCGACGTCATTCATTACCTCACGCCACTCGAACAACCCAAAGTATCGCCACTCAAAGAATGGGAATTCCCATTCATCAGCATGGCTTTCTGCCAACCGCTCGAAGCCCCCGCACCATCGGCACGATTCCGAGTCTTCAGCACCACCCGCGACCGCCAAGATGCCGACGACATCTCACAGTGGACCGCCCGATACATGGGCCGACTCTGGAACTACCTCTATTACAAATGCGACCTCGACCACAACCCCCGCTGGGGCCGCCTCGTCGATGTCTATCTCACAACAAATGGTGACCCCGAACGGAACGGACAAGCCGGATCCGCTCAAATCAACGCCTACGATTACCAAGAACTCGACGAAAACGACCGCCCCACTCCCCACAGCACCATCTACGTCTTCAAAATCCAAGAAGCAAAACGAGGAATCCAACTCGCCCGGGAACTCGCCCACGAATACGGACACGCCCTCCTCCCTACCGCCACCGGTTTCGAAAAACCCGAAAGTTATCCCAATGGCGACCTCGGCGAACGAATCTTCCTCTCATTCCTCCGCGACGACCTCCGAGCCAAAAAGATATCGCCTGAAGACACCATCTTCACCGACCAAGCCAACCTCGACTCCTACTACAAAGCAAAGGTGCAACCCATGGTCACCCGCATCGCCGCGAACGGTCCCAATTTCAAACTCCTCCAAGAAACAAGCGAAGCCGCTTACAACGAATGGGTCGCCATCGGCACCTACCTCAGCCGCATCTGCCCCGACATGATGTTCGGACGCTATATCAACCTCTGCACTAAAGTCGCCGCCGATTCCGAACAAGCCGTCATCAGCGCCGCTGAAGAGCGCGAAACATGGCAGCTCACAATCCCCGATGAACTCAAGGGCAAACCCCTGTATATCCCCCTCCTCAAAGGCAAAGTGACCAACGCCAAAGTCCTCCAAAAATCTGGAAACTGGGCAAAGATTCAGCCAGAAGCAGGCAAAACCGTTACCATCAAAAACCCGCCTCTTCCCCCCTCTAACTAAAACCTAAAGTAATTTATCAAGATTTTTGACTTTCCCCCCTAAAGACTACAGGGAAGAAACCCAATAACCAAGCTGAGAGCCACAGTCAGGTACAGCAAAAATGACTGGATTCTCACGGAGTTAATGGATTGTCAGACATCCTCTCACAAGATGAGATAGAAGCCCTGTTAAGCTCGCTTTCCGATGGAAGCGATCAAGCAGGCAATTCGGGCGGAAACGATAAGCAAGATTCGTCCGCTCAAAGTAGCACGCTGACAACCACTAATAAGCGCTCAACACGTAGCGCAGTCGCCTACGAAGTCTACGATTTCCGCCGACCCGACAAGTTCAGCAAAGAACAACTCCGCACCCTCCAAATGCTTCACGAAACATTTGGTCGACTCGCCGGCACAAACCTTTCCGGACTCCTCCGCACCAACGTCAGCATCGATCTCATCTCCCTTGAGCAAGTCCCCTACGAAGAATATCTGCGAAGCATCTCCAGTTCCGTATTCACCATTTTCTCCATCCCACCCCTCAGCGGACAAGCCGCTATCGAAATGGAATTCGACCTCATCTTCACGATGATCGATAAACTCCTCGGTGGCCCCGGTCGCACTGTCAAAAGACAAAACCTCACCGATATTGAAGAACCCCTTTTCCACCAAATTGTTGGAAAAATGTTCTTCGCCCTCAAATCAGCTTGGGAAGGCGTTGTCATCGTCAACCCCACGATCGAAGAAATCGAAACTTCCTCCCAATTCGTACAAATTGCACCCCCATCCGATATCGTTGTCAGCATTCTGTTCGAAGTCCGCGTCGGCGACGCTCACGGTGCCCTCAGCCTCTGCATCCCCTACATGGTGCTCAAGCCCATCACCGCCAAGCTCAGTGCCCAAAAGTGGTTCGCTGCAACCAGCAACCGCAAACAAACCCCGGCTCACCGACACGCCCTCACCGGTCAACTCGCCGCCGCGCCCGTCGATGTCGCCATCCGAATGGGCAAAAGCCGAATCAACGTAAAAGACTTCCTCATGCTTCGTAAAAACGATGTCATCAAACTCGACCAAAAGGTCAAACAAGACATGACCCTCACCGTGGCCAACCAAGACAAATTCCACGGCACTCCCAGCCTCAACGGCAATTCAATCGCTTTCCATATCAACGGATTTAAACAAAAGGACTAAATAGGACAAACAATGGCAAACATCTCCCCCGACCTCGTCAGCAAGTTCAGTAACTTGCAGTCGAACATCTGGCAGAACGTATCGCTCGCAGTTTCAGAAGCCGCTGGCATGGGCATCAATTTCAGCGATGCTATGACCCTCGCAACTGAAATCAGCGACCTCTACTCAGAAATGACGAGCCCCAAGCTCATCATCCAATTCGCATTTGCCAACAACCCCGAAAGCAACCAAGTCGTGCTCATCTCGCAAGACACCCTGGTTGACATCTACAACACCGTCACCGGAAAATCTGCCGACTCCGTCGACGAAAACACCCTTGCCGAAATTCGCGATTCCGTTGAAGCGATTGTCCAAGGTCTCTGTCTCGCCGCCGGCAACATCCGCAACGAAGCCATGGTTGCGAGTGGTCTGTCCGTTCGACTGCAAATCTTTAGTCTTCCCAACAACATGCAAGCTGCCGGAGGTGTCATCCGCACCAACGTCCGCATCAGCAGCGACGATCTCAGTGGAAGCCTCATCTGGCTCACCGATGAAGAAACCGCTCACATCTTTGCTAACACTGACAACAACTCGTCGGGCTCAAACAATTTGGCCAGCTCTTCCGGAGGCGCATCCGTAACCGGCTCATCCGGTGGACTCAGCGGACTCGAAGATTCCGGTCTCGACATGCTCTACGATATCCCCCTCGAAGTCAGCGTCGAACTCGGACGTGTCCGCATGGTCGTCAAAGATGTCATCGAACTCGGCTCCGGCTCGATCGTCGAAATCGACAAAGCCGCCGGTGAACCCGTCGATGTCCTCGTCAACGGACGCCTCGTCGCCCACGGCGAAGTCGTCGTGATCGAAGACAACTTTGGCGTACGTATCACCGAAATCCTCAACCCTGCCGACCGATTAGCCCGACTCAACGAAGTCGCCTAATCTCAACCCCCTCTTTGCGTTGGAACTATGAACCGCTTCACCCTTACCCTAACTGGAATTCTTGCCCCCGTATTTTTGCTGGCGCAAGAACCCCAAAATACCCTCGGAACCAAAGGCAATCTGATCAGCTCAGAGCCCACCAACACCGCCGCCGCGGGCCCAAGTCTCGGATTCGCCCAGTTTCTTCCCATGCTGGTCGCCCTCGCCATCATCTTTGTCCTCCTCAAGTTTGTTGCCCCAAAAATGATCGGCAAGTTCAACAAGCGACTCTCAACCCCGCTCAACAGCCCGATCTTCCTCGAAGAAAGTGCCAGCTTTGCCACCGGTAACCTCCAAGTCGTCACCGTCCGAGGCAAATCACTTCTCCTCGCTATCACTCCCCAAGGCGTCACCTGCTTGTCCGAAGTGCCAAGCAAAGCTCCCGAAGACCCCACCCCCGCATTCTTCGAACTCCTCGATAAAGAATCCGTCGAACCGCGGCCCCAACGAATTGTCACCCACGCCGTCGTCGAAGAGCCGATCGAAGAAAAGCCGAAAGCTAAAGCCCACCCCGCTTCCAAAGCTTACGCTTCTCAAACGAAACAATCTACCGAAAAGCAACCTTCCCGCGAAGAACTCATTGCCCGACTCGCCCAGCTCCAAAAGCTCTCATCGTAATGAACCGAGTCCTGCAATCCGTCGCCCAAACCACCCAGCATCGAGCATTCCGCCCGATCCTGCTCCTGATCCTCACTTTCTTCGCCACATTCGCATTGGCCCAAAGTGCCGGAAACAGTTCTATCCCTGTTCCCAGCATCAATCTCGGAATCGGTTCCGGTAGCGACCGAGAGCAACTCTCCACCTCGCTCCGAATCATGGCCCTGCTGACCGTACTCAGCATCGCCCCCGCAATCCTCATCCTGACAACCGCATTCACCCGCATTGTCATCATCCTCAGCTTCACCCGCACCGCCCTGGGAACTCAAAACATTCCCCCCAACCAAGTCATCATCGGCCTCAGCCTCTTCCTCACCATCTTCGTGATGGGCCCCACATACGAAAAAATCAACAACGATGCCATCAAGCCATATATGGCCCCCGGCAGCAAAATGTCCATCGATGATGCCCTCGCCAAAGCCGAGGCACCGCTCCGAGATTTCATGCTCAAAAACACTTATGAGAGCGATCTCAAGATGTTCATGGACTTCAAAAAAGAAACCGCAAAAACTCGAAGCGATGTAAAAATCATGACCCTCGTCCCCGCGTTCGTCATTAGCGAACTCAAAACCGCATTCATCATCGGTTTCTATATCTTCGTCCCCTTCATAATTATCGACCTCATCGTCGCCAGCATTCTCATGGGTATGGGGATGATGATGATGCCTCCCGTCGTTGTCTCCCTGCCCGCCAAAATCCTCGTCTTTGTCCTCGCCGATGGGTGGTCAGTTCTTGTCCGAGCAATTCTCGCCGGGTATGCATGACCTCGATCAATTTAAGGAGCAAACCATGAATCAAACCGTCGTAATGGATCTCGCCCGGCAAGGCATCATCGTCAGCCTGATGATCTCCATGCCCATCCTCGCGATCGCGCTATTCACCGGTCTCATCGTCTCCGTCTTCCAAGCTGTCACCCAAATCCAAGAAATGACTCTGACCTACCTGCCAAAGCTCATCGGCACCGGTCTCATCATCATGTTCATGGGCGGTTGGATGCTCAGCACTCTCGTCAACTTCATGCACTACTGCTTTGATATGGCAACCCGAATCGGAGGCTAAACCAATGAATCTCGATTCAGCATTTATCATCGCCTTCTGCGCCACATTTGTCCGGTGCAGTGCAATGATGCTCAGCAGTCCTCTCTATGGCGGAGCAACCCCTGTCCAAGTCCGAGTTCTCGCCGCCGCCATAATCTCTCTCAGTCTCACCCCCGTGATCCAGCCCATGCTCGATCTCAACCCTAGCAGCCTCATAGAACTGGCGCTTATGATGGGCCGCGAAGCCATGTTCGGCCTCCTCATCGGTATGTGCATGCAATTCCTTCTCGCCGCTGTCCAGATGGCGGGTGCAATTTCCGACATGCAACTCGGTCTCGGCTCTGCCCAACTCTTCAACCCCCAAATGGGTGGTCAAACTTCCCCCCTCGGCCAATTCAAATTCTGGCTCGCCACCGTCATACTTCTCCTTCTCAACGCCCATCAAATGATGTTCCAAGCGTTCATGGCCAGCTTCAAACTCAGCGGATCACCCATGGCCGGAAGCTCCGACTTTGTCTCCGCCGGAGCCGGAATGCTCGGACAACTCCTCGTCCTCAGCATCCAGATCGCCGCCCCCGTCATCGCCGTCACGGTCGTGATCGACGTCGCCGCCGGTCTCATCAACCGCGCCGTCCCCCAAACCCAACCATTTCTCATCTCGGTCCCCGCCAAGCTAGTACTCGGACTCCTCGCCATGAGCTTCGGACTCCCCGCCCTCGTCGTCGCAATTCAACAAGGCGTTAACATCACCTTCGATGGAATCGGACGCATCTTCGGAGCTTAAACAATGTCAGAGCAACCCGCCGGCGAGAGGACCGAAGAACCAACCCAGAAACGGAAAACCGATGCCCGCAAAAAAGGCACAGTTGCCAAATCCACCGACTTAACCGGAGCAGTGACCCTCGTCGCTGCCGCAATGGCGATCCCGCCCATTCTCGGCAAAATCTCCGAAACCGCCCTCGGCGCATTCTATAACCAGGTCAGCAAAGCCCCGACCGACGTCACCGAATTCAGTATCCGAGGATTCACCCAAGGCGTCGCCGGACCATGGATCATCGGCACCATTGCCCTCATGTGCATCCTCACATCCGTCGGCGTTCTCACAAACTTCGCTCAAGTCGGCTTCCACCTCTCCACCGAGCCGATGCAACCCAAATTCGAAAAGATCAACCCCGGCGCCGGACTCAAACGCATGTTCTCCAAGCGCGCCCTCATGGAAGGGCTCAAAGCCACCGCCAAAATGTTAATCTTCGGGTTTATTGCCTATAGCGCAATCTCCGCCGACTGGGGCAAACTCATCGGCCTCAGCCAAGTCGCCCCCACCCAAGCCGCCATCGCCGTCGGCGGAATCCTCCACGGCCTCCTCGTCAAAATCTCCATCTTCTGGCTCGTCATCGCCGCTGTTGACTACCTCTTCCAAAAAAAGGAAGTCGACAAGCAACTCAAAATGACCAAACAAGAGCTCAAACAAGAAATGAAAGAGCAAGAAGGGTCACCCGAAATCAAATCCGCCCAGTACCAAAAACGCCGCGAAATGATGAAAGGCGGACTCGCCAAACAACTAAAAGAAGCCGACGTCCTCATCACCAACCCCACCCACTTTGCCGTCGCGATCAAATACGAACGCAACTCGATGCACGCCCCCATCGTGCTCGCCAAAGGTCAAGATTATCTCGCCCTCAAAATGCGGGAATTCGCCCGCGACCTCGAACTCCCCATCGTCGAAAACAAACCTCTCGCCCGCGCCCTCTATGCCCAATGCGAAGCCGGCGACTTCGTCCCCCGCGACCTCTTCGGCCCCGTCGCCGAAGTCCTCGCCTACATCTACAAAACTGTCAAAACCCGCCGCAAATCCGCTTAGTCTAATTTCTAACCGCCAACCCCAATCACCCCAGACCGCAATAGCTGGAAATGCAATTTTCCTGCATCGTCATTCCGCCCTTAAGAGCCTGCCCCTGCGGAGGCAGGGACGGAATCCAACCTCCACGTTCTATAAGTCTTGGGTGGCACTGGTGTAACCAGTGCAAAAGCCAACTCTCTCCCTCGTCACCCCCGATCTAGAAC
>Ga0075012_10001842_pt1 | contig 21180 bp, 13 predicted proteins | sample All_14_2_FD_71474 | JGI IMG/M metagenome (GOLD analysis project Ga0075012, IMG submission 71474) | Freshwater microbial communities in response to fracking from Pennsylvania, USA - Allegheny Zone_MetaG_DW_15 | ecosystem: Environmental > Aquatic > Deep subsurface > Groundwater > Drilled... | reverse complement strand
TCATGCGACAGCCCGGAGATCGTGGGTCCAGCGGGCGGGATCAGGGACGAACTTGCTGGGTTTTGGACGCTTGCCGGTGCGGTCGGGACGGGGAATCCACCGCCCGGCCACCCGGAGGGCCGCCTCGTCCGCGGTTTGGGGGCGCGATTCGTAGGCTTCCCCGTTCGGGCGCCAACTGTGCCATTCGGCGGCACTGCTGACCCGGCCGGTTGTCCGGTCGACCCATTCGATGAGCAGGGGGGATTGCGCGAGGATGTGGGGATGCAATGAGGGAACGCGGTAATGGGCGCGGAAGGTCAGTCCGGCGACCGCCGAGTTCCCGTGGCGGCGCAGGGGCAGGGGCACGCCCTGCACCAGAAGCATGGCGCGGTCGTGACGGGCGGACGGGACAGTGAATTCGAGCCGTTCATTGCTGGAGTCGATGGCCCGGGCCGTGGCGGCACCGAGTGGTTGTTCTCCCAGAAGGGGCCAGGCTTCCAGTGCGTGGCGCACGCGGAGCGTGCCGGCGGGCCCGGAAAGGGTCCCGAAGACGGGGAACCGCCAGGCCCAGAAGTCCCCCAGCCACTTTTCCTGGAAGGGAATGCCGTGGCGGGCGAGGTCCTTGACGACAGCCTGGATGTCGGACCAGAGGAGGGATGGCAGGAAAAAGCGGTCCTGGAGTTGGTGGTCCCAGGGAATGAGGGGGGCGTGGAAGGGGTGGCGGGCGATGCGGGCGAGGATGGCGCGGAAAAGCAGGGCGATGGTGCCGAGCATGGTGCCGTCCGAGGGGGCCTCGATGGCGCGGAATTCGATGATGCCCATGGTCCCGGTGGGAGATGAGGGATTCCAGAGTTTGTCGATGCTGATCTCGGCACGGTGGGTGTTTCCGCTGCAGTCGGTGAGAAGATCCCGGAAAAGCAGGGCGAAAAGGAAGGGATCGCTGTCGATCTTCTCCGTGCCGTTGAGGGCGAGTTCGAGTTCATGGAGGATGTTGGTGCCGGTTTCATCGACGCGCGGGGCCTGGGAACTGGAACCGACGAACATGCCGCTGAAGGCATAGGCGAGGGAGGGGTGGTTCTGGAAGTAGCGCAGGACCCCGGGGAGGAAGTTGCGCCGCGTCAGGAAGGGGCTCCGTTTGGCCACGGCGCCGCCGAAGCAGAGGTGGGCCCCCCCGCCGGATCCCTGGGTGAATCCGTTGAAGTGGAATTTGGTGGTGCGCAATCCGGCATCGGCGGCGGCGAGGTCGAGGCGGTGCAGATAAGTTTGATAGGTTTTCCAGTTCGTGGCCGGGGGGAGGTTGACTTCGATAACGCCGGGGTCGGAAGCGAAAGTGAACCGGAGAAGGCCCCGGGCGTCCGGTGGAAAGTATCCGCTGATGATGAGATCGTGGAGATCGAGGGATCCGGCGAGCCCGTGGAGGATGCCGATGAGGCGGAAATAGGGGCCGGAGGCGAGCGGGGGGAGGAAAATTTCCAGTCCGCCGTCCTTGATCTCGAGGGTGAGGGCCCGTTTGAGGAAGGTGTCGGGGAGTTCCCCGAGCGGCAAGCGGAGGCCGATGGAGCTGTCGCCGGGGATGAGGGTGACGGATTCGCCGCGGGGCATTTTCCAATTATGGGAGCGCCAGGAGTTGCCGGAAAAATCCAGGGGGAGGACCCATCCCTTGGGATGGTTATTGGGGGAACCGGCTTCGTGGGCCGGGCGGAGATAGGAGGCGAGCCCGAGGGATGCCGCCAATTTATCCCCGAGAGTGGCGGCGGTGCCCGGCGCGTGGGTGTTGGAGGGTTCCCCGAGCAGCAGCCGGGAGGTGTCCGGCCAGAGGACCCGTCCCGGGTGGTGGCTGATGGAGAGGGTCCATCTCGGCAATGATTCGTTAGGGTACTGCTTGCCGTAGAACTGGGTCACCAGGGCGCCGGGGTGGAAGCGGCGGAGGTAGGCGCCGGCGAAGAGGCGGGCCATGGGGAGTTTGGTGGGTCCCAGGGCGGTGGTGGACCATTCCTCGCCCACCGGGTCGAGGGGGATGTAGGTGGGCTCGCCGCCCATGGTGAGTCGTATCCCGGCCGTGTGCAGCGTGGATTCGACCCTATCGGCGCAGGTCCTGCGGGGATCTGCGGAGCGCGGCGGGGCAGGGCTTCTGGCCATGAATATCAAGCGGTGGAAGCAGTTCGGGTGCCAGTTTTTTCCCCGCGGTCCCTCAGGCTTCGGGGATGCGGGCCCCGCCGGGGAGCAGTTCCTGGAGCAGGGAGTCGGTGCCCAGATGGCGGATGTAGGACTTGAGGGCGTAACCGTCGGTCATGCCGGAGACATAATCGCAGACCGCACGCGACAGGCCTTCTTTCTTGATGCGGAGCGCGCTCTTGGGGCCGATGAGATGCGGGTGCTTGTGGTAGAACTCGAAGAGGGCCTGCAGGACCTGGCAGGCCCGCTGGTTGATGCGGCTGACATCCGGGTGGTAATAGAAGGCACGGAGGAGGAAATCCCGGATGTTCTGGACTTCGGCCCGGACACGGATGCTGAATCCCACCAAACGCCGGGGTTGGAGTCGCACGGCATCGGCGTCCCTGACCCCGCTGGCCTGGATGTTCTCCGCCGACTGGCGGCAAAGGTCCTCCACCAGATGGTCGATGAGGCAGCGGATGAGGAACCGGCGTTTCCGTTCGGGCTCCAGGCGGGAATAACGCTGGTGGACCTGGTCGTCCAATTGTTTCCAAAGGGGGAGCTGTGCCAGGTCTTCCAGGGGAACCAGTCCGCTTTCCAGGGCGTCATCCAGGTCGCTGCAGCAGTAGGCGATTTCATCGGCGGCGTCGGCAACCTGGGCCTCAAGGCTCGGCTGGTTGCCGATTCCCATGGTCTGTACCGTGCGCTTGCACAGGCCTTCGCGGGTCTCCCAGGACAGGTTGAGCCCGTTGAATTCGGGGTACTTCATTTCCAGTTCCTCGACGACTCGGAGGCTCTGGCGATTGTGTTCGAATCCGCCATGGTCCTTCATCAATTCGTTGAGGGTGTGTTCGCCGGGATGTCCGAAGGGCGGATGGCCGAGGTCGTGGGCGAGGGCGATGGATTCGGCGAGATCCTCGTTGAGGGCGAGGGCGCGGGCGACGGTGCGGCTGATTGCGGCCACCTCCATGGTGTGGGTGAGGCGGGTGCGGAAGTGGTCGCCGGTTCCGTTGAGGACGACCTGGGTTTTGTATTCGAGGCGGCGGAAGGCGTTGCTATGGACGATGCGGTCGCGGTCGCGCTGGAATTCGGAGCGGAAAATATGGACGGGTTCGGCATGGACCCGGCCCCGGCTGGCGGGGCTTTGTTGGGCGTAGGGGGCGAGGAAAGCGGCTTCTTTGACTTCCCATTGCAGGCGGGCCTGGAGCGACATGATTGGATGTTGAAGAATCGGCGGTCCCTTGTCCATCCCCGTCGAATGGAACCATCCTGTTCCGTTGAATTCGGAATGGAAAATGTATAATTCAGAATGGATCAGCGGGCCGCCGGGATCCGGCTATCGGTTGCTCCATTGCGCATTTCCCATTTTGAATTCCCCATTATGGATCCATCAAGGCCATTTGGATCATTCTCCGGTGGGGTGCGGGGAGGGTGAGGGATTTGAGGGAGGCCAGGGGGATCCACTCCCCGTCTGCAGGAGCCGGTCCGGACGGCGAAGCACAGACCACCGTGGCGCGGATGCGGTGGACCGTGATGCCGAGGGCCAGCTTTCCACAGGGTCGGCCCGGTTTCATCCAGGTTCCGTCCCACTCCGGCAGGCGGGGCAGGCCTTTCCACAGGCCGGGGGTGGAGGCTTTCAGGAGGCGGATTTTGCCGCCCTTGATGACGGCGGCATAGGTTCTATCGGACACGATGGAGGCGGTTTTCCTTTTGACCGGGAAATTGTGGGGATCACCGGCTTGACAGGCTTTTTCCAGGGGGCAGAGAAGGCACCGGGGGTTGCGCGGGGTGCAGACCGTGGCGCCCAGCTCCATGAGCGCCTGGTTGAAATCGCCGCAGCGTTCTGCGGGAAGGAGTTTCTCCGCGATGTCCCACATTTTCTTTTTCGTGGCAGTTTGGCCGGTGGGGTCGGAGAGGGCGAAGACGCGGGCGAAAACCCGTTCGACATTCCCGTCGACCAGCGGGGTTTTCCGGCCGAAGGCGATGGAAGCCACGGCACCTGCCATGTAGGGTCCGATGCCGGGCAGTTCCCGGAGGGCGGCGGCGTCCCGGGGGAGTTGTCCGCCCAGCGGACCGGCCACATGCTTGGCGAGCTGGTGGAGGAACCGGGCCCTGCGGTAGTAGCCGAGGCCTTCCCAGGATTTGAGTACCCCGGATTCCCCGGCCCGGGCGAGTGCGGCCCAGTCCGGGAAGGCGTCCAGCCAGCGGAGGTAGTAGGGGATGACCGTGGCCACCTGGGTTTGCTGGAGCATGTATTCCGAAACCACGATGGCATAGGGGTCGCGGGTGCGGCGCCAGGGGAGATCGCGGCGGTTCGCGTCATACCAGGCCATGAGGTTGTCATGGAAGGCGCGGCGGATTTTTTCGGTAACCAGGGGGGGCACGTTGCCTACAAGGAACCACGGGATGGCGGGAAGGAAAGCGTATTCCTGTCCCGCTGCCAAAATTGGCCATTGGAAAACGGGCGCGGTCCGGTAATTTCCAACCAATGCCCGAACCGGCCTCGCATACATACACGATTACTTCCGAACAGGGGGCGGCGCTCAAGCAGGTCCTGCAGGACAAGCAATTCGAGTTCTCCAAGCTCGCCTACGGTCATTTCACCGCCAAGCGCGGCAAGTGCAGCGTGAATTATTACGAGAGCGGCAAGGTCACCATCCAGGGCAAGCAGTTCCGGGAGTTCATCGAGTTCACCTTCGAGCCCTTTGTGCTCGGGGAGGCCCGCCTGGGCTATGAGGAAGAACTTCATCCCGACCGCTACGAGCCGCACTTCGGGGTGGACGAGGCGGGGAAGGGGGATTTTTTCGGCCCCTTGGTCATTGCCGGGGCCTATGTCGACCGGGACCGGGCGCGGTGGCTGATTGAAATGGGGGTCAAGGACAGCAAGTCGGTGGGGTCGGACAAGAAAATCGCCGATCTGGCGAAAGGCATCCGGGAATTGTTGGGCCGACGTTGTACGGTGGTGAAGATCGGGCCGGTGAAATACAACGAGCTTTACGGGAAATTCCGCAATCTGAACCGGTTGCTGGCCTGGGGGCATGCCCAGGTGATTGAAAATCTCAAGGCGGTGGTTCCGGCCTGCCCACGGGCCCTGTCCGACCAATTTGCCAATCCGAAGTTGATCGAAAATTACCTGAAACAGAAGAAAGTGGACATTGTGCTGGATTCCCGGACCAAGGCCGAATCCGATCCGGCGGTGGCGGCGGCCTCGATCCTGGCCCGGGATGCCTTTGTATCCGGGTTGGCGGCGTTGGGGCAGCCTTGGAAGGTGGAATTGCTGAAGGGGGCGGGTGCCGGGGTCAAGGCCCAGGCCCGGGAAATCTACGGGAAACAGGGGAATGCGGCCTTGGATGCAATTTGCAAGAGGCACTTCAAAACTTATGGGGAGGTCACCGGACAGCTCCCGTTGGGAGAAGTTCAAGAATAGGGGCATTGGGCCTCCTCAGAGGACTGTAGGTCTGTGAAAATCAAAGTGTTGTCGCGTTTTTTTACCCTTTTTGCTTGCTAAAATCGGCCAAAGTTTCTAAGTATCAGCACTTCAAACGATTATGGCAAATTTGACCAAACGCGACTTGGTGGTTCGCATCAGCAACGAAACCGGCATGGTTCAGCAGGATGTTCTGAATGTGATTCAGAAGACCCTCGACTATTTGACCGAAAGTCTGGCCCAGGGTCGCACCGTTGAGTTGCGCAATTTCGGCGTTTTTGAAATCAAACTCCGCAAAGCTCGCGTGGGTCGCAATCCCAACAAGCCTGAGAGCGATGTTCCGATTCCCCCCCGCGCCGTGGTCAAGTTCAAGCCGGGCAAGGAGATGAAAGCCAGCGTCTCCGCGCTTTCCTCCAAGATGATCGAGGGCCCCGCATCCTCCAATAACCCTTCCTAAGGTTCCGCCGCGCGGCCGGAAGAGTCCAGACTCTGCGGGCGCCGGACGCCCCAACCGCCATGTCGTTCCAGAGCCTTTCCGGATTCCGCGATTTTTACCCCGAAGACTGCGCCCAGCGCGACCGGCTTTTCGCCGTTTGGCGGGATTGTGCCCGCCGGTTCGGCTTTTCCGCCTACGACGGCCCCCCGCTGGAAACACTCGATCTCTACAAAAAGAAATCCGGCGATGAGATCGTCAAACAGCTTTACCACTTTGTGGACAAGGGTGAACGGGAAGTGGCCCTGCGTCCGGAGATGACCCCCACACTGGCCCGCATGGCGGGTGCGGCACACGGGAAATTCAAGAAACCGCTCAAGTGGTATGCCATTCCCCAGTTGTTCCGCTACGAAAGGGCCCAACGCGGGCGCCTGCGCGAGCATTTCCAGTGGAACTGTGACATCATCGGCGAGCCCGGGCTGGGAGCCGAGGCCGAACTGCTGGCCCTGCTGGTCCAGTCCTTCCGCGAAGTCGGATTCACTTCCAATGACATCGTGGTCCGGGTGAGCGACCGGCAGTTCTGGAAGGATTATCTGGCCGCCCACCAGGTTCCCGACGACAAGCACTACGATTTTTTCCAGGCCATCGACAAGATCGGGCGGGATCCCGACGAGGTGATCCGCACCAAGCTGGGCAATCTGGCCGACGAAGTTTTCCGCCTCATCCGCGAGGGCGGAACCAGCCCGAGGCTGGAGGAATTGAAGTCGGCCCTGGAGGCCTATGGCATTGGCGACTTCATCCAGGTGGATCTTAGCATCGTCCGGGGTTTGGCCTACTATACCGGGGTGGTTTTCGAGGCCCATGACCGGGCGGGCCAGTTCCGGGCCATTGCGGGCGGGGGGCGCTACGACGATCTTTTGAAGAATATCTCCGGGACCGACCTGCCGGCGCTTGGTTTCGGCATGGGGGATGTGGTCATGACTGAAATGATCAAAGAAAAGGGCCTTCTGAAGGCGGAACCCGACGCCAAAGCGGTGTATGTGGTCATTGCGGACGAAACCGTGCGGCCGGCGGCGCTCCGGCTGGCCTCCCAATTGCGCGCCGGGGGATATCGCGTTGACTACCCTCTGGCGGCGACTAAGGTCGGGCGCCAATTCGAAGCCGCCCAGGACCGGGGGGCCTCGTTCGCCCTCGTGGTTGATGCCGCCGGGGAGGCCGCGGGCACGGTCGGACTGAAGGACCTGGCCACGCGCGAACAACGCCCGGTGCGGGTGGAGATCGACGGGGGACGGGCCACCGGCTGGCGGGCTGTTTAGGATTTGGATCGGGATATTGAAGGAGAACATTTTGAAACGTACACATCACTGCAACGAACTGCGCGCGGAACACATCGGCCGCCGCGTCACCCTGGCCGGTTGGGTCGATGCCCGACGCGACCTGGGCGGGGTCATTTTCATCGAATTGCGCGACCGCGAGGGCCGCACCCAGGTGGTGTTCAATCCGGAAGCCAACAAGGAACTGGCGGAGAAAGCCCACAACCTCCGCTCGGAATTTGTCCTTTCAATCACCGGCACCGTCGGACAGCGCCCGGCCGGCACGGAAAATTCCCGGCTGGTCACGGGCCAGATCGAGGTGGTGGCCGAGACCATGGAGGTCCTGAACGCCTCGGAAACCCCGCCCTTTCCGCTCGATGATGATGGGGTCAACGAAGACCTCCGCCTGACCCACCGCTACCTCGATCTCCGCCGCCCGCTCATGCAGGCGAATCTGAAGACGCGCCACCGCCTCACCCAGGTGGTGCGCACGACCCTCGACGGGCATGGTTTTGTCGAGATCGAGACGCCGGTCCTTTCCAAGAGCACGCCCGAAGGCGCGCGCGAATTCCTCGTGCCGAGCCGGGTGCATCCGGGCAACTTTTTCGCCCTCGCCCAGTCGCCGCAGCAATACAAACAGCTGCTCATGGTGGCCGGAATGGAGCGGTATTTCCAGATTGCCAAGTGCTTCCGCGACGAAGATCCCCGGGCCGACCGGGTGACCGAACTGACCCAGGTCGACCTGGAAATGTCCTTTATCACGCAGGAGGACATTTTCGCCCTGATCGAGGAATTGCTCTGCAATGTCTTCAAAGCCACCCGGAACGTCGATGTTCCCCGTCCGTTCCAGCGCCTGACCTGGCTCGAGGCCATGAACAACTACGGCAGCGACAAGCCCGACCGCCGTTTTGCCATGAAGCTCACCGACCTGAGCGGGGTGTTCAAGGAATCCCAATTCAAGGTTTTCCGCGGCGCGCTGGATTCCGGCGGCGTGGTCAAGGCCATCAACGCCAAGAAATTCGCCTGCATCACCACCGGCCAGATCGAGGAAATGACCGAACTGGCGAAACAATACGGCGCCAAGGGACTGGCCTTCATCAAGGTCGAAAACGGCGAGTGGAAGTCGCCCATCGTGAAATTCTTCAGCGAAGCCGAGAAGGCCGCGCTGGTGAAGGAACTGGCCATTGAGGAAGGGGATCTGATTCTCTTCGGGGCTGACAAATGGGAAACGGTCTGCAACGTTCTGGGCCGCATCCGCCTCCGCGTTGCGGAAATCCAGAAGCTCACCGACGGCAGTGAAATGCTTGATTTCCACTGGGTCACCGAGTTCCCGCTGTTGGAATACAGCGCGGAAGACGACAAGTGGAACGCCCGCCACCATCCCTTCACCCGTCCGATGGCCGAAGACATTCCGCTGCTGGAAAAAGGCGACAAGGAAAGCCTGGGAAAAATCCGGGCCGAGGCCTACGACATCGTTCTCAACGGGGTGGAAATCGGCGGCGGAAGCATCCGGATCCACGAACGCGCACTCCAGGAAAAGCAGTTCCAGACCCTGGGTATTTCCGAGGAGATGCAGCAGAAACTTTTCCCGCACTTGCTCAAGGCCTTTGCCTTCGGTGCGCCCCCCCATGGCGGGATCGCCCTCGGTGTCGACCGCCTGTGCATGCTCATTTGCCGGACCGAAAACATCCGCGACGTCATTGCCTTTCCGAAGAACAACAAGGGGATCGATTTGATGATGTCGGCTCCTTCGCCGGCCACGCCGAAGCAGCTCAAAGAATTGAACCTCCAGACCCGGGGTTAGCCGGTTCTTTTTTGCAGGAAGGATCCCCCCGAGTCCTGCCGGGATCACCGGTTTGCGAAGCGCCGCGGTGTCCCCCTGAAACAGCGGGGACCGGGGTCAAAACAAGCGGGTGAAGGCCGAGTGGATCAGGTAGGCCATGAGGGCCGTGACCGGGATGGTCAGAACCCAGGCCCAGACGATCCGGTGGACAATGCCCCATTTGAGGGCGCTGAGGCGTTTGGTCGAACCGACGCCCATGATGGACGTGGAGATGACGTGGGTGGTGGAAACCGGGATGCCCCAATGGCTGGCGAACTGGATGATCAGTGCGGCGGTGGTTTCCGCGGCAAAGCCGTGCACCGGCTGGAGCTTGACCATCTTGTGCCCCATCGTGCGGATGATGCGCCATCCCCCCAGTGCCGTACCCGCGGCCATGGTCAGGGCGCAAAGGATGATAACCCATTTATGCACGACAAATTCCGGGGTGTTGAGGAATGAAAGGAAGGGGGGAAGATCCGAAAACTGGCCGTCCTGGGTGGCCGTGTACAATGCCAGGGCGATGATGCCCATGGTTTTTTGGGCGTCATTGGAGCCGTGGCTGAGCCCCATGCCGCAGGCGCTGACCAACTGGAGCTTGCCGAAAGTTTGCTTGGCCATATGGGGCGTGATGCGGCGGAAGACGACAAGGATCAACCCCATGAAAAGAAAACCGATGACAAAACCCAGCACGGGGGAAGTCAGCATGGGGCCGATGACTTTCGGCCAGAGACCGCCTGATTTTCCGGTGGCCGCATCCACGGTGTGCCAGTGCAGCACCGACCAATTGAGCTGGCTGGAGGAAAGGGCGGCCCCGCACAACCCGCCGATCAACGCATGGCTGGAACTGGAGGGAAGTCCGAACCACCACGTGAGCAGGCCCCAGATAATGGCGGAAAGAAGGGCGCTCAGAATGGTCAGCGTCGTGACCGCATGAAGATCGACCAGTCCCTTGCCGATGGTGGTCGCCACCGCGGTGCCGATGAAGGCCCCGATCAGATTGCACACCGCGGCCATGGCAATCGCCTGGCGGGGGGTGAGAATCTTCGTGGAAACGACCGTGGCAATGGCATTGGCGGCATCGTGGAAGCCGTTGATATATTCAAAAATCAGCGCGGCCAGGATGACGGTGAAGACCAGGAGCATGGGTGGAAGGGGAGAAGGGTTTTTCCTCGGGGTGCGGCTCGGGTCAGGAGTTCTTCAACACGATTTGGAAGACGGTGTTGCCCGCATCCCGGCAGCGGTCGATGGCCCGTTCCAGCAGTTCGTGCATGTCCTTGAGGAAAACGATCTCGCGGGCATCCGTGTTGCTGCCGCTGAAAAACTGGCCGAGAATTTCGATGACGTGCTTGTCGGCCTCCCCTTCATAGTATTGGAGCTTGGAGTTGAGGTCGCGGATGGTGTCCAACCGGCCTCCGCTGCGGAGTTGGGCGACCATTTGGGCGACGACATCGGCCGCTTGTTCCAGGAGGTGGACCTGGATCGCGAGGGTCTTGTCCTGCAGCAGATGCGCCGGGCAGAGCAGGAGGCGCTCCCCGATCTTCACCACGGTTTTGGGGATTTTATAAAGGGAATTGGACAGGGCCTCGATGTCTTCGCGCTCAAGGGGGGTGACAAAGGTGCGGCAGAGTTCCTCGGTGATCTGCTGGGTGATTTGTTTGTCCTTGCGGCGGCTGAGGACCAGATCCTCCAGGCTTTGCTGGCCGGATGATCCCACCTTCGCCAGGAATTGTCCCAGCCGGTGGGTGCAGATCTTGGTTTCCTCGGCGCTGGCCTCGAGCAGATCGTAGAATTTTTCATCCTTCCCAAAGAGAGTTTTCCAAAACGACATGTTAATGGACATAGCAGCCGGCCCCCCGGGGGACAACGAAATGTGACAAACAGGCGACAAAAAATTCCACGGGGGCCCCATCCGGCGGGCATTTCACTTGTCCCCGGGGAGGGTGGGGCTAGATTCGGGGGCAACCAGATGTGGCGGCGCGGAGGCGGATGAACCCGCCAGGGCCGAAAGGCAGCAACGGTACCCTGACCTGCGTGGCCGCCGCATTTGGCCTTGTTTTATTATCTGGGCCCCGTGGCGGGCCGTTCCATGGTTCTGGGGACCCATCTTTTGGCCAGGGGACTTCCATGCTTCCCGACCCACTCCAGGAGCCGGTTCCGGTAGTCGGTCGTTTCCTTCCCGTGGCTGATCCCGATCAGATTGGACAGTTCGTGGGGGTCGTTTTGCAAATCGTAGAACTCGTCCCCATCCTGGGCATTGAAAATGTATTTGAACCGGCTTGTCCGCACCATCAGTTGGTGGGCCGGTGCCGTATGGCCGAAGTGTTCGATGATGAAGGGTTCTTCGGGGTCGCCGGCATCCGGTTTGGCCGGGGAGAGCAGGGAATTCCCGACCATGGCGGGTGGTTTGGCCAATCCTGCGGCATCCAGGAAAGTGGGAGCCAGATCCAACAGGGAAACCGGGAACGACTGCACACCCTTCCGGGTGGATGAGGGGTCGGACAGGATCAGGGGCACTTTGACCAGATTGTCATACAGTCCGTATCCCTTGTCCCACATGCCGAAGGATCCCATCGAGTCCCCGTGGTCCGATCCATAAACGATGAGGGTGTTGTCCAACTGCCCGGTTTCTTCCAGGGTGCGGATGAGGCGGCCGACGATCTCGTCAAGGTGGGTGATGTGCGCGTAGTACATGCCCATCAGGCGGGAGAGGAGCGCATCCGGCATGAGGTCGATCTGGAACAAGCGGCCCCAGCGTCCGAGTGTTCCGGGTTTGCGGGAAAGATCCGCGTGCACATTGGGCCACAGCGGGATGTCCTGTCCTGCATACAGGTTCATGATGGATTCCGGAAGTTCGAAAGGCTGGTGAGGACCCCAGAAATGGCAGCCGATGAAAAACGGCCGGTCCATCTTGCTGTATTCGCGGATTTTTTTGATGGTTTGCTCACCCAGATACCAGCTGACCGAGGCTTCCTTGGGTCCTTCCTGGGTGGCCCCATAGTACATTCCCCCGGGACCCCGGATTTCATCACGCAGCACATATCCGGGCAGGCCGAGGCTTTGCAAATAATCCAGATAGGCGGGGTGTTTCTCGGGGAAACCATAGCCAGGGTAATAGATCCCCTCGTAGCCATAGCGGGAGGGTTCGTTGGGGTTGTCCCCCGCATGGGGGCCGATGTGCCACTTGCCGATATGGGCCAGGTTGTAACCCGCATCCTTCAGCAGTGGCGCGAAAAACGGGGTGTCATCGGCGATGGTCATCCCGCCGCCGTTCATGCGGGCGAATTCCGGATTGAAGAGCAGTCCGTGCTGCTGGGCGTACATGCCGGTCTGCACACAGGCCCGGGCCGGGGTGCAGATGGGGGAGGGGGTGAAGGCGTTGGAGTAGCGCACACCGCCTGCCGCCAGGGCATCGAGATGGGGGGTGCGGACAAGGGGATTTCCGTAACAGCCGAGACAATCGGCCCGCTGTTGATCCGAGAATATAAACAGGATGTTTTTCATGTTGGTGGAATTCCCAGCGGCAAAAACAGTGCCCCCGGACGAATCCCCAGGTCAAGTGCCGATCAGGAAGTGGCTGGATTTAGTTGTTACAAGGGTGAAACAATCCATCCAAGAACAGGCATCGCCCAGCGGCAGGCCCGGAAGGGGTCCGGATTACAGAGCCCCTCCCTTTTATGGGTGGGAACGGATCTTCCTCTTCCTCCGAATTTTCATCCTGAATCCAACAGGGATGATGGAGGGGACGGCTGGGAGGGTGAGGAAGATTGGTTGCTTTTAGCGGCAATCACCAGCACTCAGGTCTCGACGACGTCGCCAATTTCGATGCCGAGGTTGTGGGCCAGGCGGATGGCATCGGCCGGGAGGGACTTTTTCTTGCCCAGGATCTGGTCGAGGTCGCGCAACTGCATTTTTCCCTGGGCGAGCGACACCATGGTGCCGACATCACCTTGCTCGAGGGCGAGGATGGCGTATTCGCCCATGCGGCTGGCGAGGAGGCGGTCGAAGTGGGTGGGGGCGCCACCGCGCTGGACGTGGCCGAGGACAGTGAGGCGGATTTCCTGCTCGAGCTTGTTCTGGGCCGCCGTGGTGTTCAGGCGGTTCATGAATTCCTGTCCCGTGCAGACACCCTCGGCAACAATCACCACCGAGTTGTTGTGTTTGCGCTCAATGCGCCGGGTTAGGGCAGTGATGATTGAATCCATGTTCACCCGGTATTCCGGGATGACCGCGACCTGGGATCCGGTGGAGATGGTGGTCATAAGGGCGAGGTAGCCGCAGTTGCGGCCCATGACTTCGATGACGAAACAGCGGCGGTGGGAGGCGGCGGTGGCCTTGACCATGTCCACGAGGGTGATGATGGTGTTGAGGGCGGTGTCGACCCCGATGCCCATTTCGGTGCCGTAGATGTCGTTGTCAATCGTACCGGGAAGGCCGATTACGGGATAGCCGAGGTGGTGCAGTTTGAGGGCACCGGTCAGGGAGCCGTCGCCGCCGATGACCACAAGGGCGTCGATCTTTTCCTCCTTGAGGATATGCACGGCTTCCTTTTGACCTTCTTCCTCGTAGAAACGCTTGCAGCGGGTGCTGGCGAGAAAGGTTCCGGATTCGCGGGTTTTTCCGCTGACTTCGAGGGAGCTGAGCTTGAGGAACTGGCGGTCGAAGATTCCCTGGTAACCGTTCTCGATTCCGACGATTTCCATCCCGCGGGTCAGCCCGGCCCGGGTGACGGCACGGATGGCCGGGTTCATGCCGGGGGAATCACCGCCGGAAGTGAGGACGCCGATGCGCTTGAACATGGAATGGGTCTATGCGGTGGCCGGGAATGGCGCAAACGCTTTTTTGGTTTTTTGGAGGGCGATGTGACGGCTGCTATTTTTTCAACAATGGCGACAGGTACCGTCCCGTGTGACTGGCCTTGGTCCGGCAGATTTCTTCCGGGGTTCCCTGGGCCACGATGGTGCCGCCTTTTCCCCCGCCTTCGGGCCCGAGATCGATCACGTGGTCGGCCTCGGCCAGCACATCCAGCTGGTGTTCGATGACGACGACGGTGTGGCCGGCGTCGACCAGCCGGTGAAGCACCTCGAGAAGGCGTCGAACGTCGGCCAAATGGAGGCCGACGGTGGGTTCTTCCAGGAGGTAGAGCGAAGGCCTGCGGCTGGCGGCACGTGCGGAGAGGCGGGTGCGCTGATCGATAAGCACTGATTCGGAGAGTTCGGCCACCAACTTGAGCCGCTGGGCTTCGCCTCCGGAAAGGGTGGGGCTGGTCTGGCCGAGTTTGAGATATCCCAATCCGGTTTCCTGGAGCAGGTGGAGCGGGGTCCGGATGTTCGGATGACCCTCAAAGAATTCCACCGCCTCATCAATGCTGAGATTGAGGGTGTCGAAGATGCTTTTGTGTTTGTAGGCCACCTCGAGTACCGCATCGGTCCATCGCCGACCCCGGCAGGTATCGCAGGGCACATCGGCTGCGGGAAGAAAGTTCATCTCCACCTTGATGAAGCCCTGGCCCTGGCAGGCGGGACAACGGCCGGGGCCGCTGTTGTAGGAGAAATGCCCGGCGGTGAATCCGCGCATGCGGGCGAGGGGGAGCTGGGCGTAGAGTTTCCGCAAGTGATCCATGATGCCCAAGTAGGTGCAGACGGTGGAACGGGAGGTTTTTCCGATGGGGGATTGGTCGACTTCCACCACCTTGGAAAAAGCATCGGCACCGGACACGGAATCGTAGGGTCTTTGGATCTTCGATTTGCGTTTCTGGAGCAGATCCTGGACCGCGGGAAGGAGGATGCGGCGAAGGGTGGTGCTCTTCCCGGCTCCGCTGACACCGGAAAGCACGGTCAGACAACCATGGGGCACGGCGACATTGATTTTCCGGAGATTGTTGGCGCGGGCGCCGGAGACTCGGATCCACTGGCTTTTCGGTGGCAGGGGCCGGCGCTTTCCGCGCAGGGGATGCTTCATGGGTTCGCCGAGCAACTGTCCGGTGAGGGAGGCCTTGTTGCGGGTGATGTCCGCCCAGGTTCCCTGGGCCATGATTTCCCCGCCATGGATGCCGGCTCCGGGACCAAGGTCGATGATGTGGTCCGCCGCCCGCATGGTGTCCTCGTCATGTTCCACGATGAGGAGTGAATTTCCGCGCTGTTGGAGACGGCGAAGCATGCGGATGAGTTCCTCATTGTCGCGGGGGTGGAGGCCGATGGTGGGTTCATCGAGGACGTAGAGAACCCCCTGGAGGTTGGAACCGAGCTGCGCGGCGAGACGGATGCGCTGGGATTCGCCGCCGGAAAGCGACGGGGCGGGGCGGTCGAGGTTGAGGTATTCCAGGCCCACCTGTTCGAGGAAGGCCAGGCGCTGTTCAATTTCCGGGATGACATCGCGGGCGATGGCTTTTTCACGCGCGGTCCATTTGAGCGAGGTGAAGAATCGGCGGAATTCGGCCACGGTCAGGCGGTTGATCTCGGGGATGGCCCTGCCCTTGAACCGGACGGCCCGGGCTACGGGGTTGAGCCGGCTTCCATTGCAGGCCGGGCAGGTTTGGAGATCCGCGGGATCGAGCCATTCGCGGGCTTTTTCCATTTCCTGTTCTTTTTCGGCCTCGGTCAGTGAAGGGTCGAGGCTGACGCGGGCCACGGTGCCAAAGCCGTTGCAGTCCGGACACCAGCCGTGCGGGCTGTTGTAGGAAAAGAGGCGCGGATCGAGGTCGTCGAAGGACCGGCCGCTTTCCGGGCAGTAGCGGGCGGTGCTGAAAAGAGTCTCGCGACGCTTGGAGTCGACGACGGTGAAGGTTCCCTTGCCGAGATCGAGGGCCTCGTTGATCCGGGCTTCAAGGTCCGGTTGTTTGGCGGTGATCGTCCCAAGGACGACATCGAGGGTGTGCTCCTTGTAGCGGTCGAGGGCCTTGAATTTTGCGGGTTCGATCCACTTGCCATCCGCCCGGAGATAAGGGTGTCCCTTCTTGGCCGCCCATGCGGCGATTTCCGTGTAGATGCCCTTGCGTCCCCGGATCAACGGGGCGAGGAGGGAGAGTTCCCCCTTCCTGAGCAGGGTGCGGAGTCGGGTGGCGATTTCTGCGGGGGTCTGCTGGACCGCGGCCTCGCCGGTATCGGGGTCGTGCTGCACGCCGAGTTTGGCGAAGAGCAGGCGGAGGAAGTGGTACATCTCCGTGACCGTGGCCACGGTGCTTTTGGCCCCGCCCCGGGTGGTGCGTTGTTCGATGGCCACGGCGGGAGGGATGCCGCTGATCGAATCCACATCCGGCTTCTCCATCTGCTCGACAAACTGGCGGGCGTAGGCGTTGAGACAGTCGAGGTAGCGGCGCTGTCCTTCCGCAAAGAGCAGATCGAAAGCGAGCGAACTTTTCCCTGAGCCTGACAGTCCGGTAACCACCACCATTTTATCGCGCGGGATGTCGAGGCTGATGTTTTTCAGGTTGTGGTGGCGCGCACCGCGTATCGAAATGGACGCGGACAATTTTGACCGGTGAGCGGTGGACGGAGGGCGGAAAGCGGAAAGTTTCGATTTGGGATTTGGTCCGCCTGAGGCGGATTGGGATTTGGGATTTATTGCGAGCAACGGCGCGAGCAGGGCTCCTGTATGTGAGCCCTTGGTTTCCGCGACTTCCTCCGGGGTGCCATGGGCGACGACCTGGCCACCCTTTTCCCCGGCCTCCGGGCCCAGGTCCAGGATGTAGTCGGCACATTTGATCACATCGAGGTGGTGTTCAATGACCAGCAGGGTGTGGCCCTGGTCCACCAGGGTTTGGAAAACTTCCAGGAGCATTCGGATGTCGTCGAAGTGCAGGCCGGTGGTCGGTTCGTCGAGGATGATGACCTTGGATTGGGGATTTTGGATTTCTGATTTTTGATTTTGGATTGGCGTAGCATCCAGGAGATGGGAAACGAGCTTGAGGCGCTGGGATTCCCCGCCGGACAATTTGTTGAGCGGATGGCCGAGGGTGAGGTAGCCCAGCCCGACCTTGCGGAGCATGTCGAGGGCGCTGTGGATTTTGGTGTGCAGCTTGACGGCCTTCCCCTCAAGGCCTTCCGCTGCGGGATTGAAGAAGGCGAGGGCTTCCTCCACGGTCATCCCAAGGATGTCGGAGATCGAACTGCCCCGGTAGTGCACGTCGAGGACGTGTTTTTGGAAACGTTTGCCCTCGCAGACCGGACAGAGCACGAAGACGTCCGAAAGGAACTGCATGGATATCTGCTCGTAGCCTGTCCCGCTGCAACGGGTGCAGCGCCCGGTGCCGGCATTGAAGGAGAAGGATGAGGCCTCGAGTCCGCTCCGGGACGCCTCGGGGCTTGATGCGAACAACTCGCGCACGGCGTCGTAGCAGCCGGTGTAGAGCAGGGGTGTGGACCGTGGTGTGGAAGTCAGCGGGCTCTGGTCGACAATGAGGACATCGGCCACCGCTTTTTCGCCCTGAAGTTTGTCGAGTCGTCCGGGTTCACTGGCCGGGCGGTTCAGGGCCAGGGAAAGGTGTTTGTGGACGATATCATGGACCAGGGTGCTTTTCCCGGAGCCGCTGACCCCGGTGATGGCGGTGAAAGTGCGGAGGGGCAGCCGGAAGCCGAGTTGGTGCAGGTTGTGTTTGGATGCACCGGTGAATTCCAGCCAGTCAACGGAGGCGAGCGGGCGGCGTTTGGCCGGAATTCCGATGGATTTGCGGCCGGAGAGATAATCGCCGGTGAGGCTCCCCTTCTTGGAAGAGAGTTCCGACCCCGGTCCTTCATAGACCAGCCGTCCGCCGTCCCGGCCGCGGCCCGGCCCGAGTTCAAGGATCCAGTCGGCGGCGCGCATGACGGATTCATCATGTTCGACGACGAGTACGGTATTGCCCTGGTCGCGCAGGCCGCGGAGGACACGGATCAGGCGGTCGGTATCGCGGGGATGGAGCCCGATGCTGGGTTCATCGAGCACGAAGAGGGTGCCCTGCAGCGAGGTGCCGAGGCAGGTGGTGAGGTTGACGCGCTGGGTTTCGCCGCCGGATAGCGTACGGGTGGTGCGGTCGAGGCTGATGTAGTCCAGGCCGACATCGACGAGGTATTTCACCCGCGAGCGGATCTGTTGCAGGACCTGGGTGGAGGATTCGTCGCTGGCATGTACACCACCGAGGAAGGACGACAATTCCCCCGCGGGCAGGGCGCAGCATTCCGGGAGGGTTTTGCCGTTGATTTTCCAGAGGAGGGTTTCGGGCTGGAATCGGCCGCCCTTGCAAGTGGGACAGGTTTGATAGGCCCGGTAGCGGGCCAGGAGGACGCGGACGTGCATTTTGTAGGTCCGGCTCTCCAGCCAGTCGAAGAAGCCCTTGACCCCGTACCATCCGCCTTTTTCCCATTGTTCCTGGGTCGTGGACCCGGCCTTCCGGTCTCCGAGGATGATGAAATCCTGCTGTGCCCTCGGCAACCGGCAGAAGGGAACGTCGATGGGGATTTGGTTTTTCCGGCAGGCCTTGAGGAGATCTTTCTGGCAGGGGGCGTTGCTGGCGGTTTGGAAAGGTTTGACCACGCCGTCCCTGACCGAGACGTTGCGGTCGGGGAGGGCGAGTTGGTAATCGATCTCAATGGTGCGGCCGAAACCGCGGCAGGCCGGACAGGCGCCGACGGGATTGTTGAATGAAAAAAGCGCCGGGGTGGGCTCGGTGAATGTCCGGCCCGTGCGGTGGCAATGGTGGTGGCGCGCGAAATGGAGCGGCGCTGCGGCTTCACCCAGGTGGACGGAGACCAGGCCCTTGCCGAATTCGAACGCGGAAGTGACGGCTTCGGCGATGCGTGAACGTTGGGAGGCTTCCACGCGGATGCGGTCGACGAGGACTGAAAGGTTGAGGCGGGCATCCTTGCCCTTGCCCGAGGTGGAGGAATCCAGGTTGGGTGCTGCGGGTTCATCGAGGCGGATGACCTGGCCGCCGGCCACGATGCGGGTGAAGCCCTGGGCGGAGATGAAACGGGCGATCTCGGGCCAGGGCGTTTTTGCGGGGAACCCGAGATCAAAAAGAATATCGGCGCTTTGTCCCGGGTTCCGGGCGAGGAGTTCGTCGGCAACCTGTTCGGCCGTCCAGGGGCGGATGATTTCGCCGGTCTCCGGGTTGTGGAGTTCGGCGATGGCGGGGAAGAGCAGTTTGAAGTAATCGGCGATCTCGGTCATGGTCCCGACGGTGCTGCGCGAGGTGCGGACGGCGTTGACCTGGGCGATGGCAATGGCGGGGGGGATGCCGCGGATTTCCCCGACGCGGGGCTTGTCCATGCGTTCGAGGAACTGGCGGGTGTAAGGGCTGAAGGTTTCGGCGTAGCGGCGTTGGCCCTCGGCATAAAGGGTGTCGAAGGCGAGGGAGGATTTTCCGGAGCCGCTGACGCCGGTGACGACAATGAACTGGTTGAGGGGCAGATCGAGGTCAATGCCTTTCAGGTTGTTCTGTTCCGCACCGCGGACTTGGATGAAGCCGGATTCCGACATGGGGATGTACTACAGCCGATTGGCCGGGGCGCAATGGGATGGATGAAATAAGGGGACGGAACCGGACATAAATGCCCGGTTCCGGGGTGGGGATCAGCTTTCGCTGAGACGTTTTTTCTCCTCGCCAACCAGCATGCGGTGGGCTTCGCCGAGGACCTCGATGACGCGTTCACGCATGGGATGGGCCGCGAGGCAGGGAAGGAGGTTGTGTTCCTTGAGGTTGGCGGCGCTGAGGCCGGGGAACCAATGGCCCGCGTTGCCCAGGAGGTTGTAGCGCATTTTACCGAACTCGACCAAATCGAGCGACTTGGCGTAATTCCACAGGCGGAGGATTTCCCAGATGTTGATCTGGCCGGGAACATTCTCCCACTCGGGAATGCCCTTTTCCCAATTCTGAAGCCAGGATTCGCCGAGGACTTCCTTCATGGCCTGCCGGAGACGGGCGTCGATGGGGGGAACCAGCGTCCCGGCCTGGTCGAACAATTCCAGGGCTTTGATGTGCTCGTCAAAATCCGTCGGGCGGGAGGCGCCGATGCTGAGGGTGTGGACCTGGGGTCGCTGCAGGCAGTAGAGGTCATTGAAGGCCATGGGCGAGAGCGGTTCACAGAGGCGGACGAGTTTGTCCGGGGGTTCTTGGAGTTTGCCGCCTTTGTCGTTCGGGCTGATGATGAAGACGCCCATGTCCTGTTTGGTGGCATCGAGGACGGCGGGCCAGTTGCGGTCATTGACCCAATACCAGTGGAGGTTGACGTAGTCGAATTCGGAGGTGTTGACGGCATCCTGGATGACATCGACCCCGGCGTGGGTGGAAAAGCCGAGGAAGCGGACGCGCCCTTCCTTTTGCAACTGGCGGCCGATTTTCAGGCAACCTTGGGAAAGGATCGTCTGGTTGAGCAGTTCCCGGTTGTTGATGCCATGGAAGGAAAAGAGATCGACGTACTCCAGATTGAGGTAGGCCATCGATTTCTCGAATGTGGCGAGGAATTCCTTGGGATCGGCCGAGGGGGATACCTTGGTCTGGACGATCAATTTTTCGCGGGGGATTTTCGGCAGGACCCAGCCCAATTGCATTTCCGACGTGCCGTAACCGCGCGCGGTTTCAATGTGGTTGATGCCGAGTTCCAGGGCACGGTGGATGGTGCGTTCGAGGTTTTCCTGGTTGGCCTTGGGGATGTCCGCCGGGAGGACGTCCTTCCATTGGTGCTGGTAACGCATGCTCCCGCAGGTGAGGACAGGCATGGATATTTCGGTGCGACCAAAACGTCGGTAAAGCATCGGGGGAAGATAGCAGATTTGCCCGGGCGCGCGAGGACAGAAAGCGGCTCCGTTTGTGTCAGAGTTGGAATTCGACACCTTCGCCGGAAAGGATCGTGCCCACGATTTCATCGCGTTCGTCGGGGGTCAATTCGACGTTCATTTCCTTGATCGAGGCAGACAGGAGGAATTCGACGTGGGATCGCGCGGCTTCGGGTTTGCCCGAGCCCAGGATTCCGGGATCGAGTCTGGAGGCGATTTTAAGGAGGATGGCCCGGCGGAGATCGGGAGTCAGGGAGAGCCGGGGAATATCGCCCGGTGCGATGGGGCGGGTTTCCACTTTGCT
>Ga0075012_10001841_pt1 | contig 21185 bp, 24 predicted proteins | sample All_14_2_FD_71474 | JGI IMG/M metagenome (GOLD analysis project Ga0075012, IMG submission 71474) | Freshwater microbial communities in response to fracking from Pennsylvania, USA - Allegheny Zone_MetaG_DW_15 | ecosystem: Environmental > Aquatic > Deep subsurface > Groundwater > Drilled... | reverse complement strand
GGCTCGCACAAGATGGCGCTCAAGGGGGAGTCGATGCGCAAACGCCTGCAGGGAGCATGACCCGGGCGCTGTGTGGAGAGTGAAGTTGCACAACATGTTGGTCGAAGTCAAGACCAAAGCCGGGGTCAAGCCCGTGGATTTGTTGACGATGCGCCGTTGGCGCACCGGGGCGCTTGCCGTGGACAACTCTGGCGAGTTGCCCACTGCGCTCCCCGTTGACCACAAGCTCCACCGGCTGCGACGACCTGTGCCATTGCAAAAAATCGCAAACCAAACCCGCCCGTACAGGTGCGGGGTCCGCCTCGCTCAGACCGGCCTGTCCACGTTCATCGCGGACAGCTGGGGTATGATTGAATCCGTCACTCAGGGCTCCTGTACCGGGTGTTCGCCATCAATGGAATGCGCACTGGCGTAAGGTCCCGCCGTTCCCAATACGTATCCCCGCCGCGAATTGGTCAATTTGCTGGGATCATCGATGGATGGAACACCACCTTGACCGTGACCATGGCCTGCGTGTCCGTGGTGCATAAAGACATGCATCAAGGGGCATGCCAGTAAGATCAGCCAAGGCAAAGCTCCTGCAACGTGAGCTAGGTGCTCCGTTAACAAGCAATACGCAGCGACTGCGCCAATCACCAATAGCCCACGGCGTATCTGGAACTCCAAAAGCTTGGCGGTTGGTCTGGGGTTTCATGATTATGGCCCATGATTTGGCTTCTTACTTTGCGAAATCGTCAGGAAGGCGATCCATCATCATTTGCATCATGGAAGTCATCATTTCCATGCGCTTTTCCATCATCTCGTGCTGGGTCAGCATCGCAGCGAATACTGACCACACCGCATTATGGTTTGTGAGCGTGGTGGTGGCGTTATAAAGCGTCTACGGTGAACATCATCGCCACAGTCTAAAGCAGGTGAAAAATTATTTGATGGGCTGAATATCTGTGACGACCATCTGACCATTTTCGTGAACCGTCATGAAGCGCACTTTGTCACCGGCCTTGACTTTGTCGAGAATGGATTTGTCTTTGGCCACAAAAACCATGGTCATTGGTGGCATCTCCAGGTGTTTGATCTCACCATGCTTGATGGTGACTTTTCCTGCTTCTTTGTCGATTTTTCGAACTTCCCCGTCTGTCAAGCTGGGCTTAACAGACATCTCCATTGTGTTTTGGTCTGGGGGTGTTTGCGCGAAAACTGGCACGCAGAACAGTGATGTCAGGGCGGTGGCTGTTGCCGCTAGCAAGAGTTTGGTTTGTTTCATGAAATATTTCTTGGGAAGAGTAATAGGCAAGGGACTTATAGCAACCTGAACCTATATGGGGGCTACGATGACTTGGCCTTTCATACCTGCATCGAAGTGCCCTGGGTGAAGACACGCAAAGTTGACCGTGTCCCTTTTGGTGAATTGCCAGATCACTTCTCCCTGTTTGCCAGGCACCAAACTGATCTTGTTGGGCTCGTCGTGCTCCATGTCGGGAAACTTCTTCATCACCTCATAATGTTCAAGCAATTCCTTTTGCGTCCCCAGACTGAATTCATGTTTGACGCCATCGGTGTTTTTTAAAACGAAGCGGATCGTTTCCCCCTTTTTGACCCGAATTTCAGAAGGTTTGAACCGCATGCCGTTAACCATCTCCACATTTATCGTGCGACTGACCTTGGAAGCCACTCCGGGCTTCCCAATGGGTGAGTCACCATGTCCTCCAGCGTGAGATCCCGAGGCCAATGCGGCAGAAGATGCTGCAAGCAATGCGATGGAAACTAGTGTGGAAGACTTTGATGCGAGGGATTTTGCAAATTTCATGTTTACTTTTTTAATGGAAGGTTGATAACGAAAGAGAAATTGGGTGGCAGATGGATTTGACAGTTATTTACAGTCAGTGCGACATACCTTTGCCACTGGGCTTGATTGCGCTTGCTGCAGCAGGCGCTGTGTCGGTGCTGCCAGTTGGGCGTGCGGTCTGTGGTGTGTTGCCATTCCACTCGTAAGCAACGGTTCCGACTGGAAACTTATAGTGTCCGGGGTCGCTGTAATCCCCTGGTTTCTGGTCCTTACGCACCTTGAACACGGTGAACATACCGCCCATCTCCAGCGGTCCAAACTGACCGGTGCCGGTCATCATGGGAGCCGTGTTGTCTGGGATGGGCATCTGCATTTCGCCCATATCGGCCATGCCGCGCTCGCCCATCAGCATGTAATCAGGTGCCACTTTCTGGATTTTCCCGACCAGCCCGCGGTGATCCACACCGATCATCGTTGGTACGGCGTGCCCCATGGCGTTCATTGTGTGGTGGCTTTTGTGGCAATGCATGGCCCAATCACCTTCTTCGTCAGCAAGCAGTTCAATCTGGCGCATCTGCCCTACCGCCAAATCGGTGGTGACTTCATACCAGCGCGTGCCGGGCGGCGTCGGGCCACCGTCGGTGCCGGTGACCAGAAACTCATGGCCATGCAGATGGATCGGGTGGTTGGTCATGGTGAGATTGCCAACCCGAATGCGAACGCGGTCGTTCAGGCGCACGTTCAAGCTGTCGATGGCCGGGAAAACGCGGCTGTTCCAACACCAGATATTGAAGTCGGTCATGGTGTTGATCTTGGGTGTCTTGCTGCCAGGCTCCACGTCAAAAGCATTGAGGAGAAAACAGAAGTCCCGGTCCACTTCGCTGATGTGGGGGTGTTTGGCCTTGGGATGGGTCACCCACATGCCCATCATGCCCATGGCCATTTGCACCATCTCATCCGCATGGGGGTGGTACATGAAGGTCCCTGGCCGGCGCGCCTCGAACTCGTAGACAAAGGTCTTGCCGACAGGAATGGCGCGCTGGTTCAGCCCACCGACACCGTCCATGCCATTGGGCAAACGCTGACCGTGCCAATGGACAGTGGTGTGCTCGGGCAACTTGTTGGTCACGAAGATGCGCACGCGGTCGCCTTCCACCACCTCAATGGTCGGGCCCGGGCTTTGGCCGTTGTAGCCCCACATGTTGACCTTGAAACCGGGCGACACTTCGCGCACCACGGGTTCGGCCACCAGGTGAAACTCCTTGACCCCGTTGTTCATGCGCCAGGGCAAGGTCCAGCCGTTCAAAGTGACCACTGGGGTGTAAGGCCGACCCGTGGTCGGAATCAACGGAGGCGCTGTTGCCACCGAAGTCTGGATGACCGGCTCAGGCAAGCCCGCCAGCGCCGAGCGCGCAACAGCCAAGCCCGCCACCGATGCGGCAGCCCCGGCGAAAAATTTTCGACGTGAGTTGAGATGCATGTTCTTCATTCCTTCTTATTAGTGCGCAGCGGGTGCGGCAGTGTCGCCACCACCGCCCAGCGATACAAAACTTTCTGGTTCACCGCCTTGCAACACCCACTGCAAGTCGACCTCGGCGATCCAGAAGTCGCGCTGCGCACCGATGGCATCAATTGCGGCCTGTGACTGGTTGCGCGATGCATCCAGTACATCCCAGACACTGCTCAACATGCCGTTGTAGTGCAAGAGAGTTTCCTCGTTAATGAATGCCTGCGTCTTCAGCGCATCGCGGCTGCCTTTGACCAGTGCGTGGCTGGCCTGGTATGCCGCTAGCGCCATGTTCGAGTGGGCCTGGCTGCGCAGGCTTTCAGCTTCTGGCAGCTGCGCCCGGATGGCCAGCGCCTTTTGCTGCCATGCATCCATCGGCATAAGTTGCGGGGGGAGCTCTGGCAGGGATTCGGGCAGCGTCACGCTGGCGACTTTGCCGGTCAAGCCCAGTGTGTTGATAAGACTGGTCTGTGACTGGGTTGCAGCATACTGCGCGCGCGCCAGGTTCATTTGGGCCGATGATTGCAACCCTTGCACGCGGGCGTGCTGCAGCGCGCTCCAGTTACCTACATTCACCATGCGCTGACCCAGCTCGCTCGCTGCGTCAGTCGCGTCCAGAATCGCCTGGTAGTGTGCCAAAGTCTGGCGAGTGGCGAGCGCCTGCAACCAGGCTTTTCGGGCCTTTACGGCCACGTGCAACACCTCGTCCATGTCATCCACCTTGCGCCACAAGCCTGGATCAACCTCTGTCCAACGACCCTCCGCGATAAGTGCCACATTGGCCGCGCCGAGGCGAGCCAAGGGTTGAGCCAAATCGCGATGATTACGCCATGCCTGACGGGTGACATCCTCTATCGTTAGCAGTATGAGCCCATCAGCGACCGGGACTTGCATCGTCGAGGACGACGCATTGGCCTGCTCCCATTTGAGTACATCCGCGTGGCCTCGCTTGAGCAGCCCCACCGCATTGTTTGCACTTCGCCAGTCTGTGTCCGCGCCGGGAGAAGTTGTCTGTGCTGACAAAGCCAAAGGAATCGACACGAATCCTAGAACTATAACCGGCCACACATGTTTTATTTCAAGTTTGAGAGTCACTATTTCACGTCCTTTTGATTTGGATCAAACAGGTTTTATTGTGCAGGCTAACGAATGTCATTTGAATGTCTCGAAAATTACAATGCCGTAATATTTGAAGTGGACCCCGAATTTGAGACAGGTTTTTATTGATCCGGCCCGATGAAGTTTTAAGCCGCATATTTGACGTGGCGGTCCTGAAAGTAGCCAATTACCCGCTCGGGCGTTTGCTCCAGCATCGTCATATGTTCTGTGGCAGCTTGCCGTAATTCGGCTTTGGTGCGCACCGGAACACGCTTACTCATTTCCTGTTTCAAATCCGCATTGAGTCGCTCTTCGGGGTTGAGCTGCGGGCTGTAGCTGGGCAGGTAGAACAGTTCAATCTGCTCTTTGCGTTCAGCCACCCATGCCTTCACAAGGTTGCTGTGATGCCCCGCAAGTTGTCCAGAATCAGGAACACTTTCTTGCCTGCATCTTTGACCAGGTCTTGCAGGAATTCACAGAACTTGTCGGCATCAAATGATTCCTCGATGATCATCCAGCGGGTCTTGCCCTGGTGGGTGACGGTGGCGATCATGGAGAGCTTTTGGCGGGTGCCGCCTACGGTCAGTGCCACAGGGGTTTTGCCTGCCGGGGCGAAACTTCTGCCACGCACATCGGTGTTGGTCAGGGCCGTCTCGTCACCCCAGTGGATTTTAGCGCCCTCACGTTTGGCGCGCTGCTCGATACCGGGCTATTCGCTTTGCAACCAAGCCTGCACTGCTTCGGGGTTTTGTTCGTAGGTGCGTTTGATCGATTTTTGCGGGGTGAAGCCCCACCGTGCGAGGTATTTACCCACGCTACGCACAGGCAGTTTGATGTCCTATTCCTGCTCAATGAGTTGACCGACTGCTGCTGTGACTCCACAGGAAGAAGTCCATCTTGAGTTGCTCGGGACGTTTGTCGATGATGATGCGCTGAATGGCATCTTCCTGGGCCGCACTGAGTACCCGACCGTCACCCTTGGGGCGACCGCGACGGGCTGGACGGATGGCTGCCCAATCGCCTTCTTCGAATCGGTCTATGGTGCCTCGTACCGTTGGGTAGGTCAGTCCGGTCAGTTCAACGATCTTCATGATCTTGATGGCCTTCTTGTGCAATCGCACGACTGTAAGGGCGCGGCGAAGTCAACTTGCTGCAAAGCTGCCTTGCTGGCAGGGCTGGCCGGATCTACGAATTTAGCGGCTGCCACCCTCGCAGTGAAAGCGCGGACTGTCGAGTGGCAGAGCCAGAGTGCTACTGTTTCTGCGATGGCTGAGCGCAGCGCACAAGGCTTGACTCTGCGAGCAGTAATGGCGTTTGGAGACGAACCCAAGCCAGGAGCGAAGGAAGCGCTCACCACGTTGCGGCGACGCGGTATCAAAACCGTGATGATTTCCGGTGACAACCAAGGTGCTGCTGAAGCTATGGCACCTTGCCTTGGCTTGCGACCAGAGGACGGTGAAGTCATGGCGGAAGTGCTGCTAGGCGAAAAGGCCGCCAGGGTCATGGCCCTCAAAGAGGGCGTTATACCGTTGCCATGGTGGGCGATGGAGTTAACGACGCTCCTGTGGTTGACGACAATTACCTTGGCCGGCGGTCAGGATAGTTGACATCAACCACTCCTGCACTTGCCGTTGCGGATGTTGGCTTGGCAATGGGCAACGGCACCGATGTTGCAATGCACGCAGCAGGGATCACCCTCATGCGAGACGATCCCATGCTAGTCGTTGCCTCGCTGGATATTTCTGATAAGACCGTTGCCAAAATTCGTCAAGATCTATTCTGGGCGTTTGCCTATAACGTTGCAGGTATTCCTTTGGCGGCGTTCGGCTTTTTAAACCCAGTCATGGCCGGTGCCGCAATGGCTTTGAGCTCGGTCAGCGTGATGAGTAATGCACTGCTACTAAAGCGTTGGAAACCGGACAAACAATAGGTTTTTTTTCTGCGCAAAGCTGCTCTTCACACCTGCATATTCATGACATCTGTATAAGCTTGGACAACCCTGTTGCGTACCTGCAAGGTCGCCTGAAAAGCGACATTTGATTTAACACCTGCCAACATGGTTTGCTCAAGGCTGACGGTTGGATTTTCGAGGGTGAACGCCGTGGTAAGTCGCCCAGACTCTTTTTGAAGATTGCTTGTTGAACTCAAGGCCTGCACCAGAGCATCCTGAAATCCGGTTTCAGATGAACCCTGACTTTTGCGGAGCGGTGGATTTAGATCCACGACAGCACGTATTAATTCGGGTGACTTGATTGTGAGGTTCATGAGCATGCCTATAGACTGCAAATCGGCTGAGTTGAGGGCAAGTGCCCAACCGCCCAGTGCGCACGGCACTGGGCTCTAATGCGGGCAAAACCTCTTGGGTACGCCTGCACCGGTCAGTACCCTAGTTGCGGTTGTGTTTATAAATGCCTTGGGCCAGCTTAGCTACCTCGTCTCCTTTCATGGTGATCGATTGACCGTCTGCTGTTTCCATCGTTGTGCCTTCTTGCATGCGCACGGCTTTTCCGAACTGACTTTCCATGGCCATCTTGCCGTCTTTGAACTGATACACAGTTGAGCCGTCCTTGAGTTGGGTGGACTTCACGACATCGGTGTTGTCCAAAGCGAAAGCCGACAAAGCGGGCAACACAAGACTCAGAACCAGAATGGATTTACGAATTGACATGATAAAACTCCTTCAAGATGATTGCAGTTCTCCCCGAAGTTTCTCGGGGATCGGTGACGCAACTGCTGCATCACTGGGGTTAATGTAGAAGTCCAACCCCAACAAAAGCATGACCGAAAAATTACAAAAGTGACGGCCAAAGCAAGCTTTCGAATCACATCGACGGTTTCTGAAAACCGGGATCAAGCATGGCGAACGTTTTCCGGTTGATGGAACGTTGTTTGAGGGGCATACCGAGGTGGATGAATCCATGCTCATTGGCGAGCCCCTTCCCGTAGCCAAAGACGTGGGCGCAGCCCTCACCGGTAGCATCCATCAACGGTGAAGGATGCATCGTGATGCAGGTCGGCGCGTTGGGCAATGAAAGCGTGTTGTCCCAGATCATCCGACTGGTGAAGATGCGCAAGCAGCCAAAGCACCGATCCAGCGGATGGTCTATCAGTTCAGCGCGGTATTTGTTCCAGTGGTTCTGGTGCTGGCAGTCGTCATTCTGCTGACATGGCATTCGTTTGTGTGTGGTAAGTAATGCACTACTGTTAAAGCGATGAAAGGCTGCACAGTGAAGCGTGGAAGTGGTGCCGAAGTGCTCTTGAAATTTTGCAGAACATGACACCCCATGTGTCTAGCGAAACTCTAAAGCCGAGCAGATCGCAACCGCAGTGCATTGCCAATAACCGACACCGAACTAAAGCTCATTGCCAAGGCAGCAATCATAGGTGACAGTACCCAACCGGTGAAGGGATAGAGGACCCCAGCTGCCACGGGAATGCCCAATGCGTTGTACAGAAATGCAAACATCAGGTTCTGCTTCATGTTGCCGACAGTGGCATTTGAGAGTGCCAGGGCGATAGAAATGCCACGCAAATCCCCCTTGACCAGAGTGACCTGAGCGCTGTTCATTGCCACATCAGTTCCCGTTCCCATTGCAATTCCCACGTTGGCTTTTGCCAGGGCCGGGGCATCATTGATGCCGTCACCCGCCATGGCGACGATGCGGCCGTCTTTTTGCAGCTGCTCGACCAAATTGAGTTTGTCTTGAGGCTTGACCTCACCATGTACTTCATCAATGCCGAGTTTTGCGCCGACTGCTTTGGCAGTGGTCAGACCGTCACCTGTTGCCATCACAATGCGGATGCCTGATGCCTTGAGTGTTTTGAGGGCCTCCATCGAACTGGCCTTGATGGGATCGGAGACCGCGAGCAATCCGGCGAGCTTTCCATCAACGGCAAGGTGCATGACGCTGGCACCTTCGGTCCTTAGGGCTTCAGCCTGTACTTTCAACTCATCCACCGCAATCTTCATTTGCTGCATCAGCGCAGTATTTCCCAAGACCAAATGCTTTCCTGCAACCTGGCCTTGCACACCAATGCCAGAGCCTGAGTCAAAGTTCTCTGGCTTGTCCAGTGTTAGATTGCGATCACGTGCGGCGCTCACAATGGCTGCTGCCAAAGGATGTTCGCTTCCCTGGTCAAGGCTGGCAGCCAGACGCAATACCTCGTCGGCTGCAAACCCCGTGCTTGGCACTGCCTTTTCAAAACTTGGGTGCCCTTCTGTCAGAGTCCCGGTTTTATCGATGATCAAGGTGTCAATCTTGCGCAGGTTTTCAATGGCGGCGGCGTCGCGAAACAGTATTCCCTTCGTCGCCCCTTTCCCAGTTGCCACCATGATCGACATGGGTGTAGCCAGTCCCAGAGCGCAGGGGCAAGCGATGATCAATACCGCGACTGCGTTGATCAGTCCGTACACCCAGCTTGGCTCAGGACCCCAAAGCCCCCAACCAATGAAAGTGAGCACGGCGATGCTGACGACCGCCATGACAAAGTACCCAGCGACCACGTCCGCCATGCGCTGCATTGGAGCCCTTGAGCGTTGGGCCTGTGCGACCATTTGAACGATTTGGGACAGGACGGTGTCAGACCCGATCTTTTCAGCCTTCATCACTAACGCGCCGCTGGTGTTGAGCGTTGCACCAATGATCTTGTCACCTACCCGTTTGGTAACAGGCAGAGGTTCGCCAGTCAACATGGACTCATCGAGTGCACTGCTGCCCTCAGTTACGATGCCATCGACTGGCACCTTTTCGCCCGGTCGTACCCGTAATAAGTCACCCAGATGCACATGCGAGAGTTCAATGTCCTCCTCGGTGCCATCGGTTTTCACACGGCGCGCGGTTTTCGGTGCCAGTCCCAGCAGCGACTTGATCGCCGCTGAAGTTTGGGAACGCGCCTTGAGTTCCAGCATTTGACCCAAAAGTGTCAGTGAAATGATGACCGCAGCTGCTTCAAAATAGACCGCCACCCGGCCCATGGAGATAAATGAATCCGGAAATACACCTGGTGCAATGGTCGCCACCACGCTGTAGAGGTAAGCCGCTCCAGTGCCAAGACCAATCAATGTCCACATATTGGGACTGCGGTTCATAACGGACTCTACACCGCGTACAAAGAACGGCCATCCCGCCCACAGCACAATGGGCGTTGCCAGCGCAAATTCGACCCAACTCTGCACCGTCATATCCATCCACTGCAGGCGATGGCCGACCATCGCCAGTGCAAAAACCACGACAGTGAGAGGCAGCGTCCACCAAAAACGCCGCTGAAAGTCTTGCAGCTCTGAATTGTCCTCGTCCTCCAACGCAGGAATCAGGGGCTCCAGCGTCATGCCACATTTCGGGCAGTTGCCTGAATGATCCTGGCGAATTTCGGGGTGCATGGGGCAGGTGTAAATCGTCCCTGCAACCGCTGGTGCAGCGATCGTTTCGGCAGTGGGCTCCCCCATGTACTGCATGGGAGCAGCATCGAATTTCGTTTTGCACTTGGGGCCGCAAAAGAAGAAAGTACGACCCATATGCTCGGATCGGTGAAAGGACTGGTCCGTCACATTCATACCGCACACGGGATCCATCAGTGGCGCAGCGCTCCCGGCGCCATGGTGGTGTGCATGTGCGTGTTCGTCGTGTTGGTGGGTATTCATGGTATTTCTGCAATGTTTGTCAGGTCAGCAAGACCGGGGCATCGGGAAGCTCGTTAACGCGCGCCTCCTGCACTGGGAAGTACGCTCCGATTAGTTTGGCAAGTGCCGCAATGCCCTGCAATGCGCCGGCTTGGAACGCGGCACTGGAAAACGCCTTTTGCATGTCATGGCAGATGGCGGCCCAAGCTTCATTGCCAGCTTTGACATGGATACCTCGGTCTGCAACGATTTCAACCGCATGGTCTGCCAGTAAAACGTAAATCAGGACACCGTTGTTGTGCTGGGTGTCCCAGACACGCAGTTGAGAAAACACCTCAAGGGCGCGCTCGCGCGAGGATTGGCCATTGAGCAAGCGCATGCCGTCCAGACCACCTTCCACGGCAAATCGAATCTCGCCGCCATGCTGTTGTTCGCTGGACTGGATCGCTTGCTCTATGGCGAGCAGGCTCTGCGGCGTGAAGGCCCGGTGCAACTGCCAATCGGAAAACAGCAGGTGTCGCATAAAACGTTGGATATGCATGGCTACCACCTTCCCGAGGAGCCGCCGCCGCCGAAGCCACCACCGCCACCCCGGAATCCACCGCCACCGAATCCACCTCGACCACCACCAGAATAGCCTCCGACGCCACGAAGCAGTGTGCCTGCTCCGATCAATGTGACAAACATGGAAGCAATACCGGCCAAGATGGCATAAAGCAAGGTCCCAATCAACATCCAGGCAAGGCCAGTCACGATGGCCCCCGTGATCAAGGACCCTCCAACCTTTCCAACGACGTGGCGCAGCACACCGCCAACCCCCAAGGCCACAATGAACAGAAATGGGACGAACTGCCGAAGACTCTGATCGTTCCCTCTTGGGTTGCTTTGGGGTGCCGGTAGGGTTTCACCGTCCACAACTTGCATGATCTGGGCCGTGCCAGCTTGCACACCGCCGTAGAAATCACCTTGCTTGAAGCGCGGCACCATGGTCTCGCTGATGATGCGCTTGCTGACGATGTCTGACAGCGCGCCTTCCAGGCCATAACCCACTTCGATGCGCACGGTCCGGTCATCCTTGGCCACCACCAAAATGACGCCGTCATCTACCTTCTTGCGGCCCAGCTTCCATTGCTCGGCTACCCGCAGGGCATATTGCTCAATGCCTTCGGGAAGCGTGGTGGCCAGCATCAGGACGGCCAATTGCGTGCCCTTGCGCGCTTCAAAGGCTGTTAATGCCTGTTCGAGCTGGGCTTTCTGCTCCTGCGTGAGGGTACTGGTTTGGTCGGTGACGTGTCCCACCAAGGGAGGCACTGCGACCTGCGCATCGGCAATGGCTGGAATCAGCAATGCAAACGTCAGCCAGACAGCGACACACCCGCGGTGCATCGCTCCTTTGATGGTCATTTTGCGACTCCGGATGCAGCGCCTTGTGGTGCAGCCGCTGGGCGGTCAAAGCTGACGGACGGTGGCTTGGAGATTTCCTTCTCGTTTTCCACCGTGAAATTGGCTTTTTCCTTGTATCCAAACACCATGGCAGTCAGATTCGATGGGAAGGACCTCACTGTCACGTTGTATTCCTGAACTGATTTGATATACCGGTTGCGTGCGACCGTGATGCGGTTTTCTGTGCCCTCAAGCTGCGCCTGCAAATCTCTGAATGCCTGGTTGGCTTTGAGATTGGGGTAGTTCTCGGATACCACCAGAAGTCGCGACAGGGCTCCCGACAATTGGCCTTGTGCCTGTTGGAACTTCTGAAAAGCAGCAGGGTCGTTGATCAACTCAGGAGTCGCCTGTATGGACGTTGCCTTTGAGCGAGCCTCGACCACTTTGATCAACGTGTCTTGCTCAAACTGGGTCTCGCCCTTGACGGTGCTGACTAGGTTGGGCACCAGATCCGATCGACGCTGATACTGGTTCAGCACCTCCGCCCAGCTGGCCTTGATCTGCTCGTCGGTGCTCTGAAAGCTGTTATATCCACAGCCCGTCAACCCAAGGATCGCGGCAGCCATGATGAAGATGAGAAGTGTGCGCATTTTTGTGCCTCCGATATAAATGAAAGATGCCAGCGTTATGCGCAGCAACAGGCGACTTTGTTCCCCAGGCTGGTCTGTCACCAAGATGTCTTCGAGGATCCAGAGAAGACCGCACCGGTTGCGATACTTGCTTGGCAATCTTCATCGGCCAAGGCAGCGATCAGAGGTCCCCCTCCCGGGTTCAAATCACCTTCGATTCCATTCGTTTATTCCGCGAAACAATCCCATTGGTTTCTTATGGCTCAGCCACGAGATGTCGCAGACGACTGATGAAAATGCGGAAAAAAACGTGGTGTCTGCTGGGCGTAACGCACATACATCTCGCCAAATTGCGACTGCATCTCAGCCTCTTCGGTGACTGCCAAGCGGCCATACATCGCTAGCAAGACTGGAAACATCAACAGGGTTAACACGGTCGGCCATTGCAATAGGAAGCCAAAGAGAATCAGGACAAAGGCCACATATTGCGGATGACGAATACGGGCGTAAGGTCCCGCAGTTGCCAATACGTGTCTGCGTTGGGCGTGGTACAGCACATTCCAAGCACTCGACAACAGGTAGAAACCCAGGCCCAGGAAGATATAACTCACAATATGCAGAGGTCCCCAATGCGGATCACCCTTTTCGCCCAGCAGTGTGGACCATAAATGTCCAGCGTCATGGGTCAGGATGTCCAAGCCAGGATATTTTGTTTGCAACCAACCGGATAGAAGATAGATGGTCAATGGGAACCCGTACATCTCCACAAACAGCGCCACGATAAAGGCAGAGAACGCACTAAACGTTCTCCAATCCCTGGCCGTTGCGGGTTTGAAGAAGCTGTAGGCAAACATGATGAAAATCGCTGAATTGAAGATCACCAACGTCCACAGCCCATAGGCAGGTTGATCATGGCTCATGATGACTCTCCCGACCGAGGATTGCTCGATTTTCTGGAATCATCGATGGGTGGACCACCAGCCTGACCGTGACCATGGCCTGAGTGTCCGTGGTGCATGAAGACATGCATCAAGGGACATGCCAACAAGAGCAGCCAGGGCAAAGCTCCTGCAAAGTGAGCCAAGTGCTCCGTCAACAAGTAATACGCAGCTACTGCGCCAAACACCAATAGTCCCACGGCATATCGGGAACTCCAAAAGCTTGGCGGTTGGCCTGGGGTTTCATGGTCATGGTCCATGATTGGGCTCCTTACTTTGCTGGATCCTCAGGAAGGCGATCCATCATCATTTGCATCATGGAAGTCATCATTTCCATTCGCTTTTCCATCATCTCGTGGTGGGTCATCATGTCCAACGGCATACGCCCTTTGTTGGCGCCAGAGCCCATGCCGTCCATGCCTTTCATGCCACCCATGGAGGCCCTCGAACCCATCATGCTCATGCCGTCTTGCATGGCCTTTGCGTGATCAGCCATCAGCGCGTTGCGCTCCTCCGGTGTTTTTGCAGCCATCATCTTTTCATGCATCTCGCGCATGACTTTCATTTGGCTATCCATAGCGGCCATCGACTCCGCGACCATGGCTTTCGGCTTGGCTTCAGCCGCCTTTTTCGCGGAATCAACCGGATGATGTTGAACATGTTGGCTGTCCGTTTGCGCATAGGCGCCAAATGCAGCAACAGCCATAACTAGAGGCAAAACAGTTTGACGAAAAGTTGTCATTTGAAACTCCGGTTGGTATTTGAGGAAACGTGGATCGCCAATGTCATGCCCAAATTGGTGAACAGTGCGAGTGAAGCAGTCAGATCGCCAAGCGTCCGTGCGCTAAGCAACTTATTGAAAGCTCTCGCTGGATGGAAAAGCCCAAAATCGACAAAGGGACTCCGCATGTGAACTCCTTTGCACGTCGCCCTGACATTGATTGAAGATGGCTTGTTGGTTACAACACTTGCACCAGATCAATGCGATCAACCGTTGGAGTTACACGGACCTTCGTGGAGCGAATCGCTCACATCCGAGATAACACGCCACAGTGCGAAAGCTCTGATTCTGATGTTGTTCTCTATTGCCTTTTGGTGCGCCCCTCCTGCAGTGGACTGAAATAAAAACAAGTGCCCAGTGCGGTTTTGCACTGGGTATTGTTTCGGAGATTAACTCTCCGTATCACTCCCGGTGACTGCCTCGTTAACGGCGGTTTTCCAATTTGATGTAGTAAGCCAGCCTGCCAACCTCATCCCCGTTCATGGTGATTGTTTGACCATCCGCAGTTTCCATCGTTGTGCCTTCTTGCATGCGAACAACTCTTCCAAACTTGCTTTCCATGGCCATCTTGCCGTCTTTAAACTGATGCACGATAGCGCCGTCCTTGAGTTGTGTGGACTTCACAATATCCTGATTGGTCACTGCGAATGCAGACAGGGCAGGCAAAGCGAGACTCAGAACCAGGATGGATTGACGAATTGACATGATAAAACTCCTTCAAGATGATTGCAGGTCTCCCCGAAGTTTCTCGGGGACCGGTGACGCAACTGCTGCATCACTGGTGTTAATGTAGAAGTCCAATCCCAACAAAGTCATGACCGCAAAATTACAAAAATGACGCCTAAAGAAAGTTTTCGAATCACATTGCCCGGTTCTTAAAAACAAGATCAGTTGGGACGATTGATGTTTCTCATCCACGCAGGCGTATCCAATCAGTCTTCCCTGGTCAACGCCCAAGTGGCAGTGCCAAGTCTGAGGTCATAGACGTGTGAAGGCAACGGGCCAGATGCGGCCTGAAAGATTTTGTGTCTTTGGCCATAGAACCGGTTGGTCAACGACGAACTCCCGAAGTGCGAATTGCGTCAAGGTCTGCCAGATCAGTCGAAATGCCCTTGTCACTTTCGTCTTCACGCCAACGGCCGAATGAAATAGAAAGCCGAGCGGGGGATTTCGTAAATGACACAAATGTAATTTTCAGGTCAACTTGTTGTTCGTTTCAAGGGTTCAAAATCGGGCATCCAATTTCACAAAGGAGTTCCCTCATGAACGCACGTTCTATTTCCACCTTGATTCTGGCCATTGCTGGAGTGGGATTTTCGACACTTGGCGTGGCGCAAATGGATCACGGCAGTATGAAGGGCGGCGCCATGGCTGGTGGCAGCATGCAGGGCAGCACTGCCACCATGGCGGCGCAACATGGCGCCGACGCCAAAATGGCTGAGGGCACGGTCAAGCGGGTCGACAAGACCAAAGGAACGGTCACCCTGGCGCATGGGTCGATGAACGGCATGCCGCCGATGACCATGGCTTACAAAGTCAAGGATGCAGCCTGGCTCGACAGCATGCAGGTCGGACAAAAGATCCGCTTTGCCACCGACCCCGCCGACGGCGGCATGACGGTGCTGCGTTTTGAAGCAGTGAAGTAATTGGTCGTGTCGTCTGCAGTTGCCTCGAAGCCAAGACTTTGGGCCCTTCTGTTCTCAGCTTGGCTGCTGGCGACACTTGCCGCGCTGGGTGCCTTGTTCCTGAGCGAAGTGATGGACCTTGCCCCTTGTGTGTTGTGCTGGTGGCAGCGGGTGGCCATGTTTCCGCTGGTGATCATCCTGGCGCTCGCCCTGTTTCCGCCTGACAGAGGGGTGATCCGTTACGCCTTGCCGCTGGCGGTGATTGGTCTGCTGGTGGCCGGTTTTCATCTGCTGTTGATGATGGGTGTGATTCCCGAGGCCTTGGCGCCGTGCCGCCAGGGCATTCCTTGCAAAACGGTGCAGATCGAATGGTTTGGTTTTGTCACGATTCCCTTGCTGTCTTTTGTCACTTTTCTAGCCATCACTGGCCTGCTCTGGGTGGCTCATCTGAAGTCTTCCGAATGAAACAAAAAAATATCTTTCTCGCTGTGGCGGTTCTGTTGGTTGTCGTCTTTGCCGCGGGCGCCTTCATGTTCAAGCAACAGCAAGCCCAACAGGCCGCTGCGCTCGCTGCCCAGAACCAGGCGGCGCTGGTGCGTGCCGATGCGCCGACCTTTGGCAACCCGCAGGCGCCGGTGCATATCGTTGAGTTTTTCGACCCTGCCTGTGGCACCTGTCGCCAGTTTCATCCGCTGGTCAAGGCGCTGATGGCGGCGCACCCTGACAAAATTCGCTTGACCTTGCGTTACGCGCCGTTCCATCGGGGTTCCGACGCGGTGGTCAAGGTGCTGGAGGCGGCGCGTCAACAGGGCAAGTTTGAAGCCACGCTGGAAGCGTTATTTGCCGGCCAGGACACCTGGGTGATCAACCACACGGCCGATGTGCAACGCATCGGCCCCTTGCTGCAGAACATCGGCTTGGACATGGACCGTTTGCAGAAAGATTTCAACACCCCCGCAGTGGCGGCGTTGATTGCGCGTGATCTCGCCGATGCCAACACCCTGAAAGTGACGATGACGCCCGAGTATTTTGTCAACGGCAAACCGCTGCCCCAGTTCGGTTTTGACGAGTTGAAGAAGCTCGTCGAAGACGAACTCGCCCAACATCCATAGGATCATTATGAAAGACATCTTTCAATCGGCGGCTCTGGTAACGCTGCTGGCCTGGGGCAGTGCTGCGCCTGTGCTGGCACAGGAGTCCTTGCCCGGCGCGCAGCTCGAAGGTTTGCTGGCCATCGCCAAAGCGAACAACCCGGACTACGCCAGCATGCGCCAGGAAGCGCAAGCGGCGAGCGAGCGTGTAGTGATGGCCGGCGCCTTGATGGACCCGAAATTCCGGGTGGAATGGATGGACATCACCAAGGGCGGTTCGCAATCAGCCACGCTGTTGCCCAACGATACCGGCAGCACCGTCTACACCTTCATGCAAGACCTGCCCTGGTGGGGAAAACGCGATTTGAAACGAGCCATTGCCGGTCAGGAGGCACAAGCGGTTGACGGCCGGGCACAAGGGACTTGGGCGGAACTGTCCGCCAAGGTAAAAACCACCCATGCCCAGCGGTACTTTCTGCACAACACCAGGCAACTCACCCAGGAGTTGCTCGACCTGACCAATCACTTGGCCCAGGTGACCCAGGTGCGTTACGCGGGCGGTTTGGCCATGCAGCAGGATGCCATTCGCGCCCAGGTCGAACAAACCACCATGCAGACTGAATTGGTGTCGCTGGAGAGCGAAGCCCACCAGGCCGACGCCCGGCTTAACGCCCTGTTGGCGCGGCCCTCCAGCGCGCCCTTGGCGGCGCCTGAGTCTCTGCCGATGTTGCCTGCTGCGGCCACGCTCGATGCCGATTCGTTGCTGGATCGGGCGCGTCAGCGCAACCCGCAGCTTTTCTCGGAGAACGCGCGTATCAAGGCGGCAGAGTTGTCTCGTGAGCTGAGCCTGAAGAACCGCTACCCGGACTTCACGCTGGCCATCACTCCTACGCAAATGCAAAGCCGCATCACCGAATGGGGTCTGATGCTGGAGATGAACATTCCGCTGCAACAGGGCACACGACGGGCTCAGGAGCGTGAGGCCCAGGCCATGCTGGATGCAGCTCAATCCCGTCGCGAGGCAGTGTCCAACCAAGTGGCATCCGATTTGTCTGAAAACCTGGCTGGCCTGCAATCGGCACAAAGGACCGAGCAACTGCTCAAGACCAGCTTGTTGCCACAGGCCGAATTGACTTTTCAGGCGGCCTTGGCAGGGTACGAAAACGGCAAACTCGACTTTGCCACCCTGTTGGAGGCACAGCGGCAAATTCGTCAAGCCCGATTGGGACAACTGAAGGCGCAAGTTGACGCCCAAATGCGGCTGGCTGAAATTGAAAAACTGTTGGGAGAAGAATTATGAAATCAGGTGCAGCTATTTCTGTGGGCGTCATCGCGTTGGTTGCTGCCGTGGGCAGTGGTTATTGGTTAGGACAGTCGGGCAAGGCAGCACCTGCGCCAACTGCCGCAGTTCAGTCCACCGGTGCACCAGACTCCCCCAAGCAGCCAAAATTGTTGTACTACCGCAATCCCATGGGCCTGCCAGACACCTCACCGGTGCCGAAAAAAGACCCGATGGGCATGGATTACATCGCCGTGTTTGAGGGCGCATCCACCGACGACAGCGCCGCCTCGCCGAATCAGGTCAACATCAGCACTCAGAAAGTCCAGAAACTTGGCGTGCGTACTGAAGATGCCCAATTGCGCAACCTGGATCGGACCATTCGTGCCGCCGGCCGCGTGGAGCCTGATGAACGCCGCGTTGCCATGATCTCGCCCAAGTTTGAAGGTTATGTCGAGCGCTTGTTTGTCAATGTGACCGGCCAGTTTGTGGCCAAAGGCCAGCCGCTGTTCGAGGTCTACAGCCCCGAACTGGTGTCGGCGCAGCGTGAATATGCGATCGCGGTTCAGGGTGCCGCGTCCCTCAAGGGCGCCGACAGCCCGGCGCAGCTGGGCATGGGGCGACTGGTCGAGTCCAGCCTGCAGCGGCTCAAGAACTGGGACATCTCCGAGGAGCAGATCAAGGCACTGGTGGCCTCGGGCGAAACCAAACGGACGATGACTTTTCGCTCACCGGTATCGGGCATCGTGACCGAAAAGAAAGCAGTACAGGGCATGCGTTTCATGCCTGGCGAGGCACTGTATCAAGTGTCCGACCTCTCTGCCGTGTGGGTGGTGGCCGATGTGTTTGAGCAAGATCTGGGACTGGTCAAGACCGGCGCCAAGGCGCAGCTCAGAATCACGGCTTACCCGGACAAGCTGTTTGAGGGCAAAGTGACCTATGTCTACCCGACGTTAACCGCTGACACACGCACGGTGCCGGTGCGTGTGGAGCTGGCCAACCCAGGCGGGCTGCTCAAGCCCGGAATGTTTGCCCAAATGGAACTACAAGTCTCGGGCAAAGCCCAGGCGGTGACTGTGCCGGTGTCGGCGGTGATCGACAGCGGTACCCGTCAAATTGTCTTGGTCCAGCTCAAGGAGGGCCGTTTCGAGCCGCGCGAGGTCAAACTCGGTGCGCGCAGTGACACCTATGTTGAAGTGATCGATGGGGTGAAGGAAGGTGAGCAGGTGGTGGTTGCGGCCAACTTCCTGATTGACGCTGAAAGCAATCTCAAGGCCGCGATAGGTGGCTTCGCGGGCACAGCAGCACCCAAATCTGCGGCATCGTCCGCATCAGGTGCGACTGGGCCGGCCAGCGCCAGTCATCAGGCGCAAGGCACGGTCGAGGAGGTAGATGCCAAGACCGGTACGGTCAGTCTTGCCCACGGTCCCATTGCCAGCCTCAAATGGCCAGCGATGACGATGGAGTTCAACGTGGCCAATGAGGCACTGCTCAAAACACTCAAGCCAGGTGCCAAAGTTGCGGTCGAGTTTGTCGAGCGCCAGCCCGGAGAGTGGGTGATCACCAGTGTCAAGCCGCTTGCGGCGGGTCAGGCCTCCACTGGCAGCGCCGCGCACGCTGGTCATTAAAGGGAACCCGCGATGCTTTCAAAAATCATTGATTGGTCAGGCCGCAACCGGTTTCTGGTGCTGCTGGCCACCCTGTTCGTTCTTGCGGGCGGTGTTTTCGCCGTGCTGCGTACGCCGATTGACGCGCTGCCCGACTTGTCGGATGTACAGGTCATCGTCTACACCGAAGTCCCGGGCCAGGCACCACAGGTGGTGGAAGACCAAGTGACCTACCCGCTGACCAGCGCCATGTTGTCGGTCCCTAAATCGAAAGTTGTGCGCGGCTTCTCGTTTTTTGGTGCGTCGTTTGTCTACATCATTTTTGAGGACGGCACCGACATTTACTGGGCGCGCTCGCGGGTGCTGGAGTACCTGAATTTCGCGTCTGGCCGTATGCCCAAGGGCATCACGCCGCAGATCGGGCCGGATGCCACAGGCGTTGGCTGGGTCTACGAATACGCGTTGATCGCCAAGAACAAAACCCTGGCCGAGCTGCGCAGCATTCAAGACTGGTATGTCCGTTATCAGCTGACCAAAGCGCACGGCGTGGCAGAGGTCGCGTCGATTGGCGGTTTTGTGCAAACCTACCAGGTGACCGTCGACCCCGTCAAGCTGCGCTCGTATGGCATTCCGCTGATGAAGGTCGCCCAGGTCATCCGCGACTCGAACCGCGACGTGGGCGGGCGCGCGGTCGAGATGGCCGAGACCGAGTACATGGTGCGTGGCAAAGGATACCTGCGCGGCAGCAGCGACATCGAGATGCTGGTGGTCAAGGCCGACAAGGGCACGCCGGTGCTGATCCGCGACATTGCCCGGGTTGAACTGGTGCCTGATGAGCGTCGCGGCCTGACGGAATTGAATGGCGAGGGCGAAGTGGTCTCCGGCATCGCCATGTCGCGTTATGGCGAAAACGCACTGGAAGTCATCGCAAACCTGAAAGACAAGATTGCCGAGATTGGCCCGGGCCTGCCCGAAGGGGTGACAGTGCAGGCGGTGTACGACCGTTCCGAGCTGATCTACCGCGCCATCGACACGTTAAAACGCACTCTGCTGGAAGAGTCGCTGATTGTTGCCGCCGTGTGTATCGTCTTCCTGCTGCATGTGCGCAGCGCACTGGTCGCGATTCTGATGCTGCCGGTGGGAATTTTGATGGCGTTTATCGCCATGCGGTTGCTGGGCATGAGCTCGAATCTGATGAGCCTGGGCGGCATCGCGATTGCCATTGGCGCCATGATTGACGCGGCCATTGTGATGATCGAAAACGCCCACAAACATCTGGAGCGGCTTCCTGAAAACCACAGTCCGCAAGACCGCTTCGAGACCATGCTGGCTGCCTGCAAAGAAGTCGGCCCGGCGCTGTTCTTCTCGCTGTTGATCATCACCGTCTCGTTCCTGCCGGTGTTTGCACTCGAAGGCCAGGAGGGCCGGCTGTTTTCGCCACTGGCCTACACCAAGACCTTTGCCATGGGCAGCGCGGCGTTCCTGTCGGTCACGCTGGTGCCGGTGCTGATGCTGCTGTTCATCCGCGGCAAGGTGATGCCCGAGGCCAAAAACCCGGTGAACCGTTTCCTGATCTGGGTCTACAGACCCGTCATCACCGGCGTGATGCGCTGGAAAAAAGTGACTCTTCTTTTGGCGCTGCTGACGCTGGGGGTGTCCTGGTATCCGGCTTCCAAGCTGGGCTCGGAATTCATGCCCACGCTCAACGAAGGCAGCCTGTTGTACATGCCCGCCTCGCTGCCCGGCATGTCGATCACCAAGGCCGCCGAGTTGCTGCAGACGCAGGACAAGATCATCAAGAGTTTCCCCGAGGTGGCCTCGGTGTTTGGCAAGGCGGGCCG
>Ga0075012_10001839_pt1 | contig 21186 bp, 24 predicted proteins | sample All_14_2_FD_71474 | JGI IMG/M metagenome (GOLD analysis project Ga0075012, IMG submission 71474) | Freshwater microbial communities in response to fracking from Pennsylvania, USA - Allegheny Zone_MetaG_DW_15 | ecosystem: Environmental > Aquatic > Deep subsurface > Groundwater > Drilled... | reverse complement strand
GGAACGCCCTGCGAAGAGGTGGTCAGAGTGAGCCCGTCTTTGGGGTCCTGCTCGACCTTGTCCTTTTTCGGAGGAACTGCGCCCGCCTTGCCCTTGGAAGTAAGAGCGGCGGTGTCATTGACTTTGTCTAATTTCACCTAAGATGGTCCCTTTCCAATCCGGGTCACCGTGACCCGAACCCTGCCCAATCAGGTTAGCAACACACCCTCACAAATTGGTGAAAAATTTGTAACACCTCGTCGTACCTGACCATACTTCCACTACTAGGACAGTCTTGCCAGACCGACGAACGTGCCGGGTGTGTCGTGGTCAACCCTTCGTCAAGCGGTCTCCCTTTCCCGTCAAGGAAAGCACTCAGAAGCATTAGCTGAAGCCAACAACTTGCTCAAGGACTCGCCAACAGAGGTGCGCTTCTACTACCAGGCGGCCCTGATTCAACTGGAAGCCGACCGGCCCGAAGAGGCCCTGGCCACCCTGGACAAAGCCCCAGGACCTGCCACTCCCGTGCTTTTTCTGTACCGTTCGCTCACCCTGGGCCAGCTGGAACGCTGGACGGAGGCCCTGGACCAGGCCAACAAGCTCAAAGAAGTCAGTCCGGACCACCAATTCCTGGCCAGCCTGATGTGCTACCTGCACCTGGGGGCCGGCCAGGTGGCCGAAGCGATCAAACCCTTGCAAGTAGACAAACCGCTGGGCTGGATCACCTGGTTTCGCCCCGAACTGGCCGGCTTCTCACCGCTGCTGAGCCGGCTGCTGCTGCAGGTAGAATCCTACCTGCTCCCCCTCGAATTCCCCGAACTCCGTCTGGGTGAGGCCCTGAATGACCCGGTGACGATCGACACTCCGCCCCAGAAGATCAGCCTGAAGGCTTTGAGCAACTCGATCGGCGGCTACTTACAACAACGACGTGGCCTTCATTACTGGGAAAAGGGCCTGACCACCAACGACCCCAAGAAACGCCATGTTTATCTAGAAAAGAACCTCAGCGCCCAACGCCGGGCGGTCGAACTGGAGCCACTGCAGTTTCGCGGCTACTATCACCTGGGGGAGGCTCTTCTCTATTCCTCCACGCCCCCCGATCAGCAACTTCCCCTGCGCGACCGCCTGGAAGAAGCCGAGAAATGCTTCGTGCACTCCTGGAAACAGGAAGGCGGCAACCCGTACCTCTATTTTTACCTGGGCCGAACGGTGCAACTCTTGGGACAGCCGCTGGCGGCCAAGACCTACCTGGAGAAAGCCCTGGAAAAATTCGAAAAATTCCCCGAAGCCCATTACGCGCTGGGCCAACTTCATTTGCTAATGGGCGAGCCAGTCCAGGCGCGAGAATGGCTGAAAAAAAGCGTCAGCAGCGACTTTCTGCCCGTGGCTCGCGAACGGCTCTACGAAATCTGGCAGGCCCTGGAGCAAGGCAAACTGGCCCAAAGGCCGACTATGCCCCTGTGGCCACCTCCGCTACCAGAGGGTAGTGATCCGAAAGACGAGAGTCCTGAACCAGTTCAAACTGACGCAATCGCCACTGAGGCGACAGCAGAATCGCGTCAATCCGAGGACCCTCCGTCCCTCCCTGAAAATCGTGAAACGTCCCCCAGTGAGCCTGCTGCGACTGAACCTGACAGTCCGTCCACCCCTCCAGTTGCGGCGACTGATTAAAGTCACCCACCAACACCGCCGGCTCGTCCCCGGAAAGCAACCGGGCCACCTGGAGCAATCCTTGCTCGCGCGCCAGGGGCCCGTGATGATCGAGATGGAGATTGGCCGCCCAACACCGCCCCTCCGGACCGGCCATACGCACTAACGAAACCACCCGCGGCAACATGGCGTCCCAACCGCGCGAGGGTTGCTCGGGAGTATCCGAGAGCCAAAGAGTGCGAGCCTCCTCAAACCACCAGGGGTCTCGCACGAACCAGCAGCACTGCTCGTCTCTACCCAGGCCATCGCGGCTAACCCCATAGCTGCGATAATCCGGAAGCATCGTCTCCAAGTCGCGCCTTTGTCCGGGCATAACCTCTTGCAAGGCAATCCAGTCCGCCTGCTGGGAACGCAAGAACTCCTCCACCAGGGGTCTTCGCCGCGCCCAGATGTTGACTCCATCCTGAGGATTGTCATAGCGAAGGTTCAGGGTAATCAATCGGGCTTGCACGGGCACTCCTCTCGTCTACGGAACTCGACCTGGTCCATGGCCTGCTGACAGACCTCCAGATACTCCGGGCTGGTGAGCCGGTCTTTCAATTCGGAACTGAGCCCGCGCACGATCTTCTCCGGCTCCCACACATAGGGACGTCGCTCACCGGTGGCGCGCTCGACGACGTCCACCTCCTGGCGGGCCACCCACCAGGAGGCTGGCGCCAGACCTTCATCCAACAGATCGCGACAGGCGGCTTGAAAGCGGCCCTGAACGCGCGCATCCAAAAAACAGAAGTGGCCAGAGTAGAGCACTGCGTTGTGAAAATACTGAGGCACCGCCGTCAGGCCCTCCATGCCCAATTGAGGCACGTACTCCAGCATCATCCGGGTCAGTCCTCGAAAAAGACCCAGGCCGGGGTGACTTTGACCCGGCAACATGGGCCGGTAGGGAGAGGGCCGGGCCAGCGGATCCTGCATCTCCACCCAATCCCAGCCCAACACCCGGTAGCGCGTGCCCCAGGGAGCATCGATTACGCCGCGATGGGAGCGCACATCCATCAGTTGCAGTTCGCCCGCGTGATCCGGATGCGTACCGAAGAGACGCAGTCTTTCGGTAAAAGAGTCCTCTTTGTCCATTCCCAAACGAAAATTCTGATAGCCTCGCCCACGCAGACGATCCAGCAGACCGTTCTCCTCCAGGTCATGCATGAACTGATCCAGAGAGATGATGCCAAAGACCCCCTCGGGAGGCTTGTGAAACAAATCTCCCTCCAGGTCGCCTTCCTGCAAACCCAGATCGTCCAGGTCGTCCCAGCCCATCAGCTTTTCTTTCATGGGCGAGCCTCCAGTTGACGATACAACAGGTCGGCCATCTGGGCAGCGCCCTCGCGATTGGGCTCGATGTCCATCTGGAACCACAAGGGCAAACGTCGCGACCATCCGTGCCCCTGGCAAAAGGAATAAAGGTCTACCAGATCCGGCCCGGCCACTTCGGCCAGGGCCGCATTCAGGCGAATCACACAGTCCACCAAACCGGGCCGTGGCGGAAACCCTCGCTCCTCTCGTCCGGGCAACAGCCCGCTTCCGTCGGTGGGATCATAGATATTGCAAACCAACCAGCGAGTGGAGGGATAGAGCTCATTGAGTCGTTGGCGCAGGTGCCGATAGCGCTGAACGAACTGCAGATACCAATCCTCCTGAGGGGGAACATCGAGGGCCAGCAAGTCATTGCCGCCTACACTCAGCAGTCCCGCTTTGCACGAGCGCGAGCCGGGCAAATGGGACAACTGGGCCTCCAGGTCGGGCAACATATAGCCGGTCCGAGTGACCCCGTGGCGCTGCACCGGCTCGAGGCGCTTTTGCAGCAGCGCCGCCACTCCATAGCCCGGCCCAGGGTAGCAGTCGCTGATAATACTGTCTCCCATGGCCAGGAAAACGGGATTTTCACGCTTTGCTGAGAAAAATTCAAGGACTTGCCCCAGCACACTGGAAATCATTCAACAACCAGAGTGAGATTGTTAATAGGAGCGTGGGTTATGGCAGCCGAGATGGACTCTTTTGAATGGATGCAAGCGGAAGGATTCTTTGAAGATCCGCTGATTGCATCCGCGGTGAAGCGGATGCGCCCCGACCTCAAGCGGGTCGAGGGTCTGCGCGACAAAGCCAAACAAAATGGCCTCAAGGGTGATAGTCCCATCACCGTCGACTTCTTTTTAGATGCAATGGATACCTATGTTCAGTTCATGGTTTCCCATCGCTATGTCATCAAGGCCTTGCTGGAACGCAGCATGCGAGCCCAATTAGGCCTGGAACAAAGCCGAGAGTAGGCGACACGGTGTGAACTGGATCACAGACCAAATATCCTAGGAAGCCTAGTATAAAACTACGACTTCCTAAGGAGACCCTGGACGATGTGGATCCGCCCCGACAATACTCTGCTCCTGGTAGAGCCCGATTCATTTATTCGGCGCTGCCTGGCGAGCGCGTTGCAACAGGCCGGATACCGCGTCTTGCAAGCGAGCGATGGACCCGACGCGTTACAACTCGTCCGGCAGAACCCGCGCATCCGAATGGTAATCAGCGAAGTGCTATTACCCAGCTCCCCGGCTACGAGTTTTCTCCGAGAACTCCGCCGCGTGCGTCGCGACCTGCCGGTTTTGTTCACCACCGGAATCAACCCTCGAATGCTGACTCAGCCTCTCCCCCACCGCGACATCCTCAGCAAGCCCTTCAGCCCGGACATGCTGGTGGAACGGGTGGGACGACAGCTGCGCGGCCAAGGTCCGGCGCCGACCAAACTGGCAGTCCCCCGCACTCGCAACCAGGATGCCCCGACCATCAAGCCCTCTCAGGCGCCGGGCTCGCCCCATCCCAGGTAGCGACCCCAGCACTGACGCGCAGAGTCCCTGCGAGCCATGAGCCAATGCATCAAGGCCGGCTTGCGGGGTTTGGACATCAATCGCATCGCGGCTTCGTCCGGGGTGCGATTGTTTTTCAGGCGATTGCAGGTGGCGCAAGCGCACACGCAATTCTCCCAGGTGTCCCGACCACCCCGGCTGCGCGGCATAATGTGGTCGACCGTATCACCGGATCGGCCACAATACTGACAACTGCCCCGGTCGCGCAGGATGATATTCTTGCGCGTCAACGGCACTTCTTTGAAGGGGCGACGAATATAATAAAGCATGCGCACTACCGCGGGCATACCGAATCGCTTCGCGACCCCAGCCACAGACCTGCCCTCCACGGCCTCAACCACCTCGGCCTTTTTCTTCAGCACAAGGGACATGGCGCGTCGAACACTGGTCACATTTAGGTATTCGTAACTAGCGTTAAGAACGAGAACCGAGCCTTTCATGACCACCTCGAATACCGATGAAATCAACTATCTAAAGGATTGTCAAGAACCCCCATGTGAAGTTAACAGTCAACAGCTAACAGTCGCCAGTATTTTGCCCTGTCGACTATCGACTGTCGACTGTTGACTCAAAAAGAGGAGGACTTGAAATTTCTCCACGAATGACCCTGCTGGGAGGCATTTATAACCATGTTCGGACTATCCAATCGCAGCTCCACCGTGCTGGAGAACTACCGAGATCTGATTGAGGACATCCTCTCGGATCTGGGCATCGACCCCGCGGAGAACCTTGAAGAGGCGCAGGAAAAGCAGCGCTACAGCTGGTGCATCAAACGGGGCTCGGCCAATATTTTTGTGGAGCTCTTTACGGAAAACCAGGAAAGCTACTTCATGGTGGACTGCCCCATCCTGCGTCTGCCCCCGGCCGAGCGCCTGGAGGCCTTTTACCGGCGCTTGCTGGAACTCAACGACAAATTAGTGGAAGCCGCCCTGGTGTGCCGGGGCGTGGAAATCCACCTGGTGGGAATTCGCCCCTTGCGCGGCCTGGACGCCGAGGAAGCCAGCGGTATGCTGGATCGGATTTCGGCCTGGGCCGACAGTTTGGACAATTCCCTCTCGGAGGAGTTTGGAGCGCCCTTATGGGAAGGCCCGAGCAACGACAGCAGCGCCACGTAGCGCCCTACGAGACCATCCTGGCGGCCATGATCGGCTCGCCCCCGCCCCTTCCCACGGCGCTAGGATGTCGCACGCCCAAGCGCTGGTGCACTCTGTGCTGGGGCAGCCGGCTCACCTATGCCCAGGAGACCCGATTCAAGGGCGAGGCGCTGGCCACTTGGGCTGGACAGATCTCCAGCCTGCCGGCTCCCAAACTGATTCCCAGTCCGCAAGGGCGCATGTACCGGAGTGTCAGCAAGCGTCGCTGGTTCCACGATCAGAAGCGCCTGGCCATGGTCGAAGGCATCGAACGCGGCCGACTCAAAGGGATTGCGCCCCCCCAGTGCCAGATCGAGCCCGGCGCCCACGCCGCCCTCTACTTGCAACTGCAAGCGGAACTAAGCCACAGCTCGCTATCACGCTTCATGAATTACGCCATCATCAAGAGCGGCAGCAACGGCGAAGTCCTGATCCTCAACCTCAACGACATGCGCTCGCAGCGGGCCGAACTGAACCGAATCTCCAAAAAATTGACCCATCACAACGAGAATCTGAAAGCCATCTGGCTGATCCAGGGGATTGAGGGCGACGAGTATTACGCCAATATTCGCCCCGGTCAGTGGCAAAAATTGCACGGCGACAACCATTTGTCCACCGAGCAGAACCTGCATTACTCGCCCCTCTGCTTCAGCCAGGTCAACCCTCACATGGTGCCGATCATGCTGCAGACGACTCAGAAGTGGTTGGCCGAACCGAACCTCCCCATGCTTGACCTGTACTGTGGCTACGGCTTGTTTTCCCTGGGCCTGCAGCGCACGGGCCCGGTTTGGGGCCTGGAACTCTCCGGTGAATCCATCCTCTGGGCTCGCCGCAACGCCAAACGCCTGAACCGGGCCCAGGCAAAATTCGACCCATGGGATCTGGCCACCATGGAAATTCCCCAACGCCGCTTCCCCACCGGCTCCTGGGTGGCCGTGCTCGATCCACCGCGCAGCGGCGCCTCGCCCGAACTGATCAAGCACCTGGCCGAAATGCGCCCCAAACGGGTCATGCACTGGATCTGCGACATCAACGAATTTGAAGATCAACTGCGCGGCTGGACCACCAACGGTTACCGCGTAACCGAAGCGGTGGCGCTGGATATGTTCCCCGGCACCAATTCGCTGGAGTTAGGACTGTGTCTGGAGCCAGGAGGCCGCCTGAGAACCGCGAAACCCAGCCATCTTATCTCTAAAGCAGGGACTACACCAGAATGCAAACCGCCGAAAAAACCCGCCGCTTCACCAGCTACATCAACGGGGAGTGGACCCCGGCCGAAGCGACCAAAACGCTAGAAAATATCAACCCGGCCACCGGTGAGTCGCTGGGCACCGTCTTCCTGGTCGGACGCGACGAGTGCAAACAAGCCATTGAAGCCGCTCACAAAGCCTTTGAAGGCTGGCGCGACACCCCCGCCCCCGAACGCGGCAAACTGCTCTTCAAAGCCATGCACCTCCTCGAAAAGCGCAAGGACGAGGTGGCCATGGCCCTTCACCTGGAGGAAGGCAAATTGCTGGCGGAAGCCCTGGGCGAAGTGCAAAAATCGCTCAACATTATGGAATTCACCGCCGGTGAGGGTCGCCGTATGTGCGGCCAGACCGTCCCCTCGGAAATGTCCAACACCTTTTGCTACACCATCAAGCAGCCACTGGGCGTAGTGGGGCTGATCACCCCCTGGAACTTCCCGGTCGCCATCCCCATCTGGAAAATGGCCCCGGCCCTGATCGCCGGCAACACGGTCGTGCTCAAGCCGGCCTCCAATACCCCCTGGACCGCCGCCCTGATCGCGGAAATCTTCCACGAGGCCGGCTTCCCCCCCGGGGTCGTCAACATGATCTTGGGCCCGGGCAGCAGTGTGGGCGACGAAATCGTCAACAACCCGCGCGTGCGCGCACTCTCCTTTACCGGATCCAATCAGGTGGGCGGAGATCTCTACAAGCAGGGCGCCGCCCGCGGCGTCAAAGTACAGTGTGAAATGGGCGGCAAGAACCCCATCGTCATTCTCGAAGACGCCGACCTGGATCTGGCCGTGGAAGCCACCGTGCAGGGCGCGTTCGGTTCCACCGGTCAGCGTTGCACGGCCACTTCCCGAGCCATTGTCATCGACAGCGTGGCCGACGAATTCGTGGCCAAACTGGTGGCTCGCACCAAGGATTACCGCCCCGGAACCCATTTAGGCCCGGTGGTGGACACGGCCCAGTTGAAAGAAGTGCTGGAGGCCATCGACAAAGCCAAAAGCGACGGCGCCAAATGCCTGTCGGGCGGCAAGCGCAGCGACGAGGGCGCCTTGACCAAGGGGTTCTACGTCGAACCCACCCTCTTTGACCACGTCGACCCCAAGTCGCACCTGGCACTGGAGGAGGTCTTCGGACCGGTGCTGGCCATCTTGCGCGTGAAAGACCTGGACGAGGCGCTGGAGGTGGCCAACAGCGTGCGCTACGGACTGTCCTCTTCGATTTACTCGAAGGATTCCAACCGCATCTTCCGCTTCCTTGACCGCATCGAGACCGGCATCACTCACGTCAACAGCCCCACCATGGGCGGCGAGGCTCAACTTCCCTTCGGCGGCGTCAAAGACACCGGCGTGGGTGCGCGCGAGCAAGGTGCGGTCGCCATCGACTTCTTCACCGAACTTAAGACGGTCTACATCGACTACACCGGGCAGAAGCGAGACAGCAAGATCTACTAGTGCATCATTACTCGCTGGGCTGGAGGGTGTGGCTGGCCCAGATCCTGGGCTCGGTGCTCCTGTGTGCGGGCGTGTTGTTCGGTCCTGCCGACAACCTCGCCCGCGCCCTGGTGGTCGGCGCCTGCGCCAGCACCCTGGCCAGCGCCCTGGCCGGTTTTCGCTATCCGGGTTGGCCCTGGTTTAGCGCCGGTCTGGCCTGCAGCCTGGCCGGGCTCATGCGGCAGCATTTTCAGATCGACGACTGGCCCTGGCAGGTGTCACTGGCAACCGCCTCCCTGATTGCTTACGTGCTCATCTGGCCGGTTTCGCAAGCCACCCTGGTGCATGTTTTCAACGTGGAGACCCAGGAATACGAAACTCCCCCGGCCAGTTCGCAGAGCACCTTCCTGGGTGGCCTCAGCTGCACGCTCTATAGCGCCATGGCCACGCCCGTGCTGCTGCTGCTGGTGGGCTCCTCGGCCCAATGGTTCGCCGGGCCCGGTTGGCTATTTCTGGCCATCTGGCTGGCTCATGCCTACCCTGGAACCCGGCCGGAGTGGCAATTGCTGGGCAACCTGTCCGGCATCGCTCTTTTCTCGAACCTGGCGACCGCCTTCGACGGAAGCCTGCTCCCGCTGGCCCGTCCGTGCCTACTGACGGTCGACAGCTTCTGGCTGGTGGGCCAGGCGGCGACCTGGACCTCACTGGGCGTATGGTGCTCTCAGTGGCACCATGGGTACCTGGCGGCGATTGACAGCCCTTCGGCTCGCGTTTAGGATTCAACCGTGAAACGTCCCCCTCCCGCGCGCAACGACACAGAACTCAGTCTGAGCCCGGCCATGGAGGACTATCTCAAGTCCATCTTTCGCCTGGAAGAGCGCGACCAGCGCGTCACCACCCAGGCCCTGGCCGGCCGACTGGCGGTGGCTCCGGCCAGCGTCACCAGCATGGTCAAACGCCTGGCTGAACGCGGACTACTGACCCACGAACGCTACCGTGGAGTGGAACTGACCGAAGCCGGGCGGCGCGTGGCTCAAGAAATGATCCGTCATCATCGACTCCTTGAGCTTTATCTGACCCAGGCCCTGGGCTTTGACGAGGACCAGGTACACGCGGAGGCGGAACGCCTGGAACACTTCATCTCCGAACAGTTCGAAGACCGCATCGATCAGATTTTGGGAAGGCCCACCTGCGATCCGCACGGCTCCCCCATTCCCAGCCGGCCAGGCCAGGCTCCCGTGAGCCCGCAAGGGCAATTGACCTACCTGGAGCTCTTTCAGCCGGGGAAGGTGCTAGAGGCACCGGCCTGCGTTCAGGAAATTGGCCTGGTGCCGGGAGCTCAAGTCACCGTCCTGGGCAAACCCCAGGGAGCCAAAGTCCACGTGCGCGTGGAGAAGGAAGAGCACCTGTTGGAGTTTGCTCGCTGTCAGGAGATCATCGTTCAGAGAGTGTGAGGATGTTCGGGCGGCGCGGCTGGCACAACCGGAGGGGCCGGAGTGACACCAACGTCGGCGCTCTCTGGCGCGGGCAGGCGGCGGGCCAACCATAAGACGTCCAGGCCGGCCAGCGCCCACACCACAAACAGGCCCAGACCTAACAGGGCCAGCAAAAAAACCTGGTGCATATCGATCGGCACATCGCCGGTGGGACTCATCATGCCGTCCATCACTTTGCCCAGGTTGGCTCCCACGATGGCCATGGCGGCCAGCCCTATCAAACTGAAAAGGGCACCCCAACTAAGTCCGCGCATGTAGCGCTTCACCAGCAAGTGGCCGGTGCCGGGATAGACCAGCAAACTGAGAGCCAGAGCCGCAACCACTTTAGACGAACTTTTCATACCCGCTCATGCTAACACAACCACCCCGGGTTTACCAACTGCGCTGCCGGTCCATCCTAAGGCATGGATGAATTTCTCAAGCCCGGCGAAGCGGCCATTCTGCTCACCGGCAGCAGCGCCCGAGGGGACGAAAATCCCTACAGCGACGTGGACCTCCAGCGTTTTGTGGCAGCCAACCCCAAGCAAACCGAGTCGGTTATCGGCAATGGGCGCCTGGTCAGTCTCAGCGAAACAACCCTGGAACAGGCGCGAGCAAGCCTGCACCACCCCGAGCAATCGCTGTGGGTGGCGCCCGGACTAAGGCAGGGGCGAATTCTCTCGGATCCGACCGGAGCATTAGCCCAGCTTCAGGCCGCCGCCGAACCACCACCAAAGCTGGATGGTCGGGACTGGTCCAGGGCGGCAGTGCGGGGCTGGAGCGAAGAGGCTCACAAGTTGCTGGCGGCCTTGAGCAGTCACGACGAGGAGATGGCGGTGGCTCCGCTGTGGGGACTGAGCGAAGGCCTGACCCGGGCCGTGGCCGTGCAGCAACGGATCTATATCGAGACCGAGAATCGCTATTTTTCGACCGTTCTCGAGCAAACTCCGGCGGCCTGGAGTGACTGCCTGCGGCGGGCCGTGGGCCTGGTCGCGGGAGACCTGTCCCAGCGTTGTCGGGCCGCTCTGCAACTGTATTTGCTGACGGTGGAGCTTCTAGAGGTGGAAGACCCGGTGGTGGCTCATACCTGCGGGCGCATCCAGGCACCGCTGCTGGCGCGTCTGCGCCCCGACCAGCAAGAATTGTATCTCCCCATGCGCTGCGACCTTTGGCCGGACGTGGACAACAGCCACGCGGCCGAAGTAGCCGAACTGGTCGCGTCCAACCGTCCTGACTATCGCTGCTACCTGGCCGAGGACCCCTGCAGCGGAGAGGTTTTCGGCCTGGTGGAACTGGGCCTCTACCGAGACCGCCCCCCCTATGGCAGCGGGACCACAGCCTTCGTAGACGGACTCTACGTCAGACCAGAGTTGCGCGGACGCGGCCTGGGCGAAGCCTTACTGCGAGCGGCCATCGACGAACTCCGTTGCTGGCATTGCGATCACATCGGCTCCGACACCTGGGCCTGGCACACCCAGAGCCGCCGCCTTCACCAACGATGCGGGTTTGTGGTCATCGAGGAAACCGAAAAAGAGGTAGGCTTTTTGCTGGCGGGGTGAGTTGGCCAGCCGGTAACACCGCAGCAACCTCATTTCCGAGGAAATCCTCTAGTCTAAAAGCGGAGGAGTTTCCCTTGATCCAGCAGACCCGTCAGAGCACATCGTCCTACTACCAGACGAAAATTGGCCAGGACTACTACGATGAAGTAGCCGACGCCAAGGAGCGCCAGCAATACTATGCGCCCGTCGCGGATAGCTTTGAAAAGTCGGACGGGCCCGAACTCTTCCAAAAACTCCACCGGCTGCTCTCGGAAACCCATCGGCCCAGCGGCCAACTGCCCGGCGATGCGCTCTATGCCAGAGTGGATCGCCGCCCCGACGGGGCGCTCTATTATCTCTACGGCGGCGAAGGCCCGAAGAACGAAGACCAGGTCAAGGAACGCAACACCCGCGACCTGGAGGGCTACAATCTGGAGCACGTGGTTCCCAAAGCCTGGTTTGACGCTCAAAACCCGATGCGCGACGATTTGCACCACCTCTTCACCGAAGAGCGCAAGTGCAACAGCGATCGCGGGGACCTGCCGCTGCGCGAGGTCGAAGGCAATGTTCAGGAATACGCTCAGTGCGGCCTGATCCAGACCACCCACGGTAAGGCCTTTGAGCCCCACGCCGGCAAGGGCGAGGCGGCCCGCGCCATCCTCTATTTCGTGACGCGCCACCCGGGCCTGGTGGGCGACCAGAAGAACGAATTGACGGCCGCCGATCTACCCAAGCTGCTGGAATGGCACAAAACTTATCACGTCACCGACTACGAGCGCCATCGCAACGAGAGCATCCAGGACGAACAGGGCAACCGCAACCCCTTCATCGATTTCCCCGAATTGGCCGACAAAGTCGATTTTCGCCTGGGCTTCGGGCCCGTCAACAACCCTAAGAGCTAAGCTGTCGTAGGGTCGTGCGGGCCCGATCGGCCTCGGCATAGATTTTGGCCAGCCGCGCCTCGGTCAATCCTTCGTCGCTATGCACGTAGTGCTCCAGCAACTGGAGGCTACACAGGTAGAGGTCATAGCCCTCCATCACCGCTTCCTGACTGGAATCCTCGGCCAACTCCTCCATATACTCTTCGATATGCTCAATCTCGGCTTCCAAAGCCTCGGCCAGTTGTTGTTGGGACAGGCTCGCGACGGCACGCCGCAGACCCGCGGCGAAATCGCCATCTAGATCGGTTGAAAAGCTGGTTAGCACCTGACTAGGTTTCTGGACCGGCACCCTCACTGTCCTTCTTAGGCTAGTCCCGCGCAGCGGGCTAGCCGCTCACCTGGTAGTGCCGTAAATTGGCCATCTAACTCCTCGCCGCAATGGAGCCGGCTTGCCGGCGACTGAAGGCTTGAGCTTGGCCAATTTTAGGCTAAATTCGACCCTGGGCCGCCAACATGCGTGCGCGCAGAATGCCGACTTCGGCCTCCTCGATCGGCTGGCCCTGGGCGATGCGGCGCTTGAGAAAGGCGAGTCGGCCGGCCAGCTGGAGATACTGCTCGCTGAACCACCAGCTGCGCAGACCGCGGGCCCGCAGATTGCGCAGCGAGAAGCGGATGCGGCCGCGCACCGAGGACACTACCGCCAATTCCTCGGCGGGCAGTTCCTCGGCCAGATAGAGGCGCAGCCAGCCGCCTTCGCGGCGCAGGGCTCGCAGCAAGACCAATCCCACCGCCAGGCCGCAGGGTACCATCACCAGAAAATACACCGCCAACCACACCAGCGGATGAACTGAGCTGCTGAAATTCCAGATGGAATGCAGCACGACTCCCCCCAAGAATCCCAGCGGAGGGGCCAGCCAGCGGCGTTTGCGGCCGGGGTTCTCGCAAAACCAACCCAATCCGATGCCCAGCATGGAGGTGAACAGCGGATGAGCAAATGCGCCCAGCCCCCCGCGCAGCGCGAACATCATAGTGGCCTGATGCGCTTTGAGGGCCCGTCCGTAAAAGAGCACATCCTCCGACATAGCGAACCCCAGAGCCAGCACGGTGGAATAGATTACCCCATCGATGACCCCGTCGAAGTCGCGCCGCCGCCACCAGAAAAGGATTAGCAGACAAAGCGCCTTGCTGCCTTCCTCCACCAGCGGGGCAGCCACCACCGCACCCACTCCATCGCTCACCCCCACGTTGTGGATGGCTTTTCCCAAGAAATCGGCCGCCAGCATGTTGGCATTTACGCTGACAAAGGTGGCCAGACAGGCGCCCATCACAAAGGCACCCAGTAAAGCTACGGGAGGTTCCGGCTCGAAGCGATCAACCCAGAGCACCAGGGCCAGATAGACGGGGACGGGCAGGCAGGCCATGAGCAAGGCCGGCAGCAAATTCTCGGCCCCGAATTCGTAGGAGGTAAACTGAAAAATGGCCAGAGCCATGCCGAGCAGCACGAGCAGAATGACGATGGGTCCACCGTAGCTTTTCATCGGCCGCAAATTCGTCCTATGAAGCCAGTAATGCACCCGGCAATGGACTGCCTGGAGGTAAGCTTGGGAGCTTATAGGAAGACATGGGCACCTGTTCCGGAGGAATTCCCCGGAGCCTGCTTTTGGGGGTGCGCACGGTGCGCCGCCGCGGTAAAGCCTGATGGAGTCGCGGTGGGTCTGGGTTCGAGTCCCAGGCGCTCCATTTCAAGAAGGACGATCACCCGCAAATGAGTGAGGATGCACCGGCCCACCAACGTCGGCCGCGCTACCGCGGCAAAAATCCGCGGCGCTTCGAGGAGCGTTATAAGGAGCACGATCCGGTGCGCTACGCCGGTGAGGTCGAACACATCATGGCCAAAGGGCAGACCCCGGCCGGCATGCATCGACCCATCTGCGTGGAGGAGATCCTGGCCGTGCTCGACCCCAAGCCGGGGGAAATCGGACTGGATTGCACGCTGGGCTATGGCGGTCACGCCGGCCAGTTAATGCCCCGACTGTTGCCGGGAGGACTGCTCTTTGCGGTGGACGTGGATCCGCTGGAATTGCCGCGCACCGAACAACGGATGCGCGAGCAAGGCTATGACGAAGTTACCTTCATCGCCCGCCACATGAATTTTGCCGCCATTCGCAGTCTGTTGGCCGAGTCGGGAGGGGGCTTTGACTGTGTGCTGGCCGACCTGGGTGTCTCTTCTATGCAGCTGGACAACCCCAGCCGCGGCTTTACCTATAAGTCCGATGGCCCGCTCGACCTGCGCTTGAATCCCAGTCGAGGCCGGCCCGCCTCCGAGTTGCTCAAGGCCGTCACCCTGCCCCGGCTGGAAAAAATCCTGGCCGAATACGCCGACGAGCCGCACGCCCGCCCTATCGCCCGGGCCATTCTGGGCTCTCCCGAGCCCATCGCCACCACCGCCAGACTGGCCACCGCCATTCGCGCCGGCCTGCGCAACGTGACTCCCCGGCTCGACGAGGGCATGATCAAGAAATCGCTGGCGCGCACCTTTATGGCCTTGCGCATCGCCGTCAACGAAGAATTGAGCGTGCTCGACCATTTCCTGGAAGTGCTACCCCGTTGCTTGAAGCCGGGCGGCCGGGTGGCCATTCTCTCCTTCCATTCGGGCGAAGACCGCCGCGTCAAACGGGCCTTCGCGGTGGGCCTGGAAGAAGCCATCTACGATAAGATCGCGCCCGGTCCCATCCTGCCCTCGGCCGAGGAACAGCGTGCCAACCCCCGCTCCTCCTGCGCCAAGCTGCGCTGGGCCATCCGTTCCGACAAACCCTTGGAGTAGGTGCGCGAGCTACCTGAGGAAGGGACAACTATGAAAAGATTCGTGTCCATGTTGCTGCCTGCTCTGTTCCTGGTGGGCTGTTCCTCTCACCCCGGCCAAAGCAAAGCCGACTATGAAAACAAAGTTCAGACGGCCGTCAACGCCACCGACAACTGGCTCAGCAAGCCCAAGGATGCCAAGCTGCTGGACCAGTCTGTGAAAGACTGCCAGAGCGTGATCGAGACTTACGCCGAATCTGACTTCGACAAGACGCCTTCCATGAAGGACCTCAAGCTGATGAAACTGTCCCTACTTTTGTGCAAAGCCGCCCTGGAGCAGGGCGTGGCTCCGGAAGTTGTGCCCGAAGGCCTGGCCGCCCAAAGTCCGGCCGATTCGGTGCGCCAGGCCAAGGAAATGGTGGAAAACGACCTGCACCCCTCAGCCAGCCCGACCGGAAAGCCAGCCGAGTAAGCAGATGCATTTGCTGATTGTGCCGCGCTACGCGGCTCTGCTGGGCCTACTCTACCTGGCGCTGACGGTGCGAGTGATTCGCTATCGCGGCAAGCACAAGATCTCGCTGGGAAACGGCGGGCACGAACCACTGGAACGACTGATGCGCAGCCACTCCAACTTCGCCGAATTCACCCCCATGATTTTGCTGTTGCTGTGCCTGGTGGAAATCAAGGGCTGGCCGGCCGGTCTGGTTCACGCACTTTGCTGCCTGCTCATCTTCGGCCGCCTGGCCCACAGCGAATCCTTGCCGCGCGGCAGTGTGACACTGCGCATTTTCGGAATGGTAGCCACCCTGCTCAGCCTGGGGATCAGTTCGCTGCTCTTAGTTATCCCTTAGCGGCCTGGTAGTGACCCTTCACCCACTGGAAGGTTCGGGCCGGGTCGGCGTCCGAACCCGGGCGGTGGATGCGCCCGCTTTTGCGGTCGATAGCAAACTTGCCGTTGGTGGTGTCGCGAAAAACCTCGTTGTATCCCTGAGCGGACGGCTTGAAAACGGTCAACACGTAGGCGTCGGCCAGGTAAGTGGTCACAAACAGGTAGGGTTTGCCGCTATGGTCGAGGTCGCAACTGAACACCAGGTCAGTGAGCTTCTCTCCACTGCCTCCTTGAACCGGCGCCGGAAAATCGCGCTTCTTGTCTCTTAGAATCAACCACAGAGGTGTCTTGGCGCCGCTGGGCAGCACAAAAACCCGGGTCGAGTCGTCCTTCTGGGTGACGGCCACGAGGTCATCCTTGGCGTGCAAGGGCACGTGGAGAGAGGAGACCAGGGCGTAGCCGGCCGGCACAAAGGGCTTCAGTCGGGCCTGCTCGTGGGAACTGGGCTGAGCCCATGCCAACAAGGAAAAACTCAGTGCGAGAACAATACTTCGTTTCATCCCGCCGCTTTCGTCTCTGATTCCGGGTGGCCCTGCTAGCGAAGACTCAGAGGAACGAACCCTGCCAGTTCCAGCGTCAAGCAGAAAAGGCCAGACAGGCAGACGACTGATTCCCACCAGAGCCGGCAGGCCAAGCCGCCTCGGTTCAACTCCCCAGCAGTTTCATCGGCACCTTGCTCAGTCCGCGAAAAAGGCCGAACTGAGCGTCACTAAACACCGCCAGCAAGGCGCTTTGACCGTAATCTCGCAAATTCGCGTAAAGCCTGACTCCCGGGCTGACCCGCCGCAGCCAGTCGTCGTAGGCAACCAGGATCTTCTCGTCCAGCCAATCATTGTGCACCCTGGCCGTCCAGCGATGGGACTGGCCGGCCTGCTCAAAAGCCACCCAGGCCTGCTCTTCCGAGACATCCACGAAATCGTGGATGTTCTCCATTCCCGAACCGTGCATGGCTTCAAGTCGGAGCAATAGGTCCCGGTAGGCCCCGTGGTCTTCGACACGCTCGAAATCACACATCCACAATTTGTGGCACAGCGGTGTGAAGGGCTCGCGCTCCAACTCACCACCCAGAGCCTCGATCAGAGTCTGGTAGGGCCTGCTCTCCAGTTGCTCGCGGGTGTAGCTTTGGAACAAGTCCGCCAAAGTGCCGTTGAGCACAATTCCCGCCCCGGAAAGTTCCTGAAGCTGCGTTTCCACCAGAATCTTCGGCGTTTTAGAGAAGAAACTAAACATCGTCTTCTCTTCCTCTCTCGAGGCAAGGAATCCCATTCGGGTCTGGAAGGACCTCGCATCCGATGAGCCTCCAGGACACACTGCAACAGCTCCGTCAAGGCGACGTTTGGGCCCGCTACCGTGCCGCCGAGCAACTGGGTCGAGAAGAACCGACGCAGGAGGTTTTGCTGGCCCTGGTGGCCGCGCTAGCCGACGAAGGCGAATTCGAAGAGCCAGGCGATATCGGTGCTCCACCCTTCTACTTTCACGTGGGGGTGGCCGCCCGCCATTCTTTGGGCAGCCGCTCGGGCCAGGTGCTGGGAGCCCTGGCCGAGCAGATGAAAACCTCGCGGATGGCGGCCCAGCAAGGCGCCCGGCTACTCCCACTGGTAGGCACCGCGGCTACGCCCCTGCTGGTGGAGACACTCAAGGGTGAGCACGAGTGGGGCCGTGCCTCGGCCGTCCAGGAAGTGGGCAAACAACTGGCGCTGTCGCCCGAACTCAACCCGGAACTGATGCGGGCCTTACTGAATGCCCTGGCCGACCCCAGCGGCGAGGTCGCCTACAGCGCCCGCAACGAAGTCGGCCATCTACTCAAAAAGCATCGACGGCTGAACCTCTCCCCCTGGATTGGGGAGGGACTGCTGGCCCGCCTGATTCAGCAGGAGCGCTGGGAAGCGCTCGATATCTTTTCCCAAGACCCGCGAGTGCTGGAGGCCTGGCTGGACTTGGCGGTCACAGGCGATGCCCGCACTTGCGACCTCTTGCTCAATCAGGTGGACCGCCTGGACGAGGCGGCCGTCGCACGTCTCTGCGCAGGCCAACCCAGCCTGGCGCTGATCCGTCTGCTCAGCCAACTGGAGCAGAGAGCCGACGCGACGCTGCCCTGGCTACAGGCCTTGGGAGAGGACCGCGAGCGGGGCCCCATGGCCAAAGTGGCCGTCTTACGTATCAGCCAGGGTCGAATCGTCCCCCCGGGCCTGACCGATCTTTTCATGGAGAAAGAAGACTACCGCAACGGCCTGGTGCGCTTTCATCCCCAGCCCGCCGAATTCGCCCGCGAGTTGTTCCCCCGGCTCCGGGACCGCTGGGAGAAAACCGAAGACAACAACGCCTGGAGGGGATTGAAAGTGCTCGCTCCCTGGCTGGTGGAACAATTGGAGTGGCTCAGGACTCACCTGGGCCGCTACCCCAGATCCACCGTAGCTCGCTCCTATGCGGTGGAAATCATCGGCACTTTTGGTCAGGCAGCCGCTCCTGCCTTCGAGCAAATGGCCGTCTTACTGGATGACACCGAGGCGCGCGGCGGCGTGCTTAAAGCCCTGACCAGCCTGGGACCGGTGGCGCGTGAAGACTTTTTGGTGCTCCTGGAAGTGATGCATTTGGAGAGCCGGCGCTGGCTAACCTGGCAAAAAAACTATTGGAGCAAACCGCTAGATGAGGCATTGGCGGCGTTGCGAAAATGAAGGACAACGAAAGCTACATTCTGTGGTTGAGGCGTCGCGTGGGAGCGGGCCTTCTCTTGGTGCCCGCGGTGGCCGCCGTGATCCACGATTCGCAGGGCAGGCTACTGCTCCAGGAAAAGGCCTCGGGCGAAGGCTGGAGCCTGCCCGCCGGCGCCATCGAACCGGGCGAGAGTCCGGCCCAGGCTGTGCTCCGCGAAATCGCGGAAGAGACCGGATTTAGCGCCGCTGTGGTGCGCATTCTGGGCGTATTTGGGGGTGAGTCGTTCCGCTACACCTATCCTAACGGGGATGAGGTCGAATACGTGGTGACCCTTTTCCAATGCCGGCTGGTGGACCATGGCGGGGGCCCGCTGGACTGCGAGACTCGCTCGATTGCTTACTTTGCGAGAGCCGAGATGCCGCCACTGAGCCTGCCTTATCCGCTGGAAAGTCTCTTCTCGACCTGATCGCTGGACAGTTCCGGAAATTGGCCGTGTATGGAGGCCATGGCCGCGGCCACCACCGGGGCGGCGAAGGAAGTGCCGTGCACCTCCTGCTGGCCGAGTCGGAAGCCACCGGGAGCGAACACGCGAGCCCCTTCGCCGTTATAGAGAGCGGGTTTACCGCCTTCCAAAGCTCCCACCACGGTCGTCTCGGGGGTGACCAGGTCGCTGAGGGTAAAGCCGGGCGGGATAGGACAGGAAAGCGACCTGGCCATCCCACCGTCATTGCCGGCGGCCACCACCACCGAATTGTGGCCGGATTCCAAAGTGCGCACCGCTTCTGCAAAGTGCCAGCGGGCATCGGCCAGACGCTCGTCTCGAGTCGTTTCGCTGGCCAGCTGGACCAGACCGGCCTGGATGTCGTCCCCAAAGGCGAGCTTCAATTGCTCCGTGGCTTGCTGCGCGCTGGTCGGGTCCTGGGTCATGGCCAGCACGGCCGACACGCACAGCGCCGGGGTGCTGCCCAAGGACAGGTTGACGGCCAGGTTGCGGGCTCCGGCTTCGGTCACCGCCAGTAGACGCTGGGTGGCCGCATGAACGGCGTTGAGGCGGGTGCACAGCATAGCTTCGGCCAAGTTGGCTCGCACCGAGGCTCCCTCGGGAGCGGTGCCCCAGGCCTCCACCAGTTCGCCCAGGCGCTGCTGGCCCGGGTCGTCCGGGTCCTCGAAAGGAACGGCCACGATCTTGCCGGCAAAGCCCTGCTGGCGAGCGACCTGGGCCACCAGCTGGCCGTGGGCCGAGGGACCGTCGAAACTATCGCACAGAACCAGGGCCCCGGGCTGCTCGTGCAGTGCTTTCCGGAGCCCGGGCAGGAGTCTCTGACCAAAGGAATCCAGGGGCCGCATGCTTTCAGGTTAGCGGTTGGGTATTGCTCGGCGATGAACGCATTCCTCAGAATTGTTGCCGTTCCGGCGGAGTGCGAGGGACGGTCTGGCGTCTGGCCACCGCGGGCGGTGTGCATTGCCTACCGCAGGCGGTGGCACGAGACCGGGTTAGCAGCCCCCAGGCCAGGCCACCGCGGGCGGTGTGTATTGCCTACCGCAGACGGTGGCACGAGACCGGGTTAGCAGCCCCCAGGCCAGGGCCACCGCGGGCGGTGTGTATTGCCTACCGCAGGCGGTGGCACGAGACCGGGTTAGCAGCCCCCAGCAAGGGCCACCGCGGGCGGTGTGTATTGCCTACCGCAGGCGGTGGCACGAGACCGGGTTAGCGGCCCCCAGCAAGGGCCACCGCGGGCGGTGTGCATTGCCTACCGCAGGCGGTGGCACGAGGCCGGTTAGCAGCCCCCAGGCCAGGGCCACCGCGGGCGGTGTGCATTGCCTACCACGGGCGGTGGCACAAACCCGCGCCGCTGCCCCCAGCCAGGCCACCGCGGGCGGTGTGCATTGCCTACCACGGGCGGTGGCACAAGCCCGCGTCCGCTGCCCCCAGCCAGGCCACCGCGGGCGGTGTGCATTGCCTACCGCGGGCGGTGGCACAAGCGCTGACTAACCCGGGGGATTGAGTCCCACTGCCTGGCACAACTGAGCCAAGGCCTCCCCTCGCTGCTCCACGCGCAGTGCCGGGGACCAGTGCGATTGAAAGAGCAGGGCGAAAAGCTCGTCTTCAGTGCCGGTCAGGCGCAGATGGGGATTCACTGCTTCCCGTTCCTGAACCCACAGCTTGTCCTTCTCAAAAAGCAACTCAAAAGATCGCCCCTCCAGGCTGATGCCCACACGGAACTCCATTCCGCCCGAATAGCGACGCTTCAGCGAGAGCAGCGCCCAGCTCAGATCCCGGCGATCGGCGTCACCGACGGTGGCCATGAAGTGACCGCCCCAACGGGCCAATTCCATCACCGCCGGCTCCAACAAGGCGCCCAGCGGACTCAAACGATAACGTGTGGCCGGCCCGTTGCCCAGTTTCTCCAGGATCCCCTGGGCCTGCATGGACTTCAGGCGCTTGGCCAACAAGTTGGTGGTGATGCCTTGGAGGCTGTCGAGCAACTGCGAATAGCGGCGCGGACCCAGCAGCAGGTCACGTACAATCAGCAAAGTCCAACGCTCCCCCACCCGATCCAGGGCGCGGGCCAGGCCACAGTGTTGGTGGTAGCCACGACTTTC
>Ga0075012_10001836_pt1 | contig 21212 bp, 19 predicted proteins | sample All_14_2_FD_71474 | JGI IMG/M metagenome (GOLD analysis project Ga0075012, IMG submission 71474) | Freshwater microbial communities in response to fracking from Pennsylvania, USA - Allegheny Zone_MetaG_DW_15 | ecosystem: Environmental > Aquatic > Deep subsurface > Groundwater > Drilled... | reverse complement strand
CCGGTAAAACCGCTGCCGATGTCGACGGTGTGATCTGCGCCGCCGCCAACATGCAGCGTGCCTACCCGGCGATGGCGATCGAGATCCAGCAGGCGCTGGGCATCACCGGCTTTGGTTTTGACATGAATGTGGCCTGCTCGTCGGCCACCTTTGGCATTGAGATGGCCGTCAACGCCGTCAAATGCGGCTCGGCCCGCGCGGTGCTGGTGGTCAACCCTGAAATCACCTCGCCGCACCTGGCCTGGAAGGACCGAGACTGCCACTTCATCTTTGGTGACGTGTGCACCGCCATCCTGGTGGAGCGGCAAGACACCGCGCCAGCCGGCGCGTTTGAGGTGCTGGGTACCAAACTGGTGACCTCGTTTTCCAACAACATCCGCAACAACGCTGGCTTCATGTCGCGCAGCGAAGACCGCAACCCGGACGACCGCGACCAGTTGTTCTACCAGGAAGGCCGCAAGGTGTTCAAGGAAGTCTGCCCGATGGCCGCCGAGCACATCAGCAGCCACCTGGCCACGCTGGACATGACCCCCAGCGGGGTGCGCCGCTTCTGGCTGCACCAGGCCAACCTTGCGATGAACCAGCTGATTGGCCGGCGCCTGCTCGGGCGCGACGCTCTGGCCGATGACGCGCCGGTGATCCTGAACGAGTTTGCCAACACGGCCTCGGCGGGGTCGATCATCGCCTTCCACCGCCACCATGCAGACATCGCCGCGGGTGAGGTGGGGGTGATCTGCTCGTTTGGCGCGGGTTATTCGATTGGCAGCGTGGTGGTACGTCGGCTGGCTTGATCAGTTGGGGACAGAGCTGGTTCGCCTGGCGTAACTGCGGTCTGTCCCGCAAGGCCTTTAATTTAAATCGCGCTTGAAACGGATCTCTTCAATCCGGGTCAAGCCAACCAGCACCGTTTTGATGCTGGTCATCTCGCGTTTGAAGCCGGCCATATCAAAAAAGCGCAGGGCACGCTCGTAGCCCAGCGGCACCCAGGCGGTGACTTTGGTGCAACCTTCATCGATCAGGCCGTCACGGGCGGCGTCCCACAGCGCCAGACCGACACCCTGGTCCCAAACGTTGGGGCGAGCAAACAGCGCCCAGATTTCGCCCATGGTGGCGGGTGTCTTGGGGTCGCGTGAGCGATCAAACCCGACAAATCCCACCACTTCGCCGTCCACCACGGCCACCAGCACCTGCGGGTCGGCAAACTCGATGGCTTCGCGCCAGTAGCTCTGGCTCTTTTTTAACGAATCAAATTCCGGCATCGGCTCGCCGGGAAACTGCGCCTTGAACGCGGCTTGTGAGGCGGCTGCCTGGATTTGGGCGATGGCCTGGGCGTCGCGCTCTTTGGCGGGACGGACTTCAACTTCAATGGATTCAGACATGCAAAAAAAGGCCGGGGTCAGGCCCGGCAAAGTTTCAAAAAGGAGTTGGATTGTCGCCGCACTGTGATCGGCTGTCATGGAAGACGTGATCCGCCATCCCACCGCCCGGCGGCAGAGTGGTTAACTCAGGCCCGCCATGACATCCAAAGACGTCAGAAAAAAACCAAATGCCCCTGCGCCCCAGGGTCATGGGCCTTCCGGTCAACAAGGCCAAAAACAGCGTTCACGTCAGACACTAACCCGCCCCGCGCGCGATCAGGTAACTGGCCAGCACGTCACGGAATACCTCGTCATCGCGCACCTTGGGCAAGATACCGTTGACAACGTCCTCGAACGTCCGGTTGGGATCCGCGCCCGAGTCCAGGGCACGGCGCAGCACCGCCATGTCACTTGAGAGCAGGCCGATCCACATGTCAGCCGCCGGGTCAGCCACGCCCAGGGCCCGTGCACGCTGAAGGACTTGCAGCATGTGCTTTTGCCGCGCATGTTCCTTGGGGTCCAGCGTGGTCAGCTCGTCACGCACCACCCCGGAGGCGCTGCGCAGCGCGTCCTTGCCGACCTGAAGCGAACGCACCACACTGTCATATTGAGCTTGGGTGATCTTGCCCTCGGACAACAGGCGATGCGCTTTCTCCAGCAGGTCCAGTTCTGCAGCCACGGTCTCGACGTGGATCTTGACGGTTTCAGCATGCGTGTGTTCGGTTTCGGCCTGGAGATTTGGCAGGGCCAACGCTGCCGCTGCGATGGAGAGCACGCCAAGGATGGCCTTGCCTTTGCCCCGCAACTTCAGCTCGTTGGGTGTACCGATCACCAGCTCTTCAATCCACAAAACATCACTTTCTGCGGCCGTGGCAGCACCAGCATCAAGCGATGCTTCGGACGACGCATCGTGCGTTTGCAGCAACCACACGGCTGTGTACAGCGCCGTCATGCCTGCCAGCAAACGCTGCAGCTGCACGGCTTGCACCGCATCCACGAGGGGTACACGAAGCAACAATTCGGTCTCGTCAGTGCTTGCCATCACATCCTCCTGAAATGGGTTTCGGAACAAAGCAGTGGCGCGTCCCGATGCACGTTATACCGCAGGCACGCCATTGTCCAAAACGGGCAGATGGTTTGAGGCATGGTTGAGCCATGCTGGCGCCCGTGCCGTCTGACGCCATGGCACCGGGCTGACGGCAACCTCTGGATTAAAGCCGGTGCCTGTGGCTCTGACCGGTGCTCCCAGGTACAAGACTGTGGTCCGGCATCAGGGACAATACCCCTTTGTAATTATTTTTTAATCGGCTTGTGATGGTGTTCGTGCGTTTGTCCTCATGGATTGGCCCGGTCATTGTTGAGGTTCCGACGTCACCCCCATGTGGATCACTGAACTCTATTTCCTGCTACCGCTGACGTTTGTGGCGGCCATGCTCAACGCCTCGGTTGGTGGCGGTGGCCTGGTGTTGATACCGGGCATGTTTGCTCTGTTCCCAGCGGCGGCCCCCGCCAGCCTGCTGGCCACCGAAAAGTTCGCGTCGGTGACCGGCATGGCCACCGCCACGCTGCAGTACGCCCGCCGCATGCAGTTGCCCTGGGGCCTGCTGCTGTTGACGGCCGGGACGGCTTTCTGTGGCGGCTTTTTCGGCGCGCGCGCCATTGCCGTCTTGCCCAGCGCCTGGATCAAGCCCTTTGTGGTGTTTTTGCTGTTTGTGATGCTGATCTACACCTGGTTCCGGCCCGAGTTTGGCAAGCAGGATGCCAACATTCCGGTGACCCGCAACGACAAGGTGCGTGGTGTGCTGATGGGCACGGCGATCGGGTTTTATGACGGGTTTTTTGGCCCTGGCACCGGCAGCTTCCTGATATTTTTGTTCGTGCGGATCTTCCACTTCGACTTCATGCGCGCCACCGCCTGTGCCAAGGTGGTCAACATGGCGACCAATCTGGGTGCGCTGGCGTTTTTTATTCCAGCCGGTTTTGTCAGCTTCAAGCTGGCCATTCCGATGGCGGTGGCGATGATTGCCGGCTCGTTCGTCGGCAGCCATCTGGCCATGAAGGGCGGCAACCGTTGGCTGCGGCGGCTGTTCCTAGTGCTGGTGATCAGCCTGCTGGGCAAGCTGATCGTGGATTTGTTGCGGCAGTAGCCGCGCATCCAGGTAATGCCTGGCGGCTCAAGGCTTCGCTTTTTGCATGACGGCGTTGGATTGGGACGAGCTGTTGGGCCGCTGGTAACCGGCTTTTAAACTGCCATCCGCCTGCACCTCGTACCATGCTTTTGTGCCATTCCGAAACACCAGCCGCAGGGTGTTGCCATCGATCGTTGCGGCGATCCGAGCCCAGCCGGCACCCCAGGTGTTGGCGGCAGGGGCGTCCTGCCAGGCGTACAACACGGCGGCTTCGGTCCCGGATTTGACATCCTCAACCACCAACACATGGGGCATGCGGTCGTCCCACTTGCCTTCCCACCGACCAGAAAAAACTTTGGCGGCGGCTGGAATCGCCTCCACAGGTTCACGCACCTCCACATCTGGCGGCAGCACGATGCCTTGCGCGCAGGCGCCGGAAGCAGCAAGAACAAGGGCACCGAAAAGAGCAAGTGATTTCATATCAGTCCTTCCTTTGAATGGCCAATGTCGACAAACGGGATTGCACCATTAGCCATTCTCAGTTGCCATGCAAAATTTGGATATCCCCCGTTTAGGGGAGATTGGCGGAGAAAACCACAGCCACCAACCTGGTGAAGACGATATGCTCAATATAGCTACCAGCCTTTATACCAAAAGGGCTAGAGGCCAAAAAAGTCATATAACTCTCCAAACCTAAACCCACGCACACTCGCAGGTAAAGTGCCTCAAAAACTGCGGCTGTTTGATGATCTTCACGCCGCGAATCGACGCCGCCTTCCCTTTCACCTCGGCAATGACTTCGACCGCATAGTCAAAGTGGCTTTGGGTGTACATGCGCCGAGGGAAAGCCAGGCGCACCAATTCCATGCTGTGGTAAGTCTCGGTGCCATCGGCCAAGCGTTTGCCAAACATGACCGAACCAATTTCCACACCACGAATGCCACCCTCCAGATAAAGCGCGTTGCACAGCGCCCAGGCTGGGTAATGCTTCAGAGGCATGTCGGGCAGCACGGTGAGCGCGTCGATGTACACCGCGTGGCCGCCGGTGGGTTTGACGAAGCTCACGCCCGCAGCGTCGAGGCGCTCACCCAAATACTCGGCGGTGCGCAGGCGGTAACGCAGGTAGTCTTCGTCCATGCCCTCCTCCAGCCCCACGGCCAAGGCCTCCAGGTCGCGCCCGGCCAGGCCGCCGTAGGTGGGGAAACCTTCGGTCATGATCAGCACGTTGCGCACCGCGTCCATCCATTCTTCGCTTTTGAGCACGATGAAGCCGCCGATGTTGACCATGCCGTCTTTTTTGGCGCTCATGGTGGCGCCGTCGGCGTAACTGAACATTTCTTGCACGATTTGCTTGATGGGCGTGTGCTCGTAGCCCGGCTCGCGCATCTTGATGAACATGGCGTTCTCGCTGAAACGGCACACATCCATGATGAACGGTTTGCCGTATTTCTTGAGCAGCGCGGCGTAAGCGCGGATGTTGGCCATCGACACGGGTTGCCCGCCACCGGTGTTGTTGGTGACGGTGATCATGCCAAACGGAATCTTGTCACCGCGTTCTTTCAGCAGCGTTTCAACCCGTTCCAAGTCGATGTTGCCTTTGAACGGGTGGAGGGTGGCGGGTTGCAGGCCTTCAGCAATCACCAGATCCAGTGCCTCAATGCCAAGGTATTCGAGGTTGGCACGGGTGGTGTCAAAGTGGCAGTTGTTGGGCACCACATCGCCCTTTTTGCAGACGGCGGTGAACAACACTTTTTCAGCGGCGCGGCCCTGGTGGGTGGGCACAAAAAAATTCATGCCGGTGATGTTCTGGATGACTTTTTCAAGGCGGTAAAAGCTGCGGGCACCGGCGTAACTTTCGTCACCTTCCATGATCGCGCCCCACTGGCGGCTGGACATGGCGCCAGTGCCGGAATCGGTCAGCCAGTCGATCAACACGTCTTCGGCGTGCAATTTGAAGACGTTGAGTTTGGCGGCTTCCAGCAACTGCACCCGCTCCTCACGGGTCGTCATGCGGATGGGTTCAATGCTTTTGATGCGGAAGGGTTCGATCAGGGTTTTGGGCATGGCGTTCTCGTCTCAGGAAAAGGAGGCGAGAAGGTAGCACCGGGTTTAACCACATGGTGTCGGTTAATTCCAACACTGTTCGATTCGACGTGCGCACGCCGACAACCGTATCAGGCACGCCTGACGGTGCGCCTGGTTCCGCGACTGTCCCCAGGCTGCGCCCTCCTCCATGATGTCGCTGCAGCAAGCGCTGCCGTCAGGCGCGCCCGGTGGCACCGCTCAGAGCTTGAACAGCGCCACGGTCTGCACCAGATCATTGGCTTGCGCTTTGAGGCTACTGGCTGCAGCGGCCATTTCTTCCACCAGCGCCGCGTTTTGCTGGGTGACCTGGTCCATTTGCGTGACAGCTTCGCCCACTTGTGCCACGCCCAGGCTTTGCTGGCGGCTGGCGTCACTGATTTCACTCACCACCTCGGCCAGCCGGGCGATACCGCTGACCACCTCGGTCATGGTGCTGCCGGCCTGGTCCACCAGGGTGGTACCTTGTGCCACCCGTGCCACACTGGTGTCGATCAGTGTCTTGATTTCTTTGGCGGCGGCCGCGCTGCGCCCGGCCAAGGACCGCACCTCAGACGCCACCACGGCAAAACCGCGGCCCTGTTCACCAGCGCGGGCCGCTTCCACCGCCGCGTTCAGCGCCAGAATGTTGGTCTGGAAGGCAATGCCGTCAATCACGCTGATGATGTCGCCAATTCGCCGGCTGGCCTCATTGATGCCGCGCATGGTGTCCACCACTTCGGCCACCACCTGGCCGCCCTGCACCGCCACGCTGCTGGCATGTACCGCCATCTGGCTGGCCTGGGCGGCGCTGTCGGCATTGTGCTGCACGGTGGCGCTGAGCTGCTCCATGCTGGCAGCGGTTTGCTCCAGTGCACTGGCCTGTGATTCAGTTCGGGCGGACAGGTCGTGGTTACCCTGGGCAATCTCGGCACTGGCCGTGGCCACGCCCTCAGAGCCCTCACGCACCTCGCGCACGATGGTGGCCAAGGTGTCGCGCATGACCACAATGTCATACAGCATGCTGCTGCGGTCATCTGGACGCAGGTCGATTTGCATCGCCAATTCACCCCGCGCAATGTGCTGGGTCAAGGCACTCACATCACTGGGCTCACCACCCAACTGACGCAGGATGCTGCGCGAGATCAGTGTGCCAAACGCAAACAGCACACCCAGCAGCGCCAGCGTACCGCCCGCAAAACCGAGCGCCCGGCTCCACACGGCCGCATCGATCGTGTCCACATACACACCGGAGCCAATCACCCAAGCCCAGGGCGTGAACCCTTTGACAAAAGAGATTTTCTGAACCGGTTCGTCCTGACCCGGCTTGTGCCAGATGTAGGGCACAAAGCCTTCACCGCTGTTTTTGACCTGATTGGCAAAGTCCACAAAGATCAATTGGCCAGTGGGACTCTTGTACTCCGACAGGTCCTTGCCTTCCAGCTCCGGACTGACCGGATGCATCACCATGGTGGGTTGCAGGTCATTGATCCAGAAATAGTCGCTGCCGCTGTAGCGCAGTTGCCGCACCGCCGCTGCGGCCTGGTATTTGGCGTCGGCCTGGGTCAACTGGCCATTGGTTTCGAGTCCGTGGTAATGCGCCAACACGGCATGCGCCAGTTCAACCGTCTGGCGCACGGCGATCTTGCGTTCATCGAGTATCAGTGACCGCTCGGACCACAAGAACACACTGGCCAACGCGGTGACCCCCAGCATGGCGCTGGCGATCAGAATCATGAGTCGACGGGCCACGCTCATGGAGGTCAATTTCAACATCCGCATTTCCTTCACAACAGTGGGCGTCAGTCTATCCGCAGGGTTGACGCTCTTGGCGGCCAGGCCATGCCAAATTCAACGTTTTTGCAGCGCCATCGCCACACCACGGTTGGCCAATGCGTCGGCGCGTTCGTTGCCGGGGTCGCCGTTGTGGCCGCGCACCCAGCGCCAGTCGATCTGATGCTCCCCACTGTTCACCAAGGCGTCCAGGCGCTGCCACAAGTCCACGTTTTTCACAGGTTCCTTGCTGGCGGTTTTCCAGCCGCGCGCCTTCCAGCCGGGCAACCATTCGGTCATGCCCTTGAGCACATATTGGCTGTCCACGTGCAGGGTGACCTTGCACGGGCGCTTGAGCGCGGCCAGCGCCTCGATCACCGCCGTCATCTCCATGCGGTTGTTGGTGGTGCCCAGCTCGCCGCCGCAGAGTTCTTTCTGTGCGTCGCCAGATTTGAGCCAGGCGCCCCAGCCGCCAGGGCCCGGATTGCCCTTGCAGGCGCCGTCGGTGTAAATATCAATGCTGTTCACAATGCGTGTTCCGTTGGTTTGATGTGTCGATCGTGGGGGTCTGAAGTTTCTGCGCAACCCGTGCGGTTAGCGACGGAGACAGGCGCACCAGAGAGCCGTAAGACAGGCTTTTTCAACGGGTTGAGCAAGGTCATGCTGTGCACCCGCTTGACCGCCACCAAAAAATAGGCCGACCCCAGTATCGGCCACCAGCGCGCACCGGCCTTGTCCATCCAGTTGAAGCGGTGCAGCCACTGCTGGCTGGAAAACGCCGGGCAATAGCAACCAAAATGGCCCTCCTCGATCTGCAGATTGAGCAGCCGCAGCCAGTCGCGCAGGCGCAAATACCCGATGAACTCGCCCTCACGTGGCAAAAACAGGCTGGAATCGCCCAGTCGATGAAACCAGTGCGCACGTTGCTGGCGAAAGCCCCACAAACTCAGCGGGTTCAGGCCGCAGATCACCACGCGGCCCTCGGGCATCAGCACGCGCTCCACTTCGCGCAGCGCACCATGCGGGTCGGCGGTGAGTTCCAGTGTGTGGGGCAACACCACCAGGTCGAGGCTGTTGGCTGGAAAAGGCAGCGCGAAGAAGTTGGTGGCAAAAGCCACGCGCGGGCTGATATGCACCTCGGCCTGAGTCTGGGTGGCCAGCCAGCGATGCGGCATGCGGTTGGCCTCCAGGGCATCAAGCTCGGGCAAGCCGAGTTGCAGCGCATGGTAGCCAAACACATTGCTCACCGCCTGCGCCATTTGCGCCCGCTCCCAAGCCAGCAGGTACTGCCCTGGCGGAGTGGCCAACCAGTCATGCATCCCTATAATTTGACCGCTCATGAACTTAATTCCACTGCCTGCTTTCAACGACAACTACATCTGGATGCTGCACGACGGACAGCGTGCCCTGGTGGTGGACCCCGGCGACAGCCAAGTGGTATTTGAGGCCATCGAGCGCCTGGGCGTTCAACTGGAAGCGATTCTAGTCACGCATCACCACAACGATCACACCGGCGGTGTGGCCGCGCTGCGCCAGGCCACCGGTGCCCAGGTGTTTGGCCCGCTGCTCGAAGACGTGCCCGAACCTTTGACCCGGCTCCAGCAAGCTGACACCATCCACCCGCTGGGCCTGGCTCTGCAGGTGATGGACGTGCCGGGCCACACCTCAGGCCACATTGCGTTCTATGCCGAACCGGCGGGCCAGGCGCCGCTGCTGTTTTGTGGCGACACCCTGTTCAGCGCGGGCAGCGGGCGCCTGTTTGAAGGCACGCCAGCGCAAATGCTGGCCTCGCTGGGAAAGTTGGCCGCGCTGCCCGACGCCACCCGGGTGTGCTGCGCGCATGAATACACCGCCAGCGGGCTGGTGTTTGCGCGTGTGGTGGAGCCCGACAATCAGGCCTTGATCTCTTACCAAGTCAGGGTGCAGGCACTGCGCGAGCACAATGTGCCCACCCTGCCCTCCAGCATTGGGCTGGAAAAAGCCGTCAACCCCTTTTTGCGGACACACCTGCCCGGTGTGATCCGTGCCGTGCAGCAATTTGAGGCGTCTGCGCAAGACCCCGTCAGCATCTTTGCCGCACTGCGAACCTGGAAAAATCAGTTTTGAAATCTTTTTTTAAATCAGCCGTCGTTTTACTCAGTGTCTGGCTGGCAGGTTGCGCCAGCACCGGCCTGACCCCAGACACCACAGACACCTACACGCTGGCGACACCCGCCCCACCGGGTGTGCAGGCCAAGTCCATGCCACCCGGTCTGCGGGTGCCGGTGTACCCAGCCGGTAGCCTGCGCGCCCTGCCCAGTGTCTCGCTCAACGCCGTACCAGTGCATGCACTGACGCCACCGGCCGATATGTGGGACCGCATCCGCCAGGGTTTTTCCATGCCCGACCTGGACACCGATCTGGTGCGTGACCGCGAGCAGTGGTACAGCACCCGGCCTGATTACGTGCAGCGCATGACCGAACGCGGCAGCAAGTACCTCTTCTACATTGTGGAAGAGCTCGAGCGGCGCAACATGCCCACCGAGCTGGCGCTGCTGCCATTTATTGAGAGCGCCTTCAATCCGCAGGCGGTGTCCAGCGCCCGCGCTGCCGGCATGTGGCAGTTCATGCCCGCCACCGGCAAACACTTCGACCTGACGCAAAACATGTTTCGTGATGATCGGCGTGACGTGCTGGCCTCCACCCGCGCCGCGCTGGATTACCTGCAACGTCTGTACGGCATGTTTGGTGACTGGCATCTGGCGCTGGCAGCCTACAACTGGGGTGAAGGCAGCGTCGGCCGAGCCATCGGCAAAAATAAACGGTCTGGTCTGGGCACCGCGTACACCGACCTGAAAATGCCCATGGAAACGCAGTTTTATGTGCCCAAACTGCAGGCGGTCAAAAACATCGTGGCCGACCCGGCGCGCTTCAACATCACCCTGCCCGGCGTCGGCAACCACCCGTACTTTCAGACGGTGGAGATCCGCCGCGACATTGATGTGGCCTTGGCCGCCAAATTAGCCGAGGTACCGCTGGCCGATTTCCGCGCACTCAACCCGTCCGCCTCCAAGCCGGTGTTGCTGGCGGCGGGCACGCCCCAAATCCTGCTGCCGTGGGACAACGCCCAGATTTTCCAGGCCAACCTGGAAGCCTATGGCGGTGGCGCCACCGCAAGCTGGACCGCCTGGGTGGCCCCCGCCACGCTCAACCCCGCCGACGCGGCCCAGCGCGTGGGCATGCCGGAAGACGAGCTACGCGAAGTCAACAACATCAAGGGCCGCCTGCTCATCCGCGCTGGCTCAACCCTGCTGGTGCGCCGTTCCAGCAGCGTGCTGCTGGATGTGAGCAACCATGTGGCGGACAACGGCCACCTGTCGCTGGCGCCCGAAGTGGTGCTGCGCAAAACCACCATCAAGGCCGGTAAAAAGGACACCGTGGTGGCTTTGGCCCGCCGCTACCGCCTCAACGTGGACGATGTCGCCCAGTGGAACAAGGTGAGCGCTTCCGCCGCCTTCAAGGCCGGGCAAAAAGTGGTGGTGTATTTGCCCGCCCGGGCCAAAGCCACCCGCACCGCGCAACGCGCTGGCAGCAAAGCCAGCAGCAAGTTGGCCAGCCGCGCCAACAGCAAGAAAACCGCCAAAGCGCCGGCCCGCAAAAAAGCGGTGACAGCCAAGCGCCAGACAGCGCCCGCCAAAAAGGCCGTGCGTGTGACCCAGCGTTAAACGCTCAGCGGTACCCGACAAACAAAATGCCGATGTTGACGCCCAGAGCCAGCAGCCAGACCACGCTGCGCATGCTGGCCCGATTGGTCACATACAGCACGATATACATCACGCGCAACAGCACAAACAGCGCCGCCAGCACATCCAGTCGGGCCTGATCCGCCCCCAACTGGTGAGCGATCACCACCGCGCCAATAAAAAACGGCAGCGCCTCAAAACTGTTGGCCTGCGCTGCGTTGGCGCGGGCGCGCCAGTCACCCTGGCGGGCCAGCCAGGCGCGCGGATTGGCATTGTCAAAGCCGCCTTGTGTCGGTGGCGTGGTGAAAGTGCCCCACTTGGCAATGCCAGCAGACACAATCGGCAGCAGCGCGGCCACCAACACGCACCAATAGGCCAGGGTGAAGTGGGTGATGACCATGTAAAAACCTCGGTGTGTTAACGCCGGTCGACCAGCGCATGGGCGATGGTGCCCAAATCAACGTACTCCAGCTCGCTACCCACCGGCACCCCACGCGCCAGCCGCGTGAGCTGCAGGCCACGGTCCTTGAGCCCTTCACTGATCACATGCGCCGTGGCTTCGCCCTCGGCCGTGAAATTGGTGGCCAGAATCACCTCAAACACGGTGCCGTCCAGCGCCCGGTCAAACAGTTTCTTCAGGCCAATATCTTTCGGGCCAATGCCGTCGAGCGGGCTGAGTTTGCCCATCAGCACAAAATACAGCCCCTTGTAGGCACCGGTACGCTCCAGCGCCGACTGGTCGGCCGGGGTTTCCACCACACACAGTTTGCTGGCATCGCGCCGTTCGTCCAGGCACGTGGCACAGATCGCCGCCTGCGTGAAGGTGTGGCAGCGCTCGCAATGCTGAATGGTCTGCGTGGCCTCGCTCAAAGCCCTGGCCAGCGACTGCGCTCCGGCCCGGTTGTGCTGCAACAGGTGAAACGCCATGCGCTGCGCCGATTTCACCCCCACGCCCGGCAGGCAACGCAGTGATTGGATCAGCGCCTCAAGCGCGTTGGTGTCGGACATGAAAGATAGAAGTTCCGAGTTTAAAAAAACAACAAACGCTGCGGGCGTAGCGAGCAAGCGTCAGCCTAGGCGCGGGTGGCGGGGAACCGGAACGTACTTCCTGTACGTGAGGATTCCCCGACGGGCCCCGCAACGACGGATCACGCTTGCGCAGTAGCCTTTCAAAATGTTGGGGACAGAGCTGGGTCGCTTTACGTCCTGCGGTCCGTCCCACAAGGTTTCAGAATGGAAATTTCAGGCCGCCAGGCAAACCGGGCATGCCCGCGGTGATCTTGCCCATTTTTTCGGTGGTGGTTTCTTCCACCTTGCGCACGGCGGCATTGAAGGCGGCGGCCACCAGGTCTTCCAGCATGTCTTTGTCGTCGGCCAGCAGGCTGGGGTCGATGGTGACGCGGCGCACCTCATGTTTACAGGTCATGGTGACCTTCACCAGGCCCGCACCAGATTCACCGGTGACTTCGATGTTGCCCAGATCGTCCTGGGCTTTTTTCATGTTTTCCTGCATCGCCTGCGCCTGTTTCATCAAGCCAGCGAGTTGTCCTTTGTTGAACATGGGTTTTTCCTTGGGTTGGTTTTCAAAAAAGCTAGAGCGGTTTGATGCTGCCGGGCACAATTTTCGCCGCAAACTCGCGCATCATCGATTGCACAAAGGGGTCGTCAAAAACGATTTTCTCAGCCGCCAACTGGCGCTCGGCCGCCGCTGCGGCGTTGCGTTTGGCCGGGCTGTCGGTCACACGGCCGACCTCGATGGCCAGGCGCACCGGGTGGCCGGCGGCGGCCAGCGCAGCCATTACACGGTCGCGGCTGCCAGGGTGGTTGAGCGACTCGCGCTCGACGCGCAGCAACCATTCGTCACTGTCGCGCGCCACCAGTTGCGACTGCAAGGCCAGCTCGCGCGCCATGGCGTTGATGGCCTCGGCCGCCACCAGCGCCTGCACGGTGGCATGCCAGAAGTCGCCCTCGGGCGTGCCGTCGATGGCACGGGGTTTGTCAGCCGCGACCACATCACGCGGCGAGTCGGACTGCACACGGACCTGAAAGGCTTCGATCGATGTAGCGGCCGACCCTTGCTCTGCGTGCGGTGGCGCCTGTTCTGGCTGATGGTCTTTGGCTGCCAATGCACCTTCTGGCGTCTCTTTGATGGCCAGATGCTGGCCGTGGGGCAAGCCGTGCCTGACCTGCGTGTCAGGGGTTGCGGGCACCACAGCCACAGGTGCAAGGGGCTGAATGGGTACTTGATCTTTGGCACCAAGCCTCTCGGCTGGCAGCGCTGCTGCGACCGCCGAAGCGGTGGCGCCCGCCAGCGACGTAGCCGCAGGTGGCGGCGCTGCAACGGCACTTGGCGGCGGCGTCGACACACCGTCAGGCGCTGCCGGAGGATGTTTCAGTGTTTTTTTTTCAGGCGCCGCTTGCAGCGGGTGGGCTGGTTTAAACGCCAGCAGCCGCAGCAGCACCATGGTCAACGCGGCGTATTCGTCCGGCGCCAGGCCCAGCTCAGAACGGCCATGCAGGCAGATGCTGTAAAGCAGCTGGGTTTCATCCATCGGCATCAGCGCGGCCAGGCGTTGCAATTCGGCCTGTTCCGGGTCAGAGTCGTCGTCAGCAACCAAACCAGGCACAGCCTGCAGCACCGCCATGCGTTGCAACACGGCACTCATTTCCTCCAGCGTGGACGCGGCACTGAGGCCATTCAAACGCAGAGCCTCGGACGTTTCGACCACGGTTTTGCCGTCGCCCTGCGCCAGCGCGTCTATCAGGCGGAACACGTGGGAGCGGTCGACGCTGCCCAACATCTGGCGCACTGTGGCCTCGGCCAGCGCGCCGGAGCCAAAGGCAATGGCCTGGTCGGTCAGGCTCAGCGCATCACGCATGGAACCGCGGGCGGCGCGCGCCAGCAGCCGCAAGGCCTGCACGTCAGCCGCCACCTGCTCCACCTGCAGCACTTTTTGCAGGTGCTCGCGGATAGTTTCCGGGGCCATCGGGCGCAAATTAAATTGCAGGCAGCGCGACAGCACCGTGACCGGCACTTTTTGCGGGTCGGTGGTGGCCAGCACAAATTTGAGGTATTCGGGCGGCTCTTCCAGCGTTTTGAGCATCGCGTTGAAGGCGTGGCCGGTGAGCATGTGCACTTCGTCGATCATGAAGACCTTGAAGCGGCCCTGCACCGGCTTATACACCGCCTGCTCCAAAAGCGCCTGCACCTCGTCCACGCCCCGGTTGGAGGCGGCGTCCAGCTCGGTGTAGTCCACAAACCGGCCGCTATCGATATCCGTGCAGGCCTGACAGACACCGCATGGACTGGCGGTGATGGTGCCGTTGCCATCCACGCCCTGGCAGTTGAGCGACTTGGCCAGAATGCGCGACACCGTGGTCTTGCCCACACCACGTGTGCCAGTGAACATGTAGGCATGGTGCAGCCGCTGCGTGGTCAGCGCGTTGGACAGCGCCTGCACCACGTGGTCCTGCCCCACCATCTCGGTGAAGTTGCGGGGGCGGTACTTGCGGGCGAGCACGAGGTAGGACATCCGGCGATTCTAAAGGCCGGGCGTGGCGCTAGACTTCAGCTTGCCGGGCGGCAACGGCCCGCGCAGGCTTCGGCAAACCCCTCACGTGCATGTCAACAACAGGAGAAAAGTTATGGCTGGAAAATTTGAGATCACCCAGACGAAAAGCGGCAAGTTCATGTTCAATCTGAAAGCTGGCAACGGGCAAACCATCTTGACCAGCCAGCTCTACGACACCAAAGCCAGTGCCATCAGCGGCGCGGAATCCTGCCAAAAGAATGGTGCCCTCAGCGAGCGTTTTGAGCGCGCCACCTCCAAAGCCGACGAGCCCTACTTCAACCTGAAGGCCAGCAACGGCCAGGTGATTGGGCGCAGCGAGATGTATGCATCTGCGGCTTCCATGGAAAACGGCATCAAATCCGTCATGGCCCATGTGGCTGATTCGGTGATCAAAGACCTGACCGAGGTTTGAGGCTTTACAATCTGCGTTGACGGGCCTTCCCGCATGGTGAAGCGGCCAACCGGGTCAGGTGGGGAACCAAGCAGCCCTAACTGTGGAGCCAGTGCCGGGGTCAAGGCTCGTCAACCTCATTCTTTCGTTCAGGCCGGGCTGGGCACGTTCCAGCTTTTAGTCACTTTTCCGGCACTGTTCACACTCTCCAGCACCACACCAAAGCGCCACAGGTGCGCCACGTGTTTGAGCACTTCCTGCGTGCTGTCAGCCAAGGGGCGATCCTGATACTGGGTGTGTCGCAGCGTCAGGCTGCGGTCACCGCGCAGGTTGACCGCCCAGACCTGGATGTTGGGTTCGCGCGCACCCAGATCGTATTGACGTGACAGGGTTTGGCGCAGGCGCTGGTAACCTTCCGCATCGTGGATGGCGCTCACCTCCAGTTCCGCTTTCGTCTGGTCATCGTGAATGGCAAACAGGCGCATCTCGCGCATCAGGTGCGGGCTGAGGAACTGGCCGATAAAACTCTCGTCCTTGAAGTTGCGCATGGCATGGTCCAGCGTGGGCAGCCAGGGCGCGCCCGCCATATCGGGGAACCAGACACGGTCTTCGTCGGTGGGGGTGTCGCAGATGCGTTTGATGTCGGTGTACATCGCAAAGCCGAGCGCATAGGGGTTGAGGCCGCTGTAGCCCCGGTGATCCACCGGCGGCTGGTAGATCACATTGGTGTGCGAGGTCAGCCATTCCAGCATCATCCCGTTGGCCAGATGACCGTCGTCGTACAAAGTGTTGAGCAGTTGGTGGTGCCAAAAAGTTGCCCACCCCTCGTTCATGACCTGGGTTTGGCGCTGCGGGTAGAAATACTGCGCCACCTTGCGAACAATGCGCACAATCTCGCGTTGCCAGGGTTCCAGCAGTGGCGAGTTTTTTTCGATGAAATACAAGAGGTTTTCCTGGGGTTCCTTCGGGAAACGTTCGGCCACCTGCGGCCCGCCGGTCTTGTCTTCGCGCTGGGGCAAGGTGCGCCACAACTCGTTGACCTGCTGCTGGGCGTAACGTTCACGCTCCTGGCGTTCGGCCACCTCTCGCGCCAGGGTGCGTTTGGCCGGGCGCAGATACCGGTCCACCCCGTAGTTGGCCAGGGCGTGACAGGAATCCAGCACAGCTTCGACCGTTTCCAGGCCGTACCGTTCTTCACATTCACTCACGTACTGGCGGGCATAAACCAGGTAGTCGATGATGCTTGACGCGTCCGTCCACATGCGAAACAGGTAGTTGCCCTTGAAAAAACTGTTGTGCCCGTAGGCCGCGTGGGCGATCACCAGCGCCTGCATGGCGGTGGTGTTTTCTTCCATGAGGTAGCAGATACACGGGTTGGCGTTGATGACAATCTCGTAAGCCAGCCCCATGTTGCCGCGACGGTAACGACGCTCGGTGCTCAAAAACTCTTTGCCGTAACTCCAGTGCCGGTAGTTCACCGGCATGCCGACCGAGGCATAGGCGTCCATCATTTGCTCTGAGGAAATGATTTCCAGCTGAATGGGGTAGGTGTCCAGACCATAACGCTCGGCCGTCTGGCGGATGACCTCGTGGTAGCGCTCGATCAGCTCAAACGTCCAATCGCTGGGCTCAGGCAGCGGTTGCGCAGCACGGGGTGGTGCGGGACATGGCACCTGAAGCTGCACGCGCGGGCGGCGATCCCCCGTGGCGGGCACCCGCCAGAGGTTCTCATAAGCGCGCCGCTCCATCACCGATGGCTCCACATGGTTCATGTGTCCACACCCGCTTTCTTGAACAGGTCGTGAAATACGGGATAGATCTCGTTGGCCTGGGTGACTTTGCGCATCGCAAAGTTGGCATGGCTTTCACGCAATTGTTCGTACTCAAGCCACAGGCTTTGCTCTTCCTGAGCCACCTGAAGGTAGGCGAAATAACGCACCAGAGGCAGGATTTTTTGCGCCAACAGGTCGCGGCAGTTGCCACTGTCATTGGTGAAGTTGTCGCCGTCGCTGGCCTGCGCGCCGTAAATGTTCCACTGGTCACTGGGGTAACGCGCCAGCATGATCTGGTGCATCAACACCAGTGCGCTGCTGACCACGGTGCCACCGCTCTCGGTGGCGTGAAAAAACTGGTCTTCGTCCACCTCCTGCGCCTGCGTGTGGTGGCGGATGAAAACAATGTCGATCTTCTCGTAGTGCCGGGTGAGAAAAATATACAGCAGGATAAAAAACCGCTTGGCCAGGTCCTTGCGGTCCTCGTCCATGGAGCCGGAGACATCCATCACACAAAACATCACCGCTTTGCTGCAGGGCATCGGCGTTTTGACCCGGGCGCGAAACCGCAGGTCGATAGGGTCCAGAAACGGGATGCGTTTGAGCCGCCATTCCAGATGGGCGATCTCCTGGCGCAGTTGTCTCGTTTCTTCGCCCTCCTCCAGCCCCAACATCAGCAGCTCGCGCAAACGCGCGCGTTTGTCCAGCAGGGTCTGCCGGTCCCCTTTGCCCATGGCGATCCGTCGGCCCAATGCCCCGCGCATCGACCGCACAATGGCCAGGTTGTTGGGTGTGCCGTCATGGGTGTAACCGGCGGTGTGCGATTGCCATTGCGGGTTGTCATCGATGACGGTGCGCAACAAATTCGGCAGCGCCAGGTCATCAAAGAAGAGTTGCATGAACTCCTCCTTGCTCAGGGTGAAGACAAAGTTGTCCTCACCCTCCCCCGAATCGCTGGCATGTGAGCCGCTGCCCGGACCACGTTTGGGGCGGGCAATGTGGTCGCCACGCAAATAATCTCTGTTGCCGGGGTGAACGGTGTCCTGGATACCACCTTTGGCATGGTGAAAAACGGGCTCACTGATGTCTTTTTTCGGGATGACGATGCTTTCACCCCGCTCGATGTCGCGGATGTCGCGGTCTGACACCGCGCGGCGCACCGCCTCGCTGATCTGCTGTTTAAAACGCCGCAAAAACCGCTCCCGGTTCCCCACCGATTTGTTTTTACCGGCCAGTCTGCGGTCAATGATCTGGAGTGCCATACCGGTCCTGAACCTCAGGAACTCTTGCGCACCCGCAAATACCACTCACACAGCAGTCGAACCTGTTTGGTGGTGTAACCCTTGTTCACCATGCGGGTGACAAAGTCTTCGTGTTTACGGGCTTCGTCGGCACTGGATTTGGCGTTGAAGCTGATCACCGGCAGCAGCTCTTCGGTGTTGGAGAACATCTTTTTCTCGATCACCAACCGCAATTTTTCATAACTCGTCCAGCTCGGGTTGTGACCCTGGTTATTGGCACGCGCCCGCAGCACAAAGTTGACAATTTCGTTGCGGAAGTCTTTCGGGTTGGCAATGCCAGCCGGTTTTTCTATCTTTTCCAGCTCGCTGTTGAGGGCGACACGGTCAAACACCTCGCCGGTGTCGGTGTCGCGGTACTCGTTATCCTGGATCCAATAGTCGGCGTAGGTCACGTAGCGGTCAAAGATGTTTTGTCCGTATTCGCTGTAACTTTCCAGGTAGGCGGTCTGGATTTCCTTGCCAATGAACTCGGCATAACGCGGCGCCAGGTACTCCTTGATGAAGCCGATGTATTTGGTTTCCAGCTCTGGCGAAAACTGTTCGCGCTCAATCTGCTGCTCCAGCACATACATCAGGTGCACCGGGTTGGCCGCCACCTCGGCGCTGTCGAAGTTGAAGACTTTGGACAGGATCTTGAACGCAAATCGGGTGGACACGCCGCTCATACCTTCATCCACACCCGCGTAGTCACGGTATTCTTGGTAACTCTTGGCGCGCGGGTCGGTGTCTTTGAGGCTTTCGCCGTCATACACCTGCATCTTGCTCATCAGGCTGGAGTTTTCGGGCTCTTTGAGGCGCGTGAGCACCGAAAACTGGCTCATCATCTTCAAGGTGCCCGGAGCGCATTTGGCGGCGCCCAAAGAAGATTCCCGGATCAGTTTTTCGTAAATCTTGACCTCCTCACTGACCCGCAGGCAATACGGCACTTTGACGATGTAGATGCGGTCCAGAAACGCTTCATTGTTCTTGTTGTTGCGAAAAGTCTTCCACTCGCTCTCGTTGCTGTGCGCCAGCACAATCCCGTCAAAAGGAATGGCGCCAAAACCCTCGGTGCCTTTGTAATTGCCCTCCTGCGTGGCAGTCAGCAAGGGGTGCAGCACCTTGATGGGCGCCTTGAACATCTCGACAAACTCCAGCAAACCCTGGTTGGCCAGACACAGGCCACCCGAATAACTGTAGGCATCGGTGTCGTCCTGCGCAAAATTTTCCAGCTTGCGGATGTCGACCTTGCCCACCAGCGAACTGATGTCCTGGTTGTTTTCGTCACCCGGTTCGGTCTTGGCCACACCAATCTGCTTCAAAACGTTGGGGTAACGCTTGACCACCCTGAACCGGCGAATGTCACCGCCAAATTCATCGAGCCGTTTGACCGCCCAGGGCGACAAAATGCGTTGCAGGTACCTGGGAGGAATGCCAAAGTTCTCCAGCAACACAGGGCCATCTTCCACCGGGTCAAACAGGCCCAGCGGGGTTTCATTCACCGGTGAGCCTTTGAGCGCGTAAAAAGGCACCTGCTGAATCAGATGTTTGAGCCGCTCGGCAATCGAGCTCTTGCCGCCACCCACCGGACCCAGCAAATACAGGATCTGTTTACGCTCTTCCAGGCCCTGAGCAGCATGGCGAAAGAAACTCACCACCTGCTCGATGGCGTCTTCCATGCCGTAAAACTCTGAAAACGCGGGGTAACGCTTGATGACCTTGTTGGCAAACAGGCGCGACAAACGCGGGTCATTGCGTGTGTCGAGCATCTCGGGTTCACCAATGGCGGCCAACATGCGCTCAGCCGCCGTGGCGTAAGCCATGGGCTGGCTTTTGCACTCCGCCAGATACTCGTCAAGACTCAGTTCTTCTTCGCGGTTACGCGCATAACGCGCCACAAAATTACCAATGGCATCCATAAGACCTCCTGTTTTAGGTGGCGAGTGTCGGTAGCTTCAGATTTGAAATTTTGGGCTCTTTTCTGCGCCTTTAAGTGTTCAGTGAGTCACGTGCTTGCTCCAAAATGATTCTGAGGCATTTGTTGACCCGCTCAGGACGGCAAACACGAAAGTGACATGAATTTTGGGGTTAATACCAACGGTGTCAAACGCTCTTTGGACTTACATAAGCTGACGAATTATTGGAAAAGCGGTTGTTTTCCTGGGTCATGTCGGCCAAAATTGATCCGCATCAACAAGCCGATGGAGCGGTCTGGTACCTCTGAATTCGTTTGAAAGTCCGGCCATGAACACCGATCTGAACCCCAAAATGCCGTCGTTGCACGCGTCAGGTACGCCAGATGCCACACTCGACATCCCTCAACTGGTGGCTGAGGTCTACGCCGATGCGCCTGCAGTTTTGCGCGTCAGCCTGCTGGAGCAGTTACTCAAGCCGATGGGTGTCTTGCCGCTGGCGATCGTGGCCAACGGTATTTTTGCCACCATTCGATTCAACAGCGGCTGGCCAGACATGCACCTGCGTTTTGAAGACGTGCGCAATGTTCAACCCAAAGATGTGGCGGCCCTGGTTGAGCGGGTACAGCAGGTCAGCCTCAGTTCCTTTGACGGGTTGACCAGGATTTTGACGAGTTCACCCTTGATCACCAGCTCAGCCGCGGCGGCCATTCTGCTGGCCAGCTTGATGAAAATGTCCCGTAATCGCCGGGAAAGCGACAACCGTCACAGCGCCAGAACGGATGGTTGATAGCTCAACTCTTTTCACAAAATCAGCACAGAATCCAGTTTCACTCGCTTTCAAACTGGCCCTAAACCCAACAGACGAAAAAAAACACTTAGCAATTACGCTAAGTGTTTTTTAATGTGTATTTTGGTGGGATGTGCGGGGGTCGAACCCACGACAAACGGATTAAAAGTCCGCTGCTCTACCAACTGAGCTAACATCCCAAGTGAAAAGAATTATCTATCTCACCGAGCCTCAAATTATAGCCAATTTTTTGCCCAAATTTTTCAAACTCACTCTTTAGCTGCCAATTCGTTCAGGACCACCCCAGCCGCACATTGCCCAAATGTTGCTGTCACTGTGACCACGGAGCCAAAACCGTGGCAGTTGAGTGAACCATCGCTGCCAGCGCTGCAAGATGCATCCGGAGGCGCTACCGCTTCCCTGCTGAAAACACAGACGACACCGATCTTTT
>Ga0075012_10001835_pt1 | contig 21229 bp, 13 predicted proteins | sample All_14_2_FD_71474 | JGI IMG/M metagenome (GOLD analysis project Ga0075012, IMG submission 71474) | Freshwater microbial communities in response to fracking from Pennsylvania, USA - Allegheny Zone_MetaG_DW_15 | ecosystem: Environmental > Aquatic > Deep subsurface > Groundwater > Drilled... | reverse complement strand
GGCTTCGCCGTTCATGTGCATCCAGCCCGTTTCGGCTTGGATGGCCACGTCGAAGCCGGGGCGCAGATCGTCCTCGCCGTAGGCGCTGATGCTGGCGTAAATCAGCCGTGGATTCCATTGCGCCAGCGAAACGCAATCCAATCCCAGCTTCTCCGCCCCACCTTTTTTAAAATTGGAAATGACCACGTCGGCATCCTTCAGCCAAGCCATAAGCTGCTCACGGTCAGCGACTTGCGTGAGGTCGAGAAAGACATGGCGCTTCCCCCAATTCACCGAATAAAAATAAGCCGAATCGGGTGCGGCGGGGTCTTCAGCGGGCATTTTCCAGTGACGGGTCGTGTCGCCGCCCGTGGTCAGGTTCTCAACCTTGAGCACATCGGCACCCAGTTCGGCGAAGAACATACCGACCGCTGGGCCAGCCAGCACGCTGGCGAGTTCGATGATTTTCAAGCCTTTGAATGGGGACATAAATGAATTTTTTGCAAAGATAACGAAGCTCAAACCCGCTCCAAAAAACCCAGCAACCACGCCTTCTCCGCCACCTGTTCCATCGCTTCCACGTCCTTTCGCAAAGTGGAAATCAGCTCCCGGTCATTTCGGTCGAGCGCCAGCAATCGGCTGGAAAACCGCAGCAGGTTCAGGTAGCTGCTTTTCGGCACAGCACCGACTTCCCGGTGGCGGTAGATGAAATTCTTGAAGCTAGGAATCAGCGAACCAAGTGCTTCCCGTTCGTCTTTTTCAAAATAAATTCGGAGCAACATCCTGCGGGCGCTGAGGTTGTGGTTCAGGTCATCAAAATCGGCCTGTTGGAGCAATTCCATCGCTCGCTCATAGTCTGGTTTTTGGAAATAAAATATGGCCAGGTTGTAGTTGAACGTGCTTTCCCGGAATTTAGGCTCAATGAAATCCCTGTATTCATGCAGAAAATTCTCCACCCAAGCAAAATCCTTCAGCAGCAGCCCCGCCATCGTGATATTGTTGTAGGTGAAACGGGAAAGTGAGTTGTTTTCGAGGAAAGCCCCGGCGGCCAACCCCTCTTTGTACAGCTCGAACGCCTCTTGCAGGAAGGCCCGTTCGCCTCGGTTCGAGCGCCCTATGCAGTAATTGATGGCCACGAGGTAGAGGTCCTTCGCCTCGGCGGGCGGCAGGCTCGCTCGGTGCAGCCGCATCAGCGAGCGCAGCGCCTCGAACCACGGCAGGCTGTCCTGCTCCGTCAGCGCCTTGTAGCAGTGGTAGTACAGGTTCACGGCGGGGGCGTCCCGATAACTGCCCTGCTCCACGAGTTGCAGCACGGCGGCGATTACCGCCCCATCCTCGAAATCCACTTTCGACACGGCCTTGTGCGTCACCAGCGTGCAAGCTTCCCGCAGTTTTTTTGCCAAAAAATAATGCGTCAGCGCCTCCGAAAACTCCTGAAACGATGCCATGCTCGTCCGGCTCTCCTGCTTCGCAAAACTGTGCTTTTCGAAGTGCAACTGGAAGCTTTGGAAATGGTATTCCGCATCCCTAAATGGCTGATTATCAAGGCTTTTCTCCGTCGTTTTTAATGCTGTTTCGAAGATGCGTCCTAGATTTCGCTTGCGCAACGCCCGTGCCAGCAGCACACCCTGCCCAATGGGGTCGGCCTCCTGTTCCTTATAAATAAGGTAGTCCTTCACCACTGTGAACAGGAACGACATTGTGTAATCAAACTTCGCCGCATCGAAGGCCTCCTCAGGGAAAATGGTGGCGAAAACCCGCTCCCGCTGCACTGTTTCATCGTCCTTGAATGGCGAATTCCCGTACAGGTAATCGTACAAATCCACGACATCCTGCCGCTGGTTGTACACGGGCGAGCGTACGAATTTGCCAAGCTCCCGTTGCTCGGTTTTCGTCAGTGCGGTGAAGATTTCGTAGAGACGGCTTTTTTGCATGGCTTTCTCAGTGTCATAGGACGTTCAAAATAAATCACCCTAAATAAAAGGAAATTTTTGAGAAACATCCACCCAAATCTGCAACATAAAAGCCATTCTGCCAAAAATCACCCAAATTATCGTTTGAGAAATCCATTTATTTGTTGTTGCACTCGAACATCGCCTGCCCGACCTTTGTGAAACAAATGCAAAATGACGCCCTCCTGTCCATTTTGCCACCAATGAACAACGACGGATGAACCATCGCAGCGCCATGTTTTTTGCCCAAAATCTCCTGAACACCGTTCGGGCGGGGCTGCTTGTGCTGCTTTTTTTCAGCCAACTGCTAAGCGCCTTCTGCCAACTCAACACCTGGCAGCAGCACCCCAATTTCGGCACCTACGACTTCGCACGGGGCATGTTCCCCACGCCAGACGGCGGCTTCATCGCAGCGGGCCACACGGGCAGTGGCCCCGACCTCCACGATGTTTTTTTGGTGAAATATGACCCCTTCGGCAACGAGCAGTGGCGGCGAACCTACGGCGGACTGGAGCACGAAATCATTGACGATTTCAAGCAGGCCAGCGACGGCGGCTACCTGCTTAGCGGCAGCACCTTCACCACGGGTGGCAATGGTTTTGATTTTTGGCTCACGAAAACCGACCGCCTCGGCAACGTGATTTGGTCGAAAACCTACGGCACAGCGGCCACTGAATTCGCACGGGCTGTGGTAGAGACGAGCGACGGCGGCTACGCCCTCGTGGGCCGCTCCGACGATGGCCTGGACGTTGGAATTTTATTGGTAAAAACAGATGCCGACGGCAACGAAACCTGGTCGAACCTGTACGGCGGCGTTGGGGAGGACGAAGCTTGGGGCATCGCTGAAACGCTTGACAATCAACTCGTTATCACGGGACAGAGCACCAGTTTCGGCGCAGGCGATCAAGATGTTTACCTCGCAAAAATCGCCCTTGATGGCAGCTTCCAGTGGTTCCAAACCTTCGGTGGAACGGACGACGACTTCGCCTTCGACGTGCTGCCTTTGGCAACGGGCGGAATGCTCGTCGGCGGCACCACCCGCAGCTTTGGGGCTGGCGACTACGACGTTTACCTCTTAAAAATCACCGACAACGGCACGCTCAATTGGCAAAAAACTTACGGCGGCGCCTTCGGCGAATGGGGCACGTACATCGCCGCACTGCCCGCTGGCGGTTTCGCACTTGCTGGCTCCACGCAGAGTTTCAACAACCTGCAAGACGACCTCTACCTCGTCCGCACCGACGCCGATGGCAACCAGCTTTGGCAGCGCAGCTACGGCCAAGCCCAGAAGGACATCCCGCATTCGCTTGCACTCGCTCCCGACGACGGTTTCCTCATTGCCGCTCACAGCCGGGACGACGATGCCAACGGCAACGTGCTGAACAGCCAAGGCTACCTCTTGCGCCTCGATGCGCAAGGCGGCCTGCTCACGAACTACCTCCAAGGCCGCATTTTTTTCGATGAAAACAACGACTGTTTGCCCTCGCTTGGCGAGGCGGGTTTTGGCGGTTGGTACCTCACGGCAACTGGGGCAAATGCGACCTACTACGGCCTCACTGATGCCGACGGCAACTACTCAATCCTCACAGATTCAGGCAGTTACACACTCCAGCTTATTTCCCCGAACGGCTACTGGCAGCCCTGTGCGAACAGTCTGCCGCTCGTTTTCACTGACCTGTACGATACACTCACGAACGATTTTCCGCTGCAAATTGGCATTGCCTGCCCTCAGTTGGAACTGGACATTGCGACCACGGCACTGACGCCCTGCACCTCGGCCATTTACGAAGTAAAATACTGCAACAACGGCACGGCGACTGCCTCGGCGGCTGAACTTTCCGTCACGCTGGACAGCGCTTTGGCTTTTGTCGCTTCGCAAATACCGAGCAGTGGACAGTCCGGCCTGACCTGGTTTTTCGACCTCGGCGACGTGGGAGTGGGGCAGGGCAGCGGCTTTTTCATCGAGGCTTTCCTCGACTGCGATGCTGGGCCGGGTCGAACGCACCTCGTCACAGCCGAGGCCATGCCCGACGCCATCTGCCTCCCGCCCGACCCGCTGTGGGATGGCTCAAACCTGACGGTACAGGCCGTTTGCGAAGCCGACAGCGTTCGTTTCACCCTCGAAAACACGGGCACGGGAAGCATGGCAACGCCGCTGTACAGCATCATCGTCGAGGACCAAATCATCGGGCGGGCACTCCAGCTTCAACTTGGTGCTGGAGAGAAAAAAGAGGTGGCGCACCCCGTGAACGGCAAGACCCTGCGCCTCGAAGTGCCGCAAACACCGGGGCATCCGGGCGAGAGCAGGCCGTCGGTGAGCATCGAGGCTTGCGGCAACAGCACGGGTTTTGTGACGATGTTCCCGCAGGACGATGCGGACGTTTTCCGCAGCATTCATGCCCGGGAGAATGGCGTTTCGCCTGCGGCAAATTTGGCGCTCGCTTTTCCGAAGGGCATTGACAATCAACATTTTATAAAACAAAACACGGACATCGAGTACCTGATTTTGTTCCAAAACACCGGCGAAGACACGGCCTCCACGGTGGTCATCGAAGACACGCTCTCGCACCTCCTCGACCTCACTACGTTGCGACAGGGCGCTGCCAGCCATCCCTACACGATGAGCGTCAGCAACGGCGGGGTGCTGCAGTTTACCTTTGAAAACCTGCAACTGCCGCCCGCCTCCGTGAATGATTCGGCGAGCATCGGCTACGTGAAATTCCGGGTGAGCCAAGTGCCCGATGCGCCCTGTGACAGCCTCATCGTGAACCGCAGCGGCATCAGTTTTGACTTCGGTCAGCCGGTGGCCAAGCCGCAGTATTTCCATCGCATCCAAAAACCAGAAATTCTTAGTATTTCAGACGTGAGCCTCTGTACGGGGGGACTCTATGGGGGTGTCGCTTTCCAAAGCGACACCACTTTTTTTGAAACGACGCCGCTGCCGTGGGCGGACAGCCTGAACTTCGTGATGATTGACGTCGGCGAGTTTGGGGCTACGGTGGTGATTGATACTTTTACCTACCTGAATACACCCATCAACGGCTGGCTGCTGACGGGCGATACGACCATCGTGGAGGTGTTCGACCTTGGGGCTAACTGCGACAGCATTGTGGTTTGGAATGTGGATGTACTACCGAGCGGGGTGGGGGAGCCGGGTGCTGGGCAGTTGCGGGTTTGGCCGAATCCGTTTTCGGAGAGAATTTACCTAGAAACTAACTCGCCAATACTGGATTTTGAAATTAGGGACTGCCTCGGTCATGCTATCCCCGTTTCCGGTGAAATTGGAATAATGAACTTAACCCTGGGCCGACATTCGATTTCAACACCAACATTACAACCCGGTATTTATTTTATCTTTGCCCGTACCACTACCGAAACACTTGCCCCTGTTAAATTGGTCAAGCACTGACATCAATTTTCTCCAATTGAAGGCCGTCTGATGAACAAACCTTGCCACAGTTGTGACATGGCCTTATTTTTACCAAAAACAAAATCACCATGAAGAACGCACTTACACTTCTGCTCCTCGTTTTTTGCTTCGCAAAAAGCCAGGCCCAAAGCGTCACCCTCACCCCGCTTAACGCCCCGAACACCCTCAACTGGCTCATCGGCATGGAGCGGGCACCGGGCGACAACCGCATTTACGCCGTGCAAAAAGACGGCTTCATCCGCATCGTGAACCCAGATGGTTCGCTTGTGCCCACGCCATTTCTCGACCTCAGTGCCAAGGTGAACAACTCCGCAAACAACGAGCAGGGCCTCCTCGGCCTCGCCTTCCACCCGAACTACCAACAGAACGGGCTTTTTTATGTGTTCTACAATGAAATCGGGACAGGCAAATGCATCATCAGCCGCTTTTTGCGAAGCCTAGCCAACCCCGACCAAGGAAATATCGTGAGTGAGGGCATCCTGCTGGCCTTCGACCACCCCGGTCCATACCACGTTGGCGGCTGCATTAAGTTCGGCCCCGATGGTTACCTCTACGTCAGTACGGGTGACGGTGGCGGCGGTGGCGACCCCAATGGCAACGGCCAAAACCTCCTTTCTTTCATGGGCAAAATCCTGCGGCTGCAAGTGGGCAGTGGTGCCTACTCCGTGCCTGCCACAAACCCTTTCGTTGGCGTAGCCAATACGGCTCCCGAAATCTGGGCCTATGGCCTTCGCAACCCTTGGCGCTTCAATTTCGACTCGTTCACGGGCGACCTCTGGATTGGCGACGTGGGGCAGGACACCCGTGAGGAAGTCAATTTTCAAGCCTCCAACAGCACAGGTGGCGAGAACTACGGCTGGAGCTGCTACGAGGGCACGCTGCCGTTCAATTCGAACCAGTGCTTCGCGGGGAGCGTCTATACCTACCCGCTGTACGAGTACGACAATGCAGCAGCGGATTGCAGCGTGACGGGCGGCACAGTCTATCGGGGCACGCAATTCGCCGACCTGTTTGGCAAATACTTTTTCACGGATTTTTGCTCTGGAAAAATCAGGTCGGTGCTGAACGACGGCATCCCGACCGTGGCCGAATTGGGCGATTTCAACAATAACAATTTCACCTCGCTGGAGGCTGGGCCGGACGGCGAACTGTACGTCACGGGCTTCAACGATAACCTCATTTATAAAGTAAAAAGCACGAATTGCGCCCCAGTGGCGTGGCTCGTTGCGGAGCCGAACATCACCTTACCGATAGGCGGTTCGGCACAATTGAATGTTTATGGCAACAACATGAACTACCAATGGCTACTGGACGGCGACCCCATCAACGGTGCCAATGCTAACTCCTTGACTGTCAACGCTTCTGGCACCTATAGCGTGGTGGTGACGAACCCTGTGGGGGGCTGCTCGAACACCAGTAATTCGGTGAATGTCATTGCGCAATACCCGCTCCTGAACGCAACAGCGACAGCTTATGACGTGCCATGCTTTGGCGACTCCTCCGGCACAGTCACGGTGATTGCTGTGGGCGGTAATGAGAATTATACTTACTTATGGAGCAATGGCGAAACCACGGCAAGCATTGACAGCCTCGTGGCAGGTGAATACACTGTCACTGTTAGCGATACCAATGGAAGCAGTGTCACAGCTACTGGAACTGTGAACCAGCCAGATGTCATGACGGTCACCGTTGACCCCGAACCTTTCAGCGAGACGGAAGGGTATATAAATACTTTTGTAAGTGGCGGTGTGCCGCCTTATTTCTTATTATGGAACACAGGTGCTACCATTAACCCGTTGGTCGCCCCGTATGGCGGTCCATATTCCGTTACTGTAGTGGATAACAACGGCTGTGTTTCCAGTGTTGACGGTGTGTACCTTTTGGCCAGCGCCGAGGAAACCCTTCAGGAAATCAACCTGAAAATCCAGCCTAATCCCCTGTCGGAAGAACTTCGGGTGAGCCTATCGTTGGCTTCTCCAACCAAGCTTGGCATTCGTTTGCTGGACAACACGGGCCACCAGGTGATGGATTTGTTGCCCTTCGGGCAATTGTCTACAGGGGAAAAGACCGTGCAGGCTTCGACCGCAGCGCTGCCGCCAGGCGTCTATTTTGTGGTGGTGAATTTGGATGGGAAAATGGCGGCGAGGAAGGTGGTGAAGATATAGGCAAGCTCGCTTGAGGCGAAAAATCGACAGCCCTGTTAGCGTTTCATAACGCTAACAGGGCTGTCGATTTTTCGCCTCAAGTGAATTATTCTTTCTCCAAAATCGCCCTAGCAGGTACTCCCTCCACCCCTGCAATTTTCAGAGGCAAACAAACCAGCCGATAGCTTCCCGGCTCTACGGCCCGCAAGTCCAGCGTCTCCAAGATGACCACTTCGTTCAACAGCAAAATCACGTGCGTCTCAAACGAATCATGGTAAAGTTGGATGCTCAAATAATCAATGCCCACGAGGTGGATGCCGTGGTCAACGACCCATTGCGCAGCATCGGCAGTGAGGGCGCAGAAGTCCTCGTGAAAAGGATGTGTGGGGTCGTCCCAGTGGCGGCTGTTGTCCGTTTTGAAGAGGATTTTTTTGGTGCCTTCCGGCAAATGGAGGGCTGCGAGGTCGGCAGCCGTTATCTTTGTTTTTCCTTGTAAATCAACCACTTGGCACGGCCCAACGAGCTTTTTCAGTGGGATTTCGATGGTTGTTTTGCCGCCATCCACGAAGTGCAGCGGGGCATCAATATGCGTCCCCGTGTGGCTACCCACGGCGAAGGCGGTCACATTGGCATCGCTGCCCTCGCTCATGCGGAATTTGTGCGTGATGATGGCCTGCGCCTCACCCGGCCAGACGGGAAGTTGGGGGGTGACGGGGACGGAGATGTCTATCAGCTTTGGCATTTAATCGTTTTTCAAATCCTTTAAATCCAATTCAAAACCCGGCATCAGGTTGCCCACCGTCAAAATCCCGTCGAATTTTTTGAAGGATTTCACTTCGCTGTCTTTTCGGTATATCCAAGCCGTGCCACGCATTGGGTCAATGAGCCACGCCACTTCCACGCCGTTGGCCATCCAAACATCTTGCATTTTGCGGCGCAGCTTGGCAAGGCTGTCGGTCTGTGAGCGGACTTCCATCACGAAATCAGGTACAAGCATGGGGATGTGCTTGCGCTCTTCCTCGGTAAGTTGGTTGTGCTTTTGTATGGAAACCCAGGCTCCGTCCGCCTTGCAAGTGGAGCCGTCGGGTAGGTCGAAGGATGCGGATGGGCTAAGTGCCCTGCCCAATTTTCGGTTTTTGAGCGACCAGTTACTCAAAAAAGTAAAGGCCAATCCTTCTAGAAAACCTGAATCGTATGTCATAATAGGGTGTATTGTCACATAGCCATGCTTGTCACGCTCGATACGGAGGTCGTCGTTTCGGAGCAAAAAGCGGTGGAATTCCGCCTTGCTCATTTGAGGGTGAAAAGTGACAGGCCCGTTGCGGACCAATAGCCCAAGCGGGTTTTCCAACGCCAATTCAAAGGCTGCCTTGTCTTCGGCTTTTGCTGTAGCTGCTGCTCCCATTATTTACTTTTTTTGGTTTGCGATGCCAAGTTAATAAGAATCCCTCCTATTTATGAATCTTCGAATAATCAATCCTTCTCCTTTCCTCTTCCGCACTTCCTTTTTTTGCCACAAAACCTTTCGGGTAATAGAACCGCTCCCGCACCTGGTTGTCCATCAAGTAGGACTGCTTGTAGCCCTTGTAAGTGCCCCAAAACTGGTTGTACCGGAACAGTAAAATGCTGAAAAACTCCCGAAGGAAAACCCCGTCGTGCAGCGCCTGCTGCCAGTCGTGGCGGGCGTTTTTCCAAAACAAAGTCAGGAAGGTCAGGAAGTTGAACGTTTCGTTTTTTTGAATCAAACGCAGGGCGATAGCCTCCCGGCGGTAGCGGTTGAAGACGTTTTTCCAAGTCTCCTCATGCACGTGGATGATGGTTGCCCCGGCCTGATAGGCGATTCGGTGGCCCTTGGCTTGCATTTTTTTTGCCCAATCGAGGTCTTCGAGGCCGGTCAACGTTTCGTCGTAGGGCTGCTCCAGCCACAGGCTGCGGCGGATGGCACAGTTGGCGTTGTTGCAGAACGGATGGGGCTGGTTCATCGTGCTTTCCTCTGGGAACCACTTCGCAAAAATCTGGTGCTCGCTGTACTTGTTCAGCTCGCAGCCCCGCTGCTTGCCGTACACCAGTCCGATTTTTTCATCTGCGATGAACGGCTTCATCATCAGCTCCAGCCAGTCGTTGTAAACTGGGTAAACATGTGCGCTGGCGAAGAGTAAAATATCGCCAGTGGCGGCCTCGCAGCCGAGGTTCAGGGCATGGCCGAAGGAAAAATCCTGCGGGCGGAGCGAGACGATTTTTGTTGGAAAATTGGAGGCAATGCTCACCGTGGCATCCGTCGAACCAGAGTCCACCACGATGATTTCGACATTTTTCACGGTTTGCTCCATCACCCCAGCGAGCAGGCGCCCGATGTGCTTTTCTTCGTTGAAACAGCGGATGATGAGGGAGATTTTCATACCGAGAAATCAAACTAGACCCTCAACAGGGCCATATTTTTTCGCAATCTTGAGAAGGGCCTCCCAATCGGCAGGTTTCACGGCGACGATATTGCCCCAAACCCGTTCGCCGACTACCTTCGATGGGTTGGTCGTGAACCGCCGCCAGCGGTGCGTGCGGCCATATTCTTCGATGGGATGCCATTCCGAAACGATGATTTTATAACCATTGCGCAGCAATAAATCAGCTTGGTCAACCAGCGTGTAGCCGAGGTTCCGGGTCTTGAAATCATCGAACTCGCAGACGATGGCACGGGGCTGCACGGCTGCCCAATCATTGCCCCGCAGCACGGGCAGGTCGTAGCCTTCAGTGTCTGTTTTCAAAAAACTCACCTGTTTGATTCCATTCGCTTCGCAATAGGTTTTCAGGTTGGTGACTTTCACGGTAGCGGTCACTTCGTGCGATTCATGGAAATTGAGCAGGCTGCTGATGCCGCTGGAAACTTTGCTGGCGTAAAATTTAAGTTCGCCGGATGGTTGGTCAGAAAGTGCGATCGGTTCCACTTTCACCTTCGGAAACTTTGTGGAATACACCAGCAATTTGGCCCGGTTTGCGGGGTCTGGCTCGAAGGCGTACACCGTCCAGCCTGCACGGGCGAAGGGTTCGAGGGAGTTCCCGACGTGCGCCCCGACGTCCATCATTACCCGATTTTGGTCGCTTCGCAAAAGCAGTTTCTCCACCATGTCCACTTCGTCAATGACATGTGGGTTTTTGAAGTAGTACCACTTTTTTTGCCAAGAAAGGGGGACGATTTTTTTTATTAATTGCTTCATCAAATTGAAAATGTCTAGCGCTGGACTTGCCTGCTGAGACAATGGCGCTTGTAAAACTATCGCAACAGCGTCACATCGCCTTTGTATTCCTGCAAACTTCCGTCGGCCAAAACTACGACGATGTTGTAAACAAACACATCGGCGTTCATGTCCTTGCCCCGGAACTTGCCGTTCCAGCCATACAACGGGTCGTTGGGCGGGGTGTTGCTGTTTTCAAACACCAACTCTCCCCAGCGGTCGAAGACCCTGATTATCCGCACCTCTGTCACACATCGGCTGAGGACATAGAACACGTCGTTTATGCCGTCGTTGTTTGGGCTGAAAGCGTTCGGAATATAGGCCTTGCCTTCGAAATTTACCAGCACGTGTGTGCTGTCAGTCGCCGAGCAACCGTTGCTGTCCTGAACGGTCAGGAAATAAGTTGTATTCGTGAATGGGCTAGCAATGGGGTCGGGGCAGTCCGTGCAACTGAGGTCATCCGTGGGCGTCCAGCTATAGGTCAAGGGCGAATTTGGCGATTCCGCTTTTATTTGAACCGAATCGCACATCTCAGCTTCGATGCTATTCGGTAAATTCAGGACAATTTTATCCGGTGAGTCAATGAGGTAAAATTGAACCCAAGAACAGCCGAAAGTGTCAACCACAAAATACTGGTCGCCACCAGGCCAAAGGTTCTGGTAAAAAGTTTGCTGGCTGGCTGGGGCACCCTGCACAATGAACTTCAGCGTCGGGTCCGCAGCCATGATGGTTATGCTACCATCGTTGACCCCAAAGCAACTGGCATCCTGCGTTTCAGTGCTGACTTCTGGGCGTTGTGCGGCTTCAAGTTCCACGCTTCCAGTGACTGCGCAACCATTAGCATCGGTCACGGTTACGCTGTACGTGCCTACATTTAGGCCAACCAATTGGTTACTGCTGATGGTGCTGTTTGTCCATTCAAAAGTGTACGGTGGAGCACCTCCAGTTGGCACGGCAGTCACCACGCCATCATTGGCGAATGGGCAGGCGAGTTGTGTTTCTAAATTTAGCTGAAACGACTGGCCAACAGCCAGCACGACCACCAGGGTTGAGTCGCAGCCAGCTTGTGTAGTGAGCGTCTGCGAATAGATGCCAGCTTGTTTTTCCCAGTTTCCAAAAACTAAGGCGGAGTCTCCAGCGCAAATACTGAGATTTTGCGTCAGCAAGAAGCTATCATTTACAATCAATTCTATAACATGCGTCGAATCGCAGCCCCCTGGTAATGGATAGGATTGCTGGTACATGCCGGGAACATTCGTCGGGTTGCCGAATATATTGGCTGTTTCGTTTTCGCAGATGACAATGGTTTCAGTGGTCAATACACTATCTATTACTGTCAGGGTAATTGTGTGAATGCTGTCGCAACCATTTTGCGATGTAAAAGTCATGGAATAAGTCCCTGCTGTGCTTGTCGGAGTGCCAAAAACATCAACAGTTTGCCCTTCGCAAACACTGATTGCTTCATTGGTTTGAAAACTTGGCGAAACAGTTAATTGAATAAAAACCGTTGAATCACAGCCGTTCAAAGTGGGGAAAATATGCGTAAATACACCTGATTGTGCTTCCCAGTTTCCAAAAACAAGAACGGAATCGCCTTGGCAAATTTCGATGCTTTGGTTGACTAAGAAAGTATCGTTTACCATCAAGTTGACCACTACTGTAGAGTCGCAACCATTGGGTAATGAAAAAACTTGGGAATAAACACCGGGAACATTCATCGGTGTGCCAAAAATATTGGCCGTTTCATTTTCGCAGATGACTATGGTTTGGGATGTCAGCACGGAATCCAATACTTCCAATAAGACGGAATGGGTCGAATCACAACCATTTTGTGAGGCAAAAACCATAGAATAAGTGCCGGGTAAATTGGTTGGCACTCCAAAAATAATTGCCGAGTCACCATTGCAGATAGTCATGCTTTCCTGGGTGAAAAATGTATCCAATACTGTCAGTTCCAAAATGTTCTGAACAACGCAAGCACCCGTTCCATCGTAATGCTCGTAAGTGCCGCTCATAGTTAAGGTTGCTCCGAAAAACGGGTAGGTTTCGCCTGCACAAATCGTGGCATTGCCATTGATTTGAATAGTATCGTTCGCTGAAACAAGTGTGATTTGAACGGTGCTGTCACAGCCGCTTTGGTTGCTGAAAGTGGCGGAATAATCGCCGGGGGCAGTCACTGGGTTGCCGAAAATAGTAACCGTGTCGCCTTGGCAAAATTGCAAAGTGTCAAAGCTGGCATTGGATGATAACAAATGAAGGCAAACCGTATCAGCCGAATAGCAGCCATTGCCGTCGGAGGCCACCACGATGAGGCAAGTGTCCACTGGGTTTGTGACGGTGATGCTGGGGCAGGTCGGGCAATCCACCAAATCAGCAGGGAACCACTGGTAGCTCGAAAACCCGCTGACTGAGAGCATGGCGCTGTCGCCGTCGCAAACTGGGAGTGTGTCCATCCCGATTTCGAGGATGGTGCTGGGGATGACGCTGAGCGTGATTTCATCGGTCTGTGTGCCACCGCACTGGTCGGTCACAGTGGCGGAATAAGTGCCTGGTTGCCAAGCGGTTAGCGTTTGCTCGGTGCTGCCGTCGTACCAATGGTAACTGGCAAAACCGGGGCCAGCGTCCAACGCTGTCACATCGAAATCACAAGCGGCTAGGTCGGGGCCGAGGTTGAGCACAGGTGGGGAATAGCTCACAGTGAAGCTGGCCATGTTGTTGGTGAAATCGCATTCCTGTGTGGCCGTGTTCGGGAAATCAGCGGCTAGGTCGAAGGGTGGAGGTAACGTGCCATTGTCGTTCACCACAGCGAAGATTTGCTGATTGGTGGGCAGCGGCACAGATAGTATGAACTGCTCGCATGCGCCGGGCAGAACGTTTGTCGCCAACTGGGCGGTAGCCAGCAAGCTGGCAGTTGTGGCCGTTGGGTTGTTTTGGTAAAAACTGATGGGAGTGCCTAGCGGCAATTCCATACTATCGGCATTGCAAACTTGGAAGCTGACCAACATACTGTCGCCGTTGCACTGGGCGATGATGTTTTGCAGTAGTGCATCGGGCGTGGTGTGGATTGGGATGCCGTTGGCGCAGGTGTCCACACTAAATTCCGTGCATTCGCAGCCGGGTAGAAACTGGTCAGGCAAGGCAGCATTAACTGGCGTTTGTGTACCAGTGTTTAATGCATAGGAACTGCTAATTGGCGTCAAAGGGTGGTTCCCATCGTAGGTGTCTGTAACGGTGTTAACCTGCACGGCAAGGTCTGTAACATTTACACAGCCAGGCCCAACAACTTCACCATCCAATGACATTTTGCCAAGCATGACATCGCCTTCAGAATTTATCAAGTTTGATAGCCCTGCAAAGTAAATAAACCCATTAATGAATGCTGCATATTTGCCCCAATCCCCAGCAATCCCTTGCACCGATTTAGCCCAAATCAAATTGCCTTGTTTGTCGACTCGAATGATGAAAAACTCGTTTTCATTGGTTGAGTTTTTAACATGGTTGCCCTGCATGATATAGCCATCCGGTAAAGGAATAAAAGAGCCGCTAAACTCAGTATTGCTGGCTGGAATGTTGTAGCGCTTAGCCCAAAGGAAATCCCCATTTATATTGGATTTCATCAATAATATTTCACCATTTGTGAAAGAACTGCCATTCAAATCCCCTCTGCCATAAGCCACTATCGTGTCGTTTTCGATGAGATTTTCATAAAAATATGTTCGAGCAATCTGGTTCAGGTCATTGAAATAAAATCTCGTCCATTGCTGCACCCCAGTCATGCTGAGTTTGGTCATTGATGCTCGGATAGCATCGAGGCCCCCATTACGTTGTAGCCCTGCGGTATAAATGAACCCATTGTGGATTTTGCCAGTAAGAAAAAAGTCGGTCTGGCCGTAGTTGAACTGCTGTTGGCTGATAGAATTACCTGTATTGCGGTTTATTTCCATGAACATGTTATCGTCGTTGATCATGCCGAGCAGAACGTAGTTGCCTGCATTAGGCTTTTCAAGTATCGTTTCAAGCCGAGCGTACTCAAAGGGAATCTGTTTGGTCCAAACAACGGATTGATTTTGTAGGTCAAATTTGAAAATATAAGTAGTGTTGGTGGAGTTGAGTTGGTCTCGCCCAGTAGCCACCAACTTGCCCTCCGTATCTACCATCATCTCAAAAATAAAATCGTCTCCGGTAGTAAAATTGAAGGTTTTAATCCAAAGTACATCGCCTCCGGGTGTCACTTTCATTAGCAGGGAAGAACTGCCTTTGTTGCCGCCCAAAAGCAGGTTGCCATCGGGTAGTACAATCATGTTATGAATGAACTCCGTAATGCCTACATCTCCGAACACTTTTATATAACTTCCATCGCACCCTGTGCTCCCGCTGTTTTCAAAAACAAACACCAACTGGCAAAACTGCTGCTCGCAAAGCCCACTGCCCGCTTCGAGGCAGACATTGTATTGCCCCGGCGAAGTAAAATTATTTGAAAAATTGGCGGAGCTGCCGCTTGCCGTTCCGTTCACCGACCAAGTGTAACTGTTCGCCCCTGTGCTGTTATTGGTGAAATTCACGGTTTCGCCGGGCGCAGGATAGAGATTACTCGTTGAAAATGAGGCAGTTACGGGACAAACCACTTCAATGGTCAACGTTTTTTTGCTGCTGCAATTTGGGTCGCCGTTCGTAGCGGCTAGCATGACTTCGAAGCTGCCAAGGCTGTTGAAAGTATAGCTGGCGTTGGACGTGGTGGCGAATGGAGTCCCGTTCACCGACCAGATGAAGCTCGTGCCGCCTGTGGTCGTGTTCGTGAAATTCACCATACCGCCTATGTTTACGGTCATTGCGCTAGCAGAAAAATTGGCGGCGATGGGGCTGAGGCAGGGGTCTTGGCAGGCTGGTGAGTTGAGCAGGCTCTGCCGCACGTTTTCTATGAAAAAAGCCATGCGGTCGGCTTGGCCTTGGGTGTAGCCGTTGCGGCAGGGCTGATTGCCGTAGTCCACGTAGTTCCAGTTAAGGTCGTTTTGGTCGGTCGGGAAGCCAGACTGCGAGTCGGTGGTGCAGGAGTTGATGATTGCGGAGCAATCACCCGGTGGTGCGGTCGTGCCGTCGGGTGGGGTATCGCAGACTTGGTCGCCATCGAGTGCGCAGTCGGAATTGACGCAGCCGCCCTCGAAAGTGTGGTAGAGGCCTAGGTAGTGCCCCATCTCATGCACCAAGGTAGAATGCCCTCCGCCAAGCGTGGGCATGATGCTGCCGAGCATCACAATGCCATCCTCTGGCCCGCCGTGGGAGAAAGGCAAATAGGCATATCCGGCGATGCCGCCCCCTTCTATGCTACTCACCAGCCAGATATTGATATACTCCTGCGGGTTCCAGCGGATGAGGTTTTTCAGTTGAATATCGGTAGCAAAGCTTGCATTCGTCAAGGGTGAAACGACCCGGTTGATGCCTGTGGTTGGATTGCCGTTCGGGTCACGTTTTGCGAGGCAAAACTGGATTTTTGTATCCACGCCGTCGTTTCCGCCATAGAAATTGGTGTTTGCGAAAGCATCATTCAGGTTGTTGAACGCTGTCAAAACGGCGGCGTCGCTGATGTTCTCTGGCCCGTTCTGGTGGATGATGTGGAAGACGACGGGTAGGGTATAGTCGGCCATTTTTTGTGAAGCGCCAATCCCTTTTTTATTGGCAAAATCGGCAGCTTGTAGGTCTAGTTGATGCATCAACTTCCCCTTTTCGGGATGGCGGCGAAAAAATAGGTTTCGAAAATAGGTCTCTCCACATTCCTCGTGCAGTTTAGTTGGTGGGCAAAAAGTTGTTTGCGGTGGCAACACTTTGCCCTGACCAATAAAAAAAAGGAATGGAAATAGGTAGGAAAGAAAGCTATGCATATTATCGTTGGTTTGCCGTTAAAAATAATTTGATGAGAAAGTTTACCGAGTTTTGCGGCCCAATTCTGGCTGCAAGATAAGGTGTAATTTTATTAAATGGGCATTATCAAAAGACAAGGGATTAAGCAGAGTGTGGTCACGTATATTGGCATGCTGATAGGGGCAATAAACTTGCTCTGGCTGTACCCGCTCGCCCTGTCCAAAGAGCAGATAGGAATCACCAAGTTCGTACTCGATGCTGCGGTACTTGTTTCGCCGTTTCTTTTCTGGGGTGGTTCGGAGTTGATTGTTCGGTTTTTCCCAAGGTTCAGGGACGAGCAAAATGGGCACCGAGGCTATCTATTCTTCCTGCAAATCATCTTTGGAGTTGGAGTTGTGACCTTGTTGTTGTTGAATTTCTTTTTCAGGGAACTGCTGTTGGGTGTTTACTTGGAAAAATCTGCGCTTTTTGGCCAATACCTTCCTTTCGTGCTGCCACTGGCTTTTTTGCTGACCTCTGCAGCCATCTTCACCAGTTACGCCTCCAATTTCCAGCGAATCGTAGTGCCGAGCATCTTCAACGAACTGGTGCCGAAGCTCGGCATGGCCTTGCTGGTTGGCATGTTTTTATTGCAATGGATTGATTTTCAAGGAGTTTTCTGGGGGCAGTTGGCGTTTTATGGTTTCATCCTGCTTGCGCAAATCTGGTATGTCGCCTCCCTCGGCCAGCTTCATTTCCGACCGGATTTTTCCTTTTTGAAAAAACCACTGCTCAAGGAAGTATCCAATTTTGGCCTGTACGGCCTCGTGGGCACGCTCGGCAGCCGCATCGGCGAGCGCATTGCACCCGTCATGCTAGGCACCATCGCCACACTGGGCGACACGGGCCTCTATGCCGTCGCATTTTTCCTTAGTGATGCCATTGATGCGCCCCGTCGGGCCATTTCCCGCATCAGTTCCCCACTTATTTCCGAAAAATGGAACGCTGGCAAGCTCGACGAAATCCAGGAAATTTACCAAAAATCGGCGTTGAACCAACTCATCGTGGGACTGGGGCTGCTGCTGGCTGTCTGGGTCAGCGTGGATGAAGTTTTCTCGCTCATGCCCAACGGCGAGAGCTTTCGGGCGGGCAAATACGTCATCCTCATCCTCGGTCTGGCCCGTGTTTTCGACATGCTCACGGGCGTCAACACGGAAATCATCAGCTACTCCAAATTATACAGGTACAATTTTTATCTAATCATCCTACTTGCGATTTGCAGCATTGGCTTCAGCCGCTGGTTCATCCCCATTTACACCATCAACGGTGCTGCGCTGGCCACGCTCGTTTCGCTCACAATTTACAACTTGCTGAAATTCATCATTTTATGGGTGAAATATCGGTTGCAGCCGTTCACTTGGGCCGTGCTCTGGGTGCTCGCCATTGGAATATTGGCTTACCTTGCAGCGGCATTGCTGCCTCAGCCAGAAAACGGCAATCCATTCCTGTGGCTATTGATTAAATCTTCAATAACTACGGTGGTTTTCGGCGGTTTGGTATGGTATTTCAAACTTTCTCCTGACATTAACCAACTGCTGGAAAAAGCTTGGAAAAAGGTGAAATAAAACACTCGATTCAACCATGTTTGGTAAAATTGCAAGGCTGACAAGCCTTTTCAAAATATACGGATTTCACGCTTTTCACCTAATCATCAATCCGGTGCTGGGCCGCCCGATTTGGATTCCGCTCGTTGGCCGCAGGTTCTGGCTGAACTTCGACTCCGCCACCTATTACCACCTCATCCATTCTACCGACAAAGTCAAAAATTTGGTTGCGGCGATACCTTCCAACATCAGAGGTGCCATCATTGACGGTGGTGCTAATCACGGGCTTTTTTCCGTGCTTGCTTCGCAAAAATTCACGAAGGAAAAAATTTTCGCCCTAGAGCCTTACGACAAAGTGCTGCCCATTCTCAAAAAAAACGTCGCTGGATCACAAGTTAAAATCGTTGAGAAAGCGCTAGCCGCCAATGATGGCGAAGTAGTATTTTACACGGATCCTTCCTCCGACCAAGTTGGATCTATTCTACTTGATAACTTGAAAAGCTTCGTTTCGAAAAACGCCACGATTAAGGAAAATAGAGTGCCAGCCATATCGCTTAAGTCATTGGTGGATATGGAAGGATTGGACAAAGTCGGCGTTTTGAAATTAGACATTCAGGGTGCCGAATATGCCATTCTTGAATATTCCGATGAAGTATTGGCCATCACAGATTGTTTGATTTTGGAGGTTATTTTACTCGAACCATCTTCCCTTGATTTATTGGAAAAAGCAAAACGGTTTTTCCCTTATTACAAACCTTTGAATCCGATAGCATACGGTGCTGACATCATTTTTTCTAAAAAGCCCCTTTGAATCCACTGCAAAACCCGCCACACTGCCTGCATACCGGACTACTTGTTTATTGAAAACCGGCTGAATTTCGAACCCCCGAAATGCTACATTTGCCCATCAAATCTCATTTTATCAATGAAAAAAACTGACCTGACTTGGGCCCCCGGCTACTTCGACACCTACATCGGCAAAGTGCCTGACATTGACCTCTGCGATGCCTTCAACCAAAGCCTCACCGAGCTGCACCAGCTTGACGTCCCTGCCCTGCGGGCACTCGGCGACCAAGTCTATGCCCCCAGCAAGTGGACGGTGCGGGACATCATCCAGCACCTCAGCGACTGCGAACGGGTGTTCAGTTACCGTGCGCTCCGATTCGCCCGCCACGATAGCACGGCGCTGCCCAGTTTCGATGAAAACCTGTTTGCGGAAACTGCTGGCGCAAACAACCGCCCGCTCGAACAGGTGCTCGAAGAACTCAAGCTAATCCGGGCCAGCACCATTGCCCTTTTCGATACTTTCGATGAAACGGCGATGCGGCGGGAAGGCACTATGGCCGGATTTACATTGCCTGTTTTGGCGCTTGGCTTTACGCTTGTTGGCCACCAAACCCATCATTTTGGCATTATCCAAGAGCGTTATATGCCGCTGCTCAACGCCTAATTTTTATCCATGAAAACGAAAAACACCCGCACCGAAGGCAGCCGCTACTACCCAAAGCGCTACGACTTCGACCTCGCCTCCCGTGACCGGATTTTGGATGAAGGGTTAGTCTGCCAAGTCTCATTTGTCGTTGATAACCAACCGTTTATCATCCCAACCAGCTACTGCCGGGTTGGCGAAATGCTGTACCTACACGGCTCTGTGGGCAGTCATTTCTTCATGCAAATGGCCAAGGGAATCCCCGTCTGCGTGGCCGTGACGCATGTGGATGGGCTGGTGCTAGCCCGCTCCGTTTTTCACCATTCGATGAACTACCGCTCGGTGGTTGCCTTCGGCAAAACGAGGTTGGTGGAAAGCGATGAGGAGCGCTGGCTGGCCGCCGAAAAATTCACAGAACACGTGATACAGGGCCGTTGGGCTGATGCCCGCCAACCCAGCCCATCGGACATGAAAAAGACCATGTTCATCGCAGTGGAAATCGAAGAGGCCAGCGTCAAATTCCGGGCGCATGGCGTCGTGGACGATGACGAGGACATGGGCATGGAAGTCTGGGCGGGCGTTTTACCCCTAAAACTCACCCCCCAAGCGCCCCAATCTGATGAGTCGGGTGTGCAAGACCTGCCTTTGCCGGACTACGTCAAAAATTACCAAAGGTAGCCCATGAAATCCCCTTCCCCGGCCAATTGGCTCACCCTGCTGTTCCTCTCGCTGATTTGGGGCAGCAGTTTCATCCTCATCAAAAAGGGAGTGCAAGCCTTCGGCTTCATCGAGGCAGCGAGCATCCGGCTGATGGCGGGTGGGGCGGTTTTTTTGCCAGCGGCAATTTTTCAGTACAAATTCATTCCCCGTGAAAAATGGGGCCACGTCGTGCTTATCACTTTTGTGGGCATGTTCATCCCGGCGTTCTTGTTTTGCTTGGCGCAACAGCACGTGCAGAGCGCCGTCGCTGGCATCATGAATGCACTGACGCCGGTTTTTACCTTCATTTTTTCCATTGTTTTGTTCAAAAAAACGGCAAGAATCAACCACGTGCTGGGCTTGCTGCTGGGGCTGGTTTGTGCTATCTTGCTCGTCATTGAGCGGACGGGCGGCGATTTTTCCTTGAATATCTATGCGGGCTTGATTGTCGTGGCCACTGTTTGCTACGGCCTGAACATCAATTTGGTGAAGAACTACCTATTCGATGTGCCTTCGTTGGCGCTGTCATCGGTATCCGTGGCATTGGGAGGGCTGCTGTCGTTCCTGTTCATTTTCCTGCCCCGCCATGCGAATTACGCCATGACCGACGAGCGGTGGTTGCCCTTGGGTGCGCTCATCCTGCTTGGCATGATGAGCACTGCGCTGGCGCAACTGTTTTTTTACAAACTGATTCAGGACACCTCGGCCATTTTCGCCAGTTCCACCACCTACATCATGCCCGTGGTGGCTGTGCTGTGGGGCCTGCTGGACGGCGAACCACTGAACTGGAAGCATGGTCTGAGCATCGCTGGCATTCTCACGGCGGTGATTTTGATTCGCAAGGAATAAACTAGCCCTCACTTCACGAGCTTTCGCACCTCGTCCACCCGTTCGTAGAATACAATTTCAATGCGGCGATTTTGGGAG
>Ga0075012_10001833_pt1 | contig 21232 bp, 19 predicted proteins | sample All_14_2_FD_71474 | JGI IMG/M metagenome (GOLD analysis project Ga0075012, IMG submission 71474) | Freshwater microbial communities in response to fracking from Pennsylvania, USA - Allegheny Zone_MetaG_DW_15 | ecosystem: Environmental > Aquatic > Deep subsurface > Groundwater > Drilled... | reverse complement strand
TGCGGTTGAGCGCCTCGAGATGCTCGACGTCGCGCGCCATGCGTTCGACGAGTGCGGCGCGGTATTCGGTGAGCACCTCCACCCGCTGCGGAATCGTGTGGTCGCCCGCCCAGGTGAGCGCCAGAAACTCTTTCGCCTCACGAATCGGCATGCCGGTGGCGCGCAGCAGTTGCAGAAACCGCACCCAGCCGATGTCGTCGTCGGTGTAGCGGCGGTGCCCGCTCGACGCTTTCGCGACCGGCGGCAGCAGCCCTTCGCGTTCGTAGTACCGCAGCGTGTGCTTCGTGAGCCCCGTGCGTTCCGCCACGTCGTCGATCGTGTACTGCTCCATGCCGACACGGTACGGCTTCGAGTGCACTCGAAGTAAAGCGGATGCCGGCGGGTTTGCTCGGCGGGTTTGACTTCGAGCGCACTCGCACTTCTACCGTCACCACCGTGTCGATTCGCAGCCCCGCCGCGCGTCGACCTAGTGAACGCCAGAACCGAGACGACCACATCCGAGACGACGAGGAGCCGACCATGACCCACACCGACATCTACCGCGACGCCTACCCCGAGCAGCGCCTCGCCGCGGTGCGCGACGAGATCCGCCGAGAACAGCGCGAAGCGGCAGCCCGGGATGCCGCGCGGCAGCGCCGGCGGGAACGGTGGGCCGCCCTGCGGGGCTGGGTTGCGAGCTGGTTCGCGCGGTGACGCCCGTGCCGCACGACCTCGGCGATCACCCCAGCGGATGCACGTGCGCGACGGAGCTGAGCGGGGTGCCGTTCACGTCGAGATACAGCTGCCCGTCGACGCGCGACACCGTCATGGTGGTGCGCCGTTCGATCGCCGCGACCACGGCATCCACGAATCCGTCGTCGAAGCTGTGCAGCGTGATCTGATCCAGCTGGTGGATGCGTTTGCCTGCCCACGCCCCGATGACCTTCTGTGGGTCGCGGTGCGTGTAGATGGTGGTGCGGTCGGCCAGTTTGCTCGCGAAGTGCAGGCGATCGGCATCGGGAGCGCCGACCTCGATCCACGTGGTCAACCTGCCCGTCAGGTCGCGAACGAGCACCGCCGGCTCGTCGGCCTGTGAGATGCCTTCGCTGAACGTGATGCCTTCGACATACTCGAGGCAGTACGCGAGCACCCGCGTCACCATGTAGGCGTCGGTCTCGGAGGGGTGCCGCGCGGCCCGCAGGGCGAACTCGTCGTACACGCCGCGATCGACGTCAGCCAACTGCACCGCGAAGTTGTACATCACTGCGCCGGCTGCCACGGAGGTCGAGCCTACGCGTCGATGGGGTTCCTTTGGGTCTTCCACAGGTCGACATTTGTGTGTGACACAATGGATGCCATGGTGCCTACGTTCTGCATGTGGCAGAGATCTCGTTCGCACCCAGCGGTTCAGCCGACCGCCATGGAATCCCCCGAGCGGACGCCGAACATGCAATCCGTCATCACGATTTCTGGATTCGGGAGTTGGTGAGAAGAATCCATGCGGAACGACGCACCCGATGACTCGCGCAGCACATGGGCCGAAGAGATTTCAGACTTCGGGCCCGACACCCAGATCTACGAGGGACCGCAATCCCGAGAGGCGGTCGCCGAGCTGCTCGGCGACCGCCCTGCAGCCGATGCGGATGACGTCACCCGCCGGCTCCGTGGTCGCCCCAACCTCGACCGCAACGCGCGACCGGGCGAGCACTCGAAGCAGCTGAACGTGCGTATCGGCGAAGAGCTGGGCACCCTGGTGCGGCTTCACCTCGCACACGACAGTGCGCGTACCGAGAGCGAACTCGTGCGAAAGGCGCTGAGCGAATACTTCGACCGGCACCAGCTCCCCTCTCGCTAGAGTCGCCGACCACCTGACGCCCGAACGGGGTCTACCCACACCACCCCACACGCGCGACCCTGCGGTATGGGGAATGCGGGGGAACTGACGCGCGATCTCGCCCAGCGAGCGCCCGGACACTCACTCATCGAGAAGCTGCTCGACGAGTGGAACCAGGGCCGCATCCACTTCGGCGATCAGCCCGACACGGTCGAAATCGATGAGGATGCGCGCGGCTGGTACTGGGGCGTGCTGGGCGAGCAGCGGGTTGCCGCCACCCTCGCAACACTCGGCCCCGAGTGGACGGTGCTGCACTCGGTACCGGTCGGCACAGGCAGCACCGACATCGACCACATCGCGATCGGGCCAGCCGGCGTCTTCACGCTCAACACCAAGTACAGCCCCGGCTCCAACATCTGGACCGCCGGTCGAGGCCTCATGGTGAACGGCGAGAGTCGAGCCCACTACCTGCGCAACTCGATGGCCGAACTCAAGCGTGCATCCGACACCCTCTCGCAGGCGACGGGTTTCGCGGTGCCGATCTTCTCGGCGCTCGTGTTCGTCGACCCCGCGTCGCTGACCGTGAAGGCGCCCCCAGGGTGGGACGGCACCGACCTGCACGTCGTCTCGGAGCGCGGGCTGCTCCCCCTGCTCATGGGGCGCCGCGAGATGAGCGACGAGCAGCTGACAACCGTTATGGATGCCGCGCTTCGCGCGGAGACGTGGCACCGATCCCCGCAACCATCCCGCCCGGGTGCACACCTCACCCAGGAGTTCCAGGCACTCCGCGACGCCGTCGGCCCGGCGCTCGAAACCACGCGCCCCGCCGCCGCCGCCGCATCCCCGACGCGTCCGGTGGCTCGGCGACCCGTGCGGACGCGCACTCCGTCACGGCGCCCGGCTCGTTCGTCGCGACGCCGGCGTCGGTCGATCGGCGAAGAACTCTTCCGCCTCGCGGTGCCCTTTGCCGGGCTGCTCGCCGCCTGGTACTACTTCGCCAACGTCTACGGCCGGTAGCGACCAAAGATTGCTCGCGCGGCGCGGCGACTCGTCGTGCCGCGTGTAACACTTATATTCGTTACATGCGGCTCGGTGCGAAGAGTGATGAGACACTCGTCCTACTTGCCAGGGAGTTACGAAGCGAGCTTCTGCGCCGTCGCGGAAGCATCCACCGTTGCACCGCCTGCGGGCGCGAGTTCATTGCGAGAGCGGGCGCGCGCACCTGTTCGACCACTTGCCGGGTGCGTGCTCTGCGCGCCCGGACAGCGCTCCACCGAAGGGACCATCACATGATCGGCATCGGATATGAGGGCCTCCAGCTCTCTGGCTTGATCGAACGCCTTCGGGATGAGGGTGTGAGCGTGCTCGTCGACATCCGACTCAACGCGATCTCCCGTAAGGCTGGCTACTCGAAGCGAGCGCTTTCGGCGGCACTCGAGGCCGCCGGCATCCGCTACCTCCACGATCCCCGGCTGGGCAATCCGAAAGAGAACCGTGCCGGCTATGCCGCGGCAGGCTCACATGACGGCACGGCGGCCCGTGAACACTTCCGCGGACTTCTCGACAGCGAGCCCGGAGCCCAGGGCATCCGCGAACTGGCGAGCCTCCTGGAGCAAGAGACAGTGGCGGTGCTCTGCTACGAGGCCGACGAGGCACATTGTCACCGCGAGCAGGTCATCGCTGCGGTGCAGCGGTCGCGGCACTCACTCGTCACCATTTGGGTCGAAGAGCCCGACGCTGGTCGCCACGCCCTCGGGCGGGTAGTAGACGCCGAGCACGCTGAAGCTCGCGCGTTTGCGTGCATCCTCGAAGTTGCCCATGAAGAAGGATGTCTGCTTGCCTGGCGCGAACATCCGCTGATGGAAGTTCTTCTCGATCGCGGCCCTAACGACGTCGTCGGAATCCCGGTTCAGACGGTTCTGCAGAGCCGTGAGTTCCCAGTCGAGCACTTGCCCCACGTGTCCGGGGCACTCTTCCGCCGTGCAGTGATAGTCGTAGCGAACGATAAATCGAGGTGCCCTGAGCTCCGACGGGGTCTTCTCGACATCGCCGAAGAGCGACAGGGGCGTGAGACTCGCGGACGCCGCGATCCGCTCCTGCTGCGCATCCGACCAGCCGCCGAATGCTTCGACCTTCACACGGTCTAGAGACTTCACCAGCACCATCCCGAGCGACGGCGCAGCATGATGCTCTGATGCGGCGGCGTTCAAGGCGCACGTCGTCGTGCGGGGCACCTTGCTCATGATCGGCTGGCGGTCCTTCCAGTCGTCGAGGTGCCTCACAACGCTGATGGTCTCGATGTCGGGCCGATAGCTTTCCGGCCGTGTGTCCTTGGTCTCGCGTCGAACTTCTAGGTCGATGACGTCGAACTTCTTGAACTGCTTCTCGACGCCGATCCACCGGAACGGCAGCGGATAGAGCCGGATCCATTCCGACCGATCCCCGTCAATTCGAATGCCGGCAACGCAAACCGTGTCGCCGTACTGTTTCGACGGCTGCGGCGAAGCCTTGACCGTAATCAACACCCGAGCCGTCTCGGAGCGTACCTGCATGCCGTGAACCTAGGAGGCACCACCGACAACCCTTGCGACACCCGGTGGTGTATGAAGTTGTTCATGCCAGGGAGCCGAGCATGAAGGCGTGGGTCGGCGTCACCGACGCCGATTGGATCGCCCAGTTGCGCGCGCAAGGAGAGTTTCTCGAGCAGGCGAACTTCTGGAACCCGGGCGGAACGCAGGCGTTCGGCGCCGTGGAGCCGGGTGAGCCATTCCTCTTCAAAACCAAGAAGGCATTCGGCAACGCGCTCGTCGGTGCCGCCACGTTCGACGCCTTCGTCTTCCTCCCTGTGTGGGAGACGTGGGAACTATTCGGCGCATCCAACGGTGTCAGCACTCTCGCCGGGTTCGTCGACCGCGTCTCGCGCCTGCGGCGGGGTTCACCAACGACTCTTCAATCGCAGATCGGCTGCACTCTGCTTCGCGATGTGACCTTCTTCTCGGTGCATCTCGGGATTTCAGATGACTTCCCCGAGAACGCCGTTCGGGGCAAGCGATACGACCTCGATGAGCTGCCTGGCGAGCATCCGGTTCTCCGTGCAGCAACCGCCTACTCGCTCGCTACATTCGATCTCTTAGAGTCCGTTGTGCCATGGGAACTTCGCGGCCCGATGTTCGGCCAGGCTCGGCTGATGCCCCCGAGGTTAGGGCAGCAGGCATTCAAGGCAGTGGTCGCCTCCAACTACCGTCACCGGTGCGCTGTCACGAGCGACAAGGTTCGGCCGGTACTTGAGGCTGCGCACATCCGACCAGTTGCGGACGGAGGTCAACACCGCTCCGACAACGGGCTACTTCTGAGGTCTGACATGCACACGTTGTTCGACCGCGGCTACATAGGGGTTGATCCGAAGTATCGACTCGTCGTAAGCCCACGACTTCGCGAAGAGTTCGGCAACGGCGACTTCCTCTACGCTCGCCAAGGCGAGGTCATTTCCCTACCCGAACGACGAGCGGATCGGCCGGCACGCGACTTCCTCGAGTGGCACCTCGATTCCGTGTTCAAGGTGTCCGCTTAGCCCGTGCGCCCGGCTGGTTGCGCTTCCCTTTCCCTCAAGTCGTTGTCGGCCCCACTCACGTTGCGCCGAGACGGAACTGGGTCAGCGGCTTGCTCCCGGCGGTCCCTAAAGACCCAAACTAGTTCTTCCAACCCGCGTCGTACCGCCCAAAGGATCACGGGCGAAACGACTCCCGCGACTACGAGCCAGAAGGCCGGGTCGGCTGCGACGTTCTCGACGGCCCGATCGAGGTGTGCGAGGCGGTACCAAGCTCCGAGGATCACACCGAGCGCAAGCGCCGCGATCACAACCGCCGTGGAAAGCAGGCTCAGGAAGCGAGATCGGTAGACCGAGACGGCGAGTAAGACTGCTCCGAGCGCAAGGAACCAGAAGACTGCGTCGACGGTACCGGCCCAGTGCACAGCGCTCTGCAGCAGGGTCAGAGCCCACGCTCCGGGTGGAATTAGGTCGATCAGAGGTTCGCCCAGGATCTTCATCAGGGCGTTGCCGATCAGCAACGCGACGAATATCGCAATGCCTCGAAGGATCACTTTGACCATGCCCCATTGTGAGCGTCGGCACCGACACAATGCGGGCGGGCGATCGGCGCGCAAACTGTGAGTCTTCCGAGACTGTGGCCGCACCGTCTCCCGGCGAGAGCTCGCGGTGAGCCCGGCGCTTGACCCGACGTGCTAGAAACAACCATGCCGCTCGACCCGACGGAGCAAGCCCGCCTCCGCCTCGAGGCATTCGCCGACCTCGACCTCCTCATCGAGGCGCGCGGCGGATTCGCCACTCACGCGGAGTTGACCGGCTTCACCCTCGAGGGTCGCCCGTTCCCGCTGATCGACCCGAACCGCGGCATCCGCAATCCGAGGGATTTCGACGCAACGCTCTCGGTGGTCAGCGCCCAAGACGGACCCTACGACGACCACGTCGGCGACGACGGTCTGCTGCGCTACGCGTTCCGCTCGGGCGACCCGAACGCCGGCGACAACCGCAAACTGCGGGTGGCGATGCAGCAGCGGGTGCCGATCATCCTGTTCCAGAAGCCGCTGGCAAACGTCTACGTGCCGATCGTCCCTTCGTATGTGGTCGGGGAGGATGCCGCCGCCGGCTTCGTCTTCATCGCGACGAACGACGCGGCAGTGCGCGCCTTCGACTCACCCCAGGATGCTCTCGACCGCCGGTACCTCGCGCGGCTCATCCAACAGCGTGTGCATCAGCCGATGTTCCGCGCCCAGGTGATGCTCGCATACGACCGCACGTGCGCGATCTGCCGGCTCAAACACCCCGAGATGCTGGATGCCGCCCACATCATCGCCGACCGCGAAGATCGCGGCGTTGCACACGTCACTAACGGCCTCGCCCTCTGCAAGATCCATCATGCTGCCTACGACAATGATGTGCTCGGGATTGACCCCGACTACCGCGTGCACATCGACGCTGAGATCCTCCGCGAAGTGGATGGGCCGATGCTCAAGCATGGGATTCAGGAAATGAACGGGGTGGAGTTGCGGCTGCCCAAGCGGCGAGCCGACTACCCGGATCGGGATGCTCTCGCGGCGCGGTTCTACGTGTTTCAGCGATGACAGTTGTCAATCCCTCGACCCCCTCTGTCGGATCAGTCAGTGTCGCCAACCGAAGCAGGTGTGCGGGCTACTCATTCATCCCCGTTGTCGTCTGAGCTCTCCGCGGCCGCAATCTCGGCTTCGATCTGCTCGGAGACCTGGGTTTCCTCGCCCGGCTCGTCACTGCCCGAGTCTTCTCCGAGACTGATCCGGTACTCGTTGCGAACATCCCAGAGCGACTTGCCCGACTCCTCCAGCTTCCAGAAACGCCATCCGTTGATCCCGCCCTTGTAGAGGCCCTCGGAGTTGGCGGCCACACCTGCGGCAGAAGGGGTGTCGTAGCCCACATCGCCGACGAAGATCCGACCATCGAGCCCCACGGCTGCCCTCGCGCCCTTCAACACAGCAGGTCGCGCAACGAGAACGGCGCCGGGCGCGACTAGTCCTTCTGACACGAGAAGGACGAGGTCCACATCGCCCGACGTGGGGTGAGGCGCAATCTGGGCCGCAAGTCCCACATGCCCCACTGGAGCTGGCCAGACCTCAAGAATCGACGCGGCGAGTGCGGCAGTACGGTCGGCGATCGACCGCTCATCCCAGACCGTCGGCGCAAGTTGAATCACATCGTTTGTCAGCAGCACGTCGTTTACGTGCTGGAAGTGCGCCACCTTGGCTGCCCAGGAACCGTTCGAGACCTTCGAGTTCAGCTTTTGTGTCACCAATGTGAGATTGCCAAGCTCATGCAGCATGCGATCACGAGTTGTCGCCTTCGCTTCGGCTTCGTCCGCTGGCCATTGCGTTGGCCAATTCGGTCGCCACTTCTGCGGCAGGAGATGCTCCACGGTTCCAATGCCCCGAGCGACCGGGCCCATCCCCATCGCCGTCCAGTCGGGGTAGCCCCGTCGGTGGTCCTCCAGAGCTTCCAAAATCATGCGCAGTCTCACGCGGAGATACTTGTTGTACGCCGGGGCACCCTTCAGCGCCGCCGTCACCTCGACATCGTCGGGCCAGTAGCCGACGGGAGTCTTGTTCGATGCAAGATAACTTTCGACCTCGACGGCCAAGCGGTCGTGCGACTGCCTGCTGAGCTGCAGCATGAGGTCAACAATGAACCGGTTCGCACCCTGCGACGGTGCCTTGACGATAGCGCGGCGGACAAACCAGCTCTCGAGGAGCTTGAAGATTTGAGTCTTGTCCGCGTCGGGGACATCGGACTGCGGTTCCTCGTCCAGCCAGATAAGCAGCGGCCGGACGACCTCCGAGTCGAGGGTGCCGACGCGGTAGCTGAACCATTGTGCTCTCGTCAGCGGGCCGTTGGGCTGCTGCGAGCCCTCGATCACTGCGCGGTAGCTGTCGGCCGCGGACTTGATCTCCGGGAGTAGCTTCGTGAGGCTGTGACTGCCTGAGGTCACGTACTCCTTGAACTGACTGAACAGCTCGCGGATCGGGAAGTCCTCGAGTTTCCGAGCACGGAGCCAGTGCCAGAGGAACCAGGACGAACGCGGATGCGTGACGCGACCGGCGGTCACGAGCGTCACCCACCAGGGAGTCTCCAGCTCGGCCCAACTGTCGTGGTACGCGGTCTCCACCTGCGCGTCAGTACCGACGTAGTTCTGGAACACGAAGTTCTTGATGAGGTCGGCAGCGCTAAGCGGAACACCGCGGGCGTTGAGTGTCTCGAAGATCGCCTGGGCGTCCTCGTTGGGATCGAGACGGATGCTCACGAGTTCGAGCTGGGCTGTGACGGCGGTGACAAGCAGATGCGCGCTCGCCCCCGGATCCCGGCCATCTGTAAGCCAGTCACCGATTGCCTTGCCGAAGAACTCGTGAGCCTCAGCGAGTTTGGACGCCACCACTTTCGAATAGTCGAGGGGAGCGATCGCCGACATCACCGAGGCGAAGCCGGCCCGATCATGATTCGTCGGCCACACCTTGTACTGGTCGTCCGGCCCTTTTCGGAAGGCGGGCGGGTTCTCGATCAGCGGCTCGACCTGACCGGCCAGCAAGGTCTCCCCACGTGCAACGAGCTGCGCGTGCAACGCGTCCAGCAGAATCTGCAGCGTCGTCAGCCGCTGCTGACCGTCGATGACACTCCACGCGGGCATGTGACCGAGCTCCGTCGGCAACTGTTGCACGACGAAGGCGCCGAGGAAGTGGGTAGCGGTCGGGTTCTTCCCAAGGAGCTCCGTGAGACGCTCGATGTCCTGCCACAACGGCTCCCACTGGAGTTCCCTCGACCACACGTACGGCCGCTGAAAGAGCGGCACGATTAGACGAGCTGGTTGGAAGAAAACCTTCTGCGGTGATTCCTTATCCGGCTTCACGGACGATCTCCTCGACGATCATTAGTGGCCCTTCCCAAGTCTTTGATGGGCGCCCATATCGAATGCAACCGTTGTCCGCGTCGGGCTGGCGCCCTTGAAATCTACGTGTCTCTCGGAACCATCGCGCGGTTGACCGAATCGTACTTGTAATTGACTATCTCTCCAGAAATGATCAGGTGGACTGCCTCGTCAATCACTGGCAACGGAACCGAGTACCACTCCAACGGCTCGTAGGGGCGCCCACCCCGGCCAATTTGAACGTCAAGTCGGACAACGCTGAAGACACGATGCAAGAGATGTTCAAGTGCCGACGTCTTTACGTTGTAGGTCCGGTAAGTTGCGACGACCTCCACAGGAGCGAACAAGTAGGTGGGCTGGGTCTCGGCTTGAGCGATTCTCTTCTCGACGGGGCCACGAGAGAAGCCAATCTTGTAGAGATCCGGCACAGACGCGATCTGCGGGTCATCGCTAAGCGAGCGCAACACATAGACGTACCCTGTCGCAACGTCATCGGCAAGGATCGACTCGAAGGCGGCAGGGACCACAGCTTGGCCCTGCCCCTCTCCCATGCGGACGCCAAGGGACTGGCGATACATCGAGGACTCGGTGCCGTTCTCAAAGATCACACGCAACCGCTCACGGCGATTTACTCGGACTGTCGTTTCCTTGTATTCGGTTTCGCCGACGTCGGCGACAAACAGCATCACGCCGTTGAGGACGAAGAACGCACCCTCGACGATGTACTGAAGGCCAGGGAACGACACGAGCTTTGCCGTGCCATCGGCGAGCTCCTTGTGCTTCTGCTGGAAATGCGGCTCGAACTGCTCGAAGTCCTCAGCGCGCACACGCTGCGCCGCGTCGCCCTGCGCGTCGGGCCTCTTGCGCCGCGGCAGGTCGGAGGTATCGAGAATCCCTGTCCCGTCATCGAGCAGACCAAGATCGTCGCCATCGAGCAGATCATCGAGTGAGGCTGGGGCCTCGGGCTCCGCGAGCAGCCCGAACTCATCAAGGTGCATCAGTGCAGCGACCTTCTCCTCGTTCGCCATGATGCCGTCCAGCCGAGCGCCGAGCTTGCGCTCCGCGATCTCCCGCGTGTCCGAGCGTGGGGCCCTGTCGTGCTCGCGGTAGAACTCGACTATTTCCAGAAAGGAGCGCCCCAGCCGGTCAGCGCTGGTCAGCTTGGGCGCCTTCTCTGGGGTGTCGAGCAGCCCGTCCTCGTCCGAGTCGAAGATGCCCTGGAAGTCCATCTCGCTCATGGCTCCTGCAGCCTCTGCTGAGCTTCGTGTTCGCGCTTCTTCTTCCGCAGGAAAAGCAGAGCCTCGGCATACCGCTTCTCGGTCGGATCGTCGCTGCGCACGTCCGGCTGGCGACGGTTGACCTTGGCGAACTGTTGGATCTTCGGCCAGAGCAACAGCGCCTCCTCCTCCGTGATCTCGATGCGGGTGGCGGTGATTGTGTCCTGGATGATACGCAGCACCTGTGAAGTCACAGACTTGGAGAGCACTTCGAAAGCCCGCTGGAATGGGTTGACCTTGTCGATGAGGTTGATGTCGATGTCGTCGATGTTCACGAACTTGTCGGACATGCGGATGAACCGCTTGTCTCCGACCTCGCGCACCTCGCCGTTCTTGATCACGGAGTCCACGACGACCTGCTGGCGTAGCTCTTCGACTTGGCTCTCGTCGAGATCGGGGTATCGCTCTCGGATGATCTTGGGGATCAGCACCTTATTGGTCACCTCGGCGTCGAGGTTGCCGGCAGCCGCCTTGATGAAAGTGTCGTCCTGCAAGATCGTCGCCTTGAGGTCGTTGAGGTCGGTGGCGACAATCTGCTTGACCCGGTTGGTCGAGGGCTCCTTGAAGCCCTTGATCCGCAGTTCACCCGGCCGGGGCGCGTTGTCATGGTCGGTCTTGGTCTTGAATGTGAAGTTCGGGGCCAGTACCTGCTCCATTAGTAGCGACGCGGTGATCGCCTTGAGCATGTTGTTGACCGACAGCTTCACCTCGTCGGTGGTCGCATCGGGCTGCGCGATGAGGTTAGTGAACTGCGCGTGGTCCTTACCGGGGCTATCACGTGTTACGCGCCCGATGATCTGGATGACCTCGGTGAGCGATGCCCGGTACCCGACCGTGAGGGCATGCTCAGCAAAAGGCCAGTCGAAACCCTCCTTGGCCATGCCTAGCGCGATGATGATGTCCACCGCGTTTCGTTCCTTCGACGCCACCGAAGTCAGGTAGTGCAGGGTCTCCGCCCGGGCAATCTGATCGGTGTCATCGACGAGATCTGCGACGCGCAGCACCTGCCCACTGTCGCGGCGGCGAATCCGGATGACGTTCGATTCTTCGGTCTCCGTCCCAATGACCTCACCGATGGCGTCGAGGATGAAGCCGACCTCCTCGATTTTGTCCTTGGTCGACTCGCCGCTGTTGACGTTCGGGATGTGGATGATCGTCTTCTTGTCGAGATCCAGGATTTCGTGGATCGCGCTTGTATATCGACCCTGATAAAAGTGATGGCCGATCCCAAGCGACTTCAGGTGCTCGTAACCGTTGAGCTGGTCGTAGTAGTTGAACGTGACAGGCGTGAACTTTGCCTCGTCCTCCGGAACCAGCACCGGCACAGAGTCACCGCGGAAGTAGGAGCCAGTCATTGCCACGACGTGGGCGTCCGATCCGGCCATCACACCCTTCAACAGGTCGCCCAGGCGGTTAGTCGAGGTGTCCGCCGAGACGTGGTGGAACTCGTCAATCGCCAACACCGTGCCGTCGAACGCCGCGGCGGGCAACTTCTCATATGCGAAGCGCAGGGTCGCGTGCGTGCAGACCAGCGTGGCATCCGGCCCGTTCAGGAAGTCGACGAACCGCTGCACCTTGCCCAACGAGGAACCAGGCGTGCAGAGGTTGTTCTTGTCCTTGATCTCCCAGTCTGCAAAGAAGCCGAAGCGGGCCAGGTCCGTGGTAGCGAACGATCCGCCGATGGATCGCTCTGGCACGGCGACGATGACCTTCTTCCGGCCCTGGTTGTAGAGCTTGTCGAGCGCCACGAACATAAGTGCGCGCGACTTGCCTGAGGCCGGCGGCGCCTTAACGAGCAGGTACTGCGCGCCGCGTTCGGCGTAAACCCGTTGCTGCATCTCGCGCATGCCGAGCGCGTCAGTGTGCACGCTGTTGCCGGTCCGCGCGTAGTGCACGTCGACAACGTTCACCGGCTTCTTCGACGCGGTCACGAGCGGTTCTCCTCGCGTGTCATGTGTTCGTACATCCCGAAGAGGTACGAAAGGCGCTCCTCGTCGGTATCGAAGCCCCGCTTGCGATACACGGAATCGACAAGCTCGTCGACCTCCGAATGCGCAAGCCGAAGGTTATTCGGCATCAGATCAGGGTCGTACAGCTCTGCAAGCGTCTTCTCCGAGTGGTGCTCGCGCACATCAAGGATACGGAGGGCAGCCTCAACGAGCAGATTCTTCACACTCGCGTCCAAGCTTGGCACCGGGAAGTTGTTGTAGACGATGGTCGCGGAGTAGCGGAAGTCGGTCTTTAGCCGGCCCGCGACCGCCTTCATCCAAACCATGTGAATTCGCGAAGTAAGCAATGCGAATACCCAGGCCTCTGCTCCGTAGACCGCGTTGGCTGCATCCGAAATGATGGTTTCAGGGTCGAGATACCCGATCGGGATGTACTCGCGTCGTTCGGACGAGACGCGAGGAACAATGATCGATTGGGTCGCCTGGTGGCGCGCCTCACCGAAACGCCACGGGACGCTCGCGAGGTTCTTGGTCGAGGCCCGATCGCTACCTTGCCGGTGCACCCGCACGCGGTCGATCCGCTCGGCCACGCCCTCAATCTCCAGCGCTGCCTCTGCATTCTTGGGCGTGAGCCACAGCGCATATCTCTCCACTCCTCCGATGAACTCGCTTGAGCCGAGGAATCGCTTGATCCAGGGGGCCGCTTGAGGTGCGCGCTCCAGAAGGCTCTCACGTTCTGTCGAACTCAGAATGAGCCCACCATTGTCGTTTGGCATGCTGCCAAAGGTCATGGGCGGGATGCTCGAGAGCGGCCTACTGCGCTTGCTGATGAAGATGTTGTCGCCGTCGGCGAGATAGGCGTTGATGTTTTTCGCTTCGATTCGAACGCCTTCTGAGAAGAGGTACTTCGGTTCCTGTCTCGCGTTGCGAAGACTGATCACCGCTACGGTGACGCCCGCGTTGCGCTTGGCGTTGTTCTCCCATCGGAAGGAGGTATAAGCAAACCCGATTTCTAGCCCCTTGTCGAAGATCGTCGGGAACATGAGTCCCGCGTGCTCACCCTGGGCAACAGAGTTGGTCGTGACGAACGCCAGCTCGGCCATTGTGGCCGCGACGTAGTCGGCTCCCTTGACGAACCAGATCGCGATGTAGTCGAGATTCTTCGAGTACGTTCGCGAGCCAAACGCATGGTCAAAATCTGCCTTCATCTCTTTGGTCTGGCTTCTCGCACCCTTGTAGGGCGGGTTCCCAATGAGGTAGATCTCCTCTTCACCGTTGTTCGGACAGACGGCGTACCAGTCGGTGCGGGCCGCGTTTCCTTGCTTCACCTGACCGGTCTCCTTTAGTGGAATTAGCGGCAGGTCGATACCAAACTTCTCGCGGAACTCTACGTTCATTTGGTGCTTTGCTATCCAGAGCGACAGGATCGCAACTTCTACAGCGAAATCGTCGATTTCGAGCCCGTAGAAGTGCTCGACGTTGATCCTTGAGCCAAGCAGGTCCAGCGTGTACTTGTTGCCCTGCAGAGCTTGTAAGCGTTCCAGAATGGCGTGCTCGACCCTACGAAGCTCCTTGTAGGCGATGACGAGGAAGTTGCCAGATCCACACGCAGGGTCGAAAACTTTGATCTGAGCGATACGTCTCAGCAGCGCTTCCAACCTATGCGCGCTCTCGAACGCAGCGTCGAACTGCTCCTTGAGACCATCGAGGAACAACGGCTCAATCGTCTTGAGGATGTTGGGCACCGAGGTGTAGTGCTGACCGAGCTCAGAACGCTGGCCCGGCGTGACAACCGCCTGGAACATTGAACCGAAGATGTCGGGGTTGATCTCGTTCCAGAGCAGCCGCCCGCTCTCGAGCAGCAGGTCTCGAGCCTTCTTGTTGAAGCCCGGCACGGTGTGACGCGCCTCGACGGTGAACAGGCGCCCGTTGACGTAGGGGAAGCCTGCTAGGTGCGGCGGCTTGTCGGTGGGATTCGCCGTATCGAGAGCGGTGAAGAGGTCGGTCAGGAAGAGGCTGACGTCCGAGCCATCAGGCTGTGTCAGCGTGCCGACCGCCTCCGTGAACTGGCCTTCGCGGAAGATCCCCGTGTCCTCCGCGAAGAAGCAGAACAGAAGGCGGGTGAAGAACACGTTCAGGGCATGCCGGCCATGGGTTGTGGTGTTTAGCTCCGGGTTGATCGCCAGCAGCTCATCAAACAGTTTCGCCATACGCTCGGCGGCCTTGACGTCAGCGTGAGCCTCGGCGACGTACTGAGCCTTCTCCATGCCCGCCCACGGTAGGAAGAACGTGAAGTGCTTGTCGATTTCTGCGATGGGGGTGGCAAGGGTCTCACCGGTCTTCGTATCGACGGCCAGCAGGTCAACGTAATCGGTAACGATGACGAAGCGCGTGCTGTAACGGACAACCGCGGGCGCGCGGCGAAGATCGTCGATGACGGCGTAGAGGTCGTCCGTGGTCTGCTTGAAGTAGACGACGCTCTTCTGCGCGACTTCGGCCATCGGGTCGTCTGCGACGTTGAGCGAACCATTGCGCAGCCGGGTGATGTTGCTTGACGAACGCCCGTACGCCGCAAGCAGCTCGAAGATGAACTCGCGGTCGTAGCGGCTTCTTCCCCCAATCGGGCGGACTCGTTCCTCAATGGACTTGAGGTTCAACCGCGTCAACAAATCTCCCATCTTCGTTCGCTGTCAAGAATTGCGGCCAGGCCAGCCGTCGGTTTGTCAGGCCTCGGGTCCAAGACTAGGGATCCCCGACGCTCAAGCGGGGACGCATCGAGGCGATCGAGGAAGCCGACGATCCGATGCTCGCCCGGGCGAGTCTTCTCGGCGGGGAGCACGAAGACCGCGCGCTCGAGAACTACAAGACCACCTACGCCGACGGCGTCGTCGAGATCGAGACCGAAGACGCGCGGGCCGACCCCGACATCCTTCGTGGGGCGCAGCACTGCACCATCCAGGCCAAGCCCACGTCCCCTGGCACACGCTTGGCGGCGCACACCGGGAAGCCGGCGCGATTGTTCCGACCGGCGTAGGCCGCCGAGTCGTTGCGCCTCCACAGCATCGAGCTGCAGCGACTATCCACTGCCGGGCCGGGATCGTCGCTGACTCTGGGCGGGCGCCCCTACCGTCGGCGCATGATCATCGAAGCCGGATACGACCTCACCACGCTGCTCTTCGACGGGGCCCGGGATTCGAGCGAGTTGCGCATCGTGATGCTCGACTCGGAACTGCGACTCCTCTTCGCTCAGTCGGTGGTGCCGTGCTTCGAGGGATCACTGGGCACTGCCACTCTGGAGCAGTCGACGCGGCGATTCCGGAGCGCGCGCGATCGACAAGGCCCGACGAAAGCGTGTGAGAATGTGTGTAGGAGGCTACACAATGGCGACGAATCTTGCTCTCGACCAGGCTCTGCTCGATCGGGCGTTCGCAATCAGCGGCGAGCGCACCAAACGGGCCGCGGTCACGCGTGCGCTCGAAGAGTTCATCGCGCGCCGCGAGCAAGCCGGGATGCTCGAACTGCTCGGCACCCTCGAGTTCGACGCCTCCTACGACTACAAGGCGGAACGAAGCCGCACATGACCCTCCTCGTCGACACGAGTGTGTGGTCGCTGTCGCTCCGCCGCGAGGCGCCTTCGCTGCCCGAGCTCGATGAACTCCGGCGAGCGCTCGCCGGCGATGACCTCGTCGTCACCACCGGCGTTGTCATCCAGGAACTGCTGCAAGGGCTCATCTCCGACGCGGCGCGAGCACTGACGCGTGACCGGATGTCCCGGATGGCGCAGGTGAGCGTCGACCTCGACGACCACGCCGCGGCTGCCCACGCATTCATCGAATGCCGTCGGAATGGCGTGCAGGTTGGAACGGTCGACGCACTGCTCGCCGCACTCTGCATCCGCCGCGGGCTGACCCTCCTCACGACCGACCGCGACTTCCTCCACGCCGCGCCCGTCATTGGGCTGGACGTGTGGCGGCCCGCATGACGGCGCCCGGCCCGGTCGGACGTCGCCGGTAGCCTCGCAACGTGTTCATCCGTGACGACCGCGTCTTCTACTCGGCCTCCGACCTCAAGGCGGCGGTTGAGTGCGAGTGGGCGCTCATGCGCAAACTCGACGCGAAACTCGGCCGGATCGAAGCTGTCGAAGAGACCGAGGATGCGATGCTCGCCCGGGCCGGCACCCTCGGCGATCAACACGAAACCCGCGCCCTGGCGAACTTCAAGACCACCTTCCCCGAGACCGTCGTCGAGATCGACACCGAAGACGCGCGAGCCGACCCCGTCATCTTGCGTGCGGCGCAGGAGCGCACCATCCAGGCGCTGCGAGAAGGAAACGACGTCGTCTTCCAGGCAACCTTCTTCGAGGAGCCCGCCGACGAACGGATCGGGTTCGTGGGGTTCGCCGACTTCCTCATCAAGAGCCCCGAGGGCTACCAGGTGTGGGACACCAAACTCGCCCGCAAAGCTCGCGTGACGGCCCTGCTGCAACTCGCGGCGTATGCCGACCAACTGCGCAAGCTCGGCATCCCGGTGTCGGATGACACCTACCTGCTGCTCGGCAGCGGCGAAGAGTCGAAGCACGACCTGAAAGACATCGAACCGGTGTTCCACGACCGGGTCGCGCGGCTGAAGCAGATGATCGAGGCGCGGCTCGACGACCCCAACCCCATCGAGTGGGGCGCCGCCGGCTACGCGGCCGACGGGCGCTGCGAGTGGTGCACGCCCGAGATCGAACGCACCCGCGACGTGCTGCTCGTCGCCGGCATGCGCACCACCACCCGCGCACGACTGGCGGATGCCGGCATCCTCACCATCGACGACCTTGCGGCCAGCAGCGGCGACGTCGACGGCATCGGCACGCCGGCGCTTGAGAAGCTGCGGGCTCAGGCACGGATGCAGTTGAAGGTACCGGGGGATGTTGACGGCCGCCACGAGGTGCTCTACGAGGTCGCGTCGGCCGGGTCGCTGTCGCAACTTCCGCCGGCGGATGCCGGGGATATCTTCTTCGACTTCGAAGGGGATCCGTTGTGGACTGCCAACGGGGTGGACTGGGGGCTTGATTATCTTTGGGGGCTCGTCACTCTCGAAGGTGGGGGTTTCGAGACGCGTCCGGCGGAGCCGGGCGCTCCTCAACCCGCGGGGGTGCGAGAGCGGTTCACCGCGTTTTGGGCTCACAACCGGACCGAAGAGAAGCAGGCTCTCGTCGATTTCTTGGAGTTCGTGCAGGAGCGGCGGCGGAAGCATCCGGGGTTGCACATCTACCACTACGCCGATTACGAGCGGGCGCATCTGCTGCAGCAGACGGCGCGGTACGGGGTGGGTGAGGCGATTCTCGACGAACTGCTCACCGAGGATGTGTTCGTCGACCTCTACCCGATCGTGCGGCGCAGCATCCGCATCAGCGAAGGCTCCTACTCGATCAAGAAACTCGAGCCGCTCTACATGGGCGACGAGGTGCGGGTCGGCGACCTCGTGAAGGGCGACGAGAGCATCCAGTTCTACGTCGACTACACCGAGCTGCGGGATGCCGGGGCCGCCGACGAAGCGCGCGCGAAGCTCGAAGAGATCCGCGCCTACAACGAGTACGACTGCGTCTCCACCCACCGGCTGCGCGACTGGCTGCTCGAGCGGGCGCGCGAGCACGGCGTCGAGCCCGTCGCCACCCAGGTTGCCGCCGCGACACCCGAGCGGGCGCTCGACACGGCCGAGTCGCTCGTGCGTGACCGTCTCTATGCGCACATCGACGGCATCCCGGCGTTGGAGCGCACGCCCGACGAGGCCGCCATCGGGCTCGCCGCGGCGGCGATCGAGTACCACCGGCGCGAAGACAAGTCGTACTGGTGGGAGCATTTCGCCCGGCACACCTTCGAACTCGACGAGTTCGAAGACACCCGCGGCGTGTTCCGGGTGCACTCGGCGACCGTGGTCGACGACTGGCGGGTGCCCGAAGGCAAGCGCACCGAGCAGCGGGTCATCCGGCTGCGCGGGCGGCTCGCGCCCGGGTCGCGGCTCGACGCGGGAGCGCGGCCGTTCGTCATGTACGAGCCGCCGCTGCCCGGCATCATCGCGAACGCGCTGCCCGGGCGCAAAGGCGAGCACAACCGCGGCGGCGTGCTCGAAGTCACCCTCGTCGAAGGGCTCGGCGGCGAGATCGTGGATGTCGTGCTCGACGAATCCGCGGGCGTCGGCGGGGAGACGTGGTCGGGCTTCCCCGTCGCGCTGACCCCCGAAGCCCCCGTGCCGACGAAGGCGCAGCGCGAAGCGATCCTGCAGTGGGGCGGGAAGGTCGCCGACTCGCTTTCCAGCGGGTTGAGTAGCGCGTCGCGCAGCGACACGCGTATCGAAACCCACACGTCCGAGGTACCTGGTTTCGATACGCGTCCGCCGGAGGCGGGCGCTACTCAACCCACGGTGGGGGCGGCCTGGGACATCCTGCGTCGCGTCGCACCCCGCGTTGGCGGCGGGCTCGAGCCGGTCGGCATCGACGGGGTGCCGGCGGCGATCGTCGAAACGCTCACCCGGCTCGACGACTCGTACCTCGCCGTGCAGGGCCCACCCGGGGCGGGCAAGACCTACGTCGGCGCGAAGGTGATCGCCCACCTTGTCACCGAACTCGGCTGGCGGGTCGGCGTCGTCGCGCAGTCGCACGAAGTGATCGAGAACCTCATGCGTCGCGTGCTGGCAGAAGGCGTTCCGGCCGAGCGGATGGGCAAGAAGCCGTCGTCGAGCGGCTACACCGAGCCGCCCGGGTGGACGGTGCTCGACCGCAACGAAGACATCCCCCCGTTCATCTCCGCCCACCACACCGCCGGGTTCGTGCTCGGCGGCACCGCCTGGGATTTCGCCAACGCCGGCAAAGTGCCGAGGGATGGGCTCGACCTGCTCGTCATCGACGAAGCCGGGCAATACTCGCTCGCCAACACCATCGCCGTGTCGGTCGCCGCTAAGCGGTTGCTGTTGCTCGGCGACCCGCAGCAACTGCCGCAAGTCACCACCGGAACCCACCCCGAACCCATCGACACGTCGGCGCTCGGCTGGCTGTCGGAGGGTCACGACGTGCTGCCCCACCACCTCGGCTACTTCCTCGAAGAGACCTGGCGCATGCACCCGGCGCTGACCTCCGCCGTGTCGGCGCTGTCGTACGAGGGCCGGCTGCGGGCCAACCCCTCGACGCTCGACCGCGCGCTCGACGGCGTCGAGCCGGGCCTGCACGCGGTGCCCGTCGAGCACCACGGCAACTCGGTGGAGTCTCCCGAAGAGTGCGACGCCGTCGTCGCCCTCGTGAAACACCACATCGGGATGCCGTGGCGCGACCCGAGCACCGGCAGGAACGACCGCATCCGACCCACCGATCTCATCGTCGTCGCCCCCTACAACGCCCAAGTGGATCTGCTGCGCCGCACCCTCGCGGCGGAGGGGTTGCGTGAGGTGCCCGTGGGCACGGTCGACAAATTCCAGGGGCAGGAGGCGGCGATCGCGATCGTGTCGCTCACGGCATCCAGTGCGGCGGATGTGCCGCGCGGCATCTCGTTCCTGCTGCAGCGCAACCGACTCAACGTCGCCATCTCGCGCGGCAAATGGGCGGCCTACCTCGTGCACTCCCCCGCCCTGCGCGACTACCTGCCCCACACCCCGCAGGGCCTCGCCGAACTCTCCGGCTTCATCCGCCTCACCACCGCCGCGGGTTGAGTAGCGCCCGCCGAAGGCGGACGCGTATCGAAACCAAGCCCTCCACAGCCGGGGCCGCCCGCGATACCTCCCGAATCGGCGTGTATCACCGGTGATGCAGTGCCCGCATGGGCGAGCCGAGAACCGTCACCGCCCACCCCGACGACTTCGCCGGCATCGAAGGGCTCGACGTGCGCCAGGTGCGCGAACTCTCCGCCTAGAAGTCGAGCGCGTCGCGCAGGTAGACGCGGATGGCGGCGAAGGTGTCGTCATCCACCGAGCCGGTCCAGCGCAGGATGCGCTCCCGGGACGCGCTCCGCATCTGCTCCGTCATCGCCCAGCTGCGCGAGCCCAGGCCGGTAGCGCCGCGCATCTCGACGTGGTTCGGCCAGCCGCGGTCGCGCGTCGTCACGGGAACGACGTGGATCAGAGAGTCGATCGACTCGAGGAAGGCAGCCGACGAGACGACGACCGCAGGACGGATGCCCGACTGTTCGCGACCGCGTCCGCCTCCGAAGTCGACCCAGAAGACCTCACCCGGAAGAACGACCATGTCACAAAGGGTCGTACCGGGCGAGGTCGACGTTGGACGCTTCGTCGAAGATCCGTGTCTCTTCCTCGTACTCGGCCCACTGTGCAGGAGTCGTGCGCGCCCGCGCCTCGCGGATCGCCCGCCACCGTTCCGCGCGCTCGTCGGCGGCGATGAGGCGCTCGATCACCTCCGCGACAGTGGAATCGGATGCCCGCGCCCGCGCGTTGAGGCGGTCGCGCAAGTCTTCGGGCACCTTGATCGTCGTCGCCATGGCCGCGAGTATACCGTCGGTATACTTCGCGTGCGGGTTCTCGACAGACGCGCACGTCGGGAGTCAACTGGAGGCATGAGCACACCGGAGACTCCCCGCCTCGATGACGACGCGATCGATGAGCGGCCGACCAACGACCTCGAGCCGAGCGACCTCGACGAACTCGACCTCAGCGGCGACGAGCGCCCCGTCGACGAGGCCGCGGCGCGCGCGCACGACGTGCACCCCGACGCCGAGCGACCGGTGCTCGACCCCGACGACG
>Ga0075012_10001831_pt1 | contig 21252 bp, 20 predicted proteins | sample All_14_2_FD_71474 | JGI IMG/M metagenome (GOLD analysis project Ga0075012, IMG submission 71474) | Freshwater microbial communities in response to fracking from Pennsylvania, USA - Allegheny Zone_MetaG_DW_15 | ecosystem: Environmental > Aquatic > Deep subsurface > Groundwater > Drilled... | reverse complement strand
GTCTATCTGCTGCCGCTGCGGCACCCCGGGCCAGTGGCGAAGCAGGTCGCAACCCTCGATCTTCTCACCGAGGGGCGGCTGATCTTCGGCGTCGGTGTGGGGGGCGAGTTCCCCAAGGAATACGCGTTGGCAGGCGTGCCGATCAACGAGCGCGGCGCGCGGCTGGGCGAGGGAATAGCGGTGCTGCGCAAGCTCTGGACTGGCGAGCCGGTCACGCACGAGGGAAAGTTCTGCACTTTCCGCGAGATCCGCATGCAGCCGCCGACGCGGCAACCGGGAGGCCCGCCGATCTGGTGCGGCGGCCGTTCGGAGGGGGCGCTGAAGCGCACCGGGCGCCTGGCCGATGGCTGGATGTCCTATGTGGTGACGCCGGAGATGTACCGGAACAGCCTCGAGGCCATCGCCGTGGAGGGTGTCAGGAACTTTGTGTAAGAGCGGGTTCGTGGTGATCTCACCTTTGCAGAGGGACCACGATAATGGCAATCAAGCAGGAAGTTATCGACGAGTTGCTGAAGGGTTACGAGAAGCCAGAAGACCTGTTGGGTGACGACGGTCTTCTGCGGCGGTTGAAGAAGGCCCTGATCGAGCGGGCGCTGGGCGCGGAGCTGACGCAACATCTGGGCTACGAGAGAGGCGATCCAGGCGGTCGCGGGACGCTCAACAGCCGCAACGGCTACAGCGAGAAGACGCTGAAGACGGGCGACGGCGAGCTGACGATCGAGGTGCCGCGCGATCGCAACAGCAGCTTCGAGCCGGTGCTGGTGCCGAAGGGCGAGACGCATTTCGAGGGCTTCGACGAGAAGATCATCTCGATGTACGCGCGCGGCATGACGGTGCGCGAGATCCAAGGGCACCTCGAGGAGCTGTACGGGATCGCCGTCAGCCCAGACCTGATCAGCCGGGTCACGGATGCCGTGATCGAGGAGGTCCGGGAGTGGCAGAACCGGCCGCTGGATTGCGTCTATCCGGTGGTGATCTTCGATGCCCTGCGGGTGAAGATCCGCGATGAAGGGATCGTTCGCAACAAGGCGGTCTACCTGGCGCTCGGTATCTCGACCGGCGGGGAGAAGGACGTGCTCGGCATCTGGGTCGAGCAGACCGAAGGGGCGAAGTTCTGGCTCAAGGTCATGAACGAGTTGAAGAACCGCGGCGTGCAGGACGTGCTGATCGCCGTGGTCGACGGGCTGAAGGGCTTCCCCGACGCCATTCGGACCGTCTTCCCGCAGGCCCAGGTTCAGACGTGCATCGTCCACATGGTGCGCAATTCGCTGGATTACTGCTCGTACAAGGATCGCAAGGCAGTGGCGGCCGATCTCAAGACGATCTACCGGGCCGAGACCGAGACGATGGCCCAAGCCCGGCTGGTCGAGTTTGCCGAGAAGTGGGGCACCAAGTACCCGCCGATCGTGCAGTCCTGGCGGCGCAACTGGGAACAGGTGATCCCATTCTTCGCCTATCCGGCCGAGGTTCGCCGGGTGATCTACACCACCAATGCCATCGAGAGCCTTCACATGACGCTTCGCAAGATCATCAAGACACGCGGGTCGTTTCCGACCGACGATGCGGCGACCAAGCTGCTTTATCTGGCGCTACGCAACGTCAAGAAGGGCTGGAAACGGTCGACCCGCGAATGGACTGCCGCGCTGAACCAGTTTGCGATACTGTTTGGCGATCGGCTTGCGGCGTCAGCGCGCTGACGCCGCAAGCCGGCAGATCACGAACTGGCCTTACACAAACGATCTGACACTTCCCCGGTGTCCGTTTATGGCGATGTGCGGCGTGACCGACCGGCCCCTGAGGTCGCCAATGAACTCCATCACGTCGTAAGCCTTGTCGGCGCCCAAGGTGATCCGCCGCTCGGATCGACGCGTGCCGTCGACCAGGGCAAGGGCTGCCTCCCGTTCAGCCGTGCCGGTAGCCAGTGTCGCACCCCCGCCGACCACCAGACCGTGGCGATTCTCCATCAGAGCGTGACCCAGGTAGCAGAGCTTGGCCGGCTGGCCATCGCCCTTCTTGTACAGTCGTGCCTCGGGATCGGTGGTGCTGCGGTGCGTCTCGTTGGACCGCTTCTCCTTGTGGAAGCTGCGCTCCGCATTGCGCCCCGGACCGTCTTTGTCGTTGTCGCCACCAGCCTTGCGACGGAAGCTCTTGAGCGACGCCCAAGCCTCCAGCAGCGTGCCGTCCACCGAGAAGTGGTCGCTCGACAGCAGCCGCTTGACCTTCGGTTGAGCCACCACCGCGGCCAGGAACTTGGCCGCGATCTCGCCTTCCAGAAGTCGGTTGCGGTTCTTGGAGAAGCTCGAATGATCCCAGGCCGGATCATCCACCCCCAACCCCACGAACCATCGGAACAACAGATCGAACTCCATCCGCTCCATCAACTGGCGCTCCGACCGGATGCTGTAAAATACCTGCAGCAGCATCGCCCGAAGCATCGAGGCGGGTGTGCATTGATCCTATGATTACGACTACGCAACGTCGTTTGCGCGACTTTCAGCGGCGACAGCAGATGCGGACAAGATTGCATTTTCGGGCTCGTCATTGGCGACACAAATCTAGGTCTCAATTGTTGTCATTGCTCACATTCTATCATACATTAGAATAAAATGTGAGTAGACCTCTAGGAGCTGTGGACTCTAGGGATTCCCTCTGATCGGGAAGCGTGATTCAAGACTGTTTTTGGAGGCAGTCTTGGGCGTGATGGATCGTTTGGTGCTGAGCGATGGGCAGTGGGAGCGGATCTCGCCTCTGATTATCGGGAGGCCGGACCAGAAGGGCTCGACCGGGCGCGACAATCGCATGTTCGTCGAGGGGGTGCTGTGGATCGTGCGAACGGGAGCGCCGTGGCGCGACCTGCCCGGGGTGTTCGGCGAATGGAACAGCGTGTTCCGGCGCTTCAGCCGGTGGAGCCGCAAGGGCATCTGGTGGCGCATCTTCGAGGCGATGTCGGATGATCCGGACTTTGAGTACCTGATCGTCGACTCCACCGTCATCAGAGCCCACCAGCATGCAGCGGGGGCGAAAAAAGGGGGTCTGAAGATCAGGCCATCGGCCGCTCACGCGGTGGGCTGAGTACCAAGATCCACCTCGCCGTCCGAGGTCTCGGCTGCCCGGTCCGCTTCATTCTCACCGCTGGCCACCGCGGCGACGCCCCACAAGCCCTACCCTTGATCGAAGACCTGCCGGCCGAGGTGGTGATGGCCGACACCGCCTACGACAGCGACAAGATCCGCCAGGCCGTCGCCGACAAGGGGGCACTCGCCATTATTCCCAACAATCCCTCTCGCGCCCGCAAGCACCCGCTCGATGCCCACCTCTATGCCCAACGTCACCTCGTCGAGTGTTGCATCTCCAAGTTGAAGCACTTCCGAAGGGTCGCAACTCGCTTCGAGAAGACCGCACGGAACTACTTCGCTGTCGTCACTCTGGCCGCTATCGTCTTGTGGCTACGATAAGTGTCCACAGCTCCTAGTCTAGCCTGATATTTCGAGAAAAGAACCAAAGGCAGCGGAGCGCAGATTCCGGATTTTTTGCCCGCGCGGGCTGATTCCAATCGTTGACCCTCAAGAGGCGTGTGACGCACGAACTGGCACTGGCCACACAATGACCATGGATCCGATCTTGCAAGATCGGCGCAAGCAAGGGATGCGCGCCGCCGGTTTCTGGAGCGACCAGACTTTGCTCGACGTTTTCCTGAAAACTGTCCGGGATGATCCGGCGCGGTTGGCGGTCACCGCCTATGAGACCACTATCGGCCGACGTACGATTTTGACCTATGAGCAGTTGCAACAAAGCGCCGATCGCATCGCCGCCAATCTCTTGCGATTGGGGATCAAACCCGGAGAGGTTGTATCGCTTCAGTTGCCGAACTGGTGGCAATTCGTGGTCCTCCATATTGCGCTGTTGCGCATCGGCGCCGTTACAAATCCCGTCATGCCTATCTTCCGTGACCGGGAGATGGAGTTCATGCTTTCATTGGCCGAGACGCGCGTACTGATTGTTCCACGAAGTTTCCGCGATTTTGATCACGCGGCCATGGCAGACCGGCTGAAGACTAAAGTGCCATCGTTGGAGCATATTGTGGTTATCGGCTCGGGCGATAGTCGCGACTTTGAAGCGGTGCTGAACGTACCGAGTAGATTGCCTGACTCAATCGTTCCCTGCTCGGCCGATACGGTAGTCCAGTTGCTTTATACATCGGGTACGACGGGCGAACCCAAGGGAGTCATGCATACTGGAAACACTTTGCTAAATAGCGTGCGATACTTTGAAGAGCGCGTTCGCCTTACGGCTAAAGACGTAGTGCTGATGGCATCACCGATGGCGCATCAGACTGGTTTTCTGGTCGGGTTGGTCCTGCCACTCTATCTTGGAGGCCGCGTTGTCCTTCAAGACATCTGGAATCCAACGAAGGCGGCAGACATTGTCGAAGCAGAACAAGTGACCATGACCATGGCTTCGACACCATTTCTGGCGGATCTGACTGCCGAGGCGGAACGTCGGCCCGCGGCCCTGCGGTCCTTGCGAACGTTCGTATCGGCGGGCGCACCTATTCCGCGCATCTTGGTACGGCGGGCTACTGAAACTCTTTGCGCACATGTTATTTCGGGGTGGGGCATGACGGAGAATGGGCTGGTAACGACCACCAAGCTCGACGACCCACCGGAAAAGGTTTTCGAAACCGACGGCTGCCCGAGCCAAGGTATGGAAGTCCGGATCGTCGATCACAAGGGTAAACCGGCGCCCGACGATGAAGAAGGCCGGCTACAAGCGCGCGGGCCCGGTACCTTTGTCGGTTATCTAAAGCGGCCGCATCTCTACGCCGTCGATGAGGATGGCTGGTTTGAGACCGGCGATCTCGCCCGCAAAGACAAGGACGGCTACATCCGCATCACCGGTCGCTCCGAGGACATTATCATCCGAGGCGGCGAGAACGTGCCGGTGATCGAAATAGAGCAGCTCATGTATCACCATCCCGCGATCCAGGAAGTAGCGATCGTCGGATTGCCTGATGAACGGCTGGGTGAGAGAGCCTGTGCCTGCGTGGTGCTACGCGAGGGCACGTCACTGACCTTGGTTGATCTGTCACGCTTCATGGCGGAGAATGCGGTAGCAAAAAACTATTGGCCTGAACGCCTCGAAGTCCTCGACTCCTTACCGAAGACGCCAAGTGGCAAGGTGCAGAAATTCAAACTTCGCGAAATCGTCGGTGCGGGGACGTAATGGTCGCTCAGTGTTCATCCTAGCGAAAGAGCTAGAACGCTCGATGCAATCATTCAATAGTCTACAATTCTGGGGAACCATCGATGGACTATGCTTTTACCAATGCGCATGAGCAAATCCGCGAGAACGTAAGTCGGCTCTGCGCCCAGTTCGACGACGGCTACTGGCTGAAGAAGGACAAATATGGCGGCTTTCCGGAGGAATTTTACAAGGCAATCGCGGATGCCGGCTGGCTGGGAATTGCCATGCCGGAGGAATTCGGTGGCGCAGGTCTCGGCATCACCGAGGCGGCCTTGGTCATGCAGACAGTGGCCGAGTCTGGTGCCGCCTTGCAGGGAGCATCGGCGATCCATCTCAATGTCTTTGGACCCAATCCGATCGTGGTGTTCGGAACTGAAGAACAAAAACGTCGCATGCTGCCTCCCATTATCCAGGGCAGGGTCAAGGGCTGTTTTGCCGTCACCGAGCCCAATTCTGGGCTCAATACGACATCGCTGACGACCCGCGCCGACCGCAACGGCAACGGCTATATCGTGCATGGCCACAAGGTCTGGACCTCGACCGCGCAGGTGGCAGACAAGATGCTGCTGATTGCCCGGACCACACCGCAGGACCAATGCAAGCGGGCGACGGATGGTCTCTCATTATTCTACACCGACTTCGACCGCAAATTCATTGAGGTGCACGAAATCGAGAAAATGGGCCGGAAGGCCGTCGATTCCAATCAGGTTTTCATCGACGGACTCAAAGTGCCGCTTGAGGATCGCATTGGCGAGGAAGGCAAGGGGTTTCGGTATCTCCTGCATGGTCTCAATCCAGAGCGAGTGTTGATTGGTGCCGAGGCCATCGGCATCGGGAAGCTGGCACTCAAGCGAGCGACTCAATATGCTAAGGAACGAGTCGTCTTCGGCCGTCCCATCGGTCAGAACCAGGCAATTCAGCACCCGCTGGCGCAGAACTGGATGGAGCTTGAGGCCGCCAACTTGATGGCGTTCAAAGCCGCTTGGCTTTACGACAACGGAAAGGATTGTGGCGCTGAAGCCAATGCCGCGAAGTATCTTGGGGCGCAGGCTGGTTACAATGCATGTCTTCAGGCGGTGATGACCCACGGCGGCTACGGCTACGCCAAGGAATTTCATGTCGAGCGCTATCTGCGGGAAGTGATGATTTGCCGTATTGCCCCGGTCAGCGAGCAATTGATCCTCTGCTTCATTGCCGAAAAGGTACTAGGACTGCCGAAGTCTTACTAAAAAGCCGATTCTGGCAAGCGCTGGCCGGAGAAGATCTGCCCGCTGGTCCGCAACATGATCTTGGCCGCCGAACAGGCAGACCCGCTCGCTGCACTTCAGCCGACGGCCGATTTCTCCGGCACCGAAAGCCCCAGCGTATCGCGCAGCGTCTTGCCGGGATATTCCTTGCGGAACAAGCAGCGACGCTGCAGCTCCGGCACCACTAGGCGAACAAAATCCTCGTAAGCACCGGGCATATGGGTCGCGGCAATGACGAACCCGTCGCACGCCCCACCGTTGAACCACTCTTCCATCTGATCGGCGATTGCCTGCGGCGTGCCGATAAAAGTCGGAACCTCGCGGATCGTGCCGCGACCGCTGTACTGCACGAAGTCACGCGTCGTCGGGTTGTCCTTGCCGCTGATCTGGATCACCCGATCGCGCATGGCCTGCAGGCCGCCGATGGATTTCAGCTCGGCGTCGGTGAACGGCTCGTCCATCGGCTTGCTCGCGAAATCGAAGTTGAGCACCTCTGACAGCAGCGCCAGCGAATCCATCGGATGCGCCAGATTGTCGATCAGCGCCGCCTTTTCCTCGGCCATGGTCTTGGTCTCGCCGGGAATAACGTAAACCGCCGGCGTCAGCTTGACCTTGCCGGGATCGCGACCGCCAGCCGCGACCTGCTGCTTGAAATCGGCGTACATTTTCTTGCCCAGCGCCAGGTTAGCGAAGATCACGAAGATCAGCTCGCCCCAGCGCGAGGCAAACGTCTTGCCGCGACCGCTCTGCCCGGCCTGGATGATGACCGGATGGCCCTGCGGCGAGCGCGGCACAGTGAACGGACCGCGCGAACGGAAGAATTTACCCTTGTGGTCGAGACGATGGACCTTCTTGGGATCGGCGAAAATGCCTTTCTCGCGATCAAGCAGGATCGCGTCCTTGTCCCAGGTATTCCAATGGCCCAGCACGACTTCCATGAACTCGTCGGCGCGGTCGTAGCGCAGATCGTGTTCGAGATGCTCGGTCTGGCTGAAATTCACCGCCTCCGAATCGTTCAGCGAGGTGACCACGTTCCAGGCGGCGCGACCGCCGATCATCAGGTCGAGCGTGGCAAAGACGCGCGCGACATGGAACGGCTCGTAGTAGGTCGTCGAGTACGTGCCGCCGATGCCCAGATGCTGTGTCGCCAAACCCATCGCCGTCATGATGGAAACCAGGTCCATCTTCACGACTCGAATGCCATGCCGCACCGATTCCTCGTAGTCGTCGCCGTAGCGGTCGGGCATGGCCAGCCGGTCGTCGAAGAACGCCAGGTCGAACTTGCCCTCTTCGAGCGTGCGGGCGATGCGCTGGTAGTACTGCGGTGACATGAAATCGGGCATGGTCTGCGGATGCCGCCACGACGCCGGATAGTTTGAGCAGTTTTGCGCCTGCAGGAACGCCACGAGCGTCATTTGTCTTTTCTTCTGCTCACCCATGACCTGACTTCCCTCTTCTCTTTGCACCGCCCGAGCGCGATTTGGCTGCATTTCACCAGGCGATCAATGCCCTGCGGCAATAAGGAGCAAGAGGGAATGGCGTTTCGACGCGCAGGTCTTTTCGCCATTCCCCGGTTCTCACATCTTGACTATCTATCGCTCAGGTTTACTACTTTGGCAGCTTCGCCTTCAGAGCGTCGTATTTGGCGGAGACGTTAGGATACTTCTTGCGAAAATCATCGCTCACCTCTGCGGCCAGCTTCTCAAACTCCTCGACCGACTTGCCGTTCAAGCGCGTGGAGATGCCGCCCTTACCCACCATGTTTTCCAGCGCCTTGATGTCTTCGGCCATCGCCTCCGGCCACTGCTTCTTCATGGCGTCGGCCGTCGCCGCCAGCACGGCGTCGCGATCCGCCGCCGAGAGGCCGGCGAGCCAGTTCTTGTGGACTACGACGGCATAGGTGAAGATCTGCATGCCAGGTACGGTGGTGGCGTGCTTGGCCATGGTGCCGACCATTTCCCAGCCGCCCGGCGAGGTATAAACAACATCAATGGCACCTTGGGCGAAGGCCGTGGCGATTTCCGTCGTCGCCATTGCGACCGGATTGGCGCCGTAGCGCGTCATCAGGTTCTGCAGCACGCGACCGCTGGGGATGCGTATCTTCTTGCCTTTCATGTCCGCCACCACCGCGATCGGCGTCTTCGACAGGAAGATGCCTTCCGAGGTGCGAGCGATCCCGAGCACCTTAAGTCCTTTGTCCTCGACCAGCGACGACATCAGCGACGTCAGCCCAGCACGAAACTCGTCGTTCTGCATCATCGAGTCCTTGACGCTGAACGGCAGGCTGATGATGCCGTAGGCCGGATTGACGTTCTCGAGGTAGTTGCTCACCGGCCAGACCATGTGCACGGCGCCGGTGCTGAGCGCGGCAAGGGCATCCTTGTCCTTATAGAGCGTGCTGGCGTGGAACACTTTGGCGTTTATGCGCCCGTTGGTGCGCTTGGTGATGTCGGCGGCCAGCGTATCCATCTGCCTGGCTTTCCAATGCGTGCCGGCGATTTCCGACGTGATCACCATGTCGGCTGCCGTCGCAACGACCGGCGTCAGCATTGCGACGGCGCCGATTGTGATCGCGGTAGCTATTCTTGTGAATTTCATCGCGTCCCTCCTCCTAAAGCCCTGTTTTCTTGTTCAAAGCAATGCCAGCGAGAGCCATGGGAAGGTGTTGATCAGCACCAACGCGAACAGGCGAACACCGTAGAATCGAATAACCGCCTTGACGATGCCTTCAAGCTTGATTCCCGTTATCTGGCTCATGACGAACAGGTTCAACCCGACCGGCGGCGTGATGGTGGCGATTTCGACCAGCGCCGTCATGATGACCGCGAAATGGATCGGATTAATGCCCAGAGCGGTGGCGATGGGAAACAGAACTGGCACCGTGAGAATGATCAGCGACACACCATCGAACACGCAGCCCAGGATGAGCAGTACGACATTCGTCACGATCAGGAACGTGAACTCATCGATCCCCAGCGACTGGACGAGATTGATCAGCTCCGTGGTCAATCCGAGTCGCGTCAGAAGGAAAGCTAGAAGGCTTCCCGCCATCACGACCATGAAGATCATGGTCGATTGCAGGACTGCCTCGCCGGACGTCTCCCAGAAACCCTTCAGGTCGATCGTGCGGTAGACGATCAGAGCCAGGATGGCGGCATAGACGACTGCGAAGCCGGAAACTTCGGTGGGCGTCATTACGCCGAAGTAGATGCCACCGATGATGAAGACAGGCAGCAGCAGCGCCGGGCCAGATTTGCGCGACTGCTTGCCGAAGTCGCGCCAGTCCGGCCGCTCGGTCTTGATGCCGTACTTGTTCCGCCAGGACATCCAGACAGTAGCCACCGCCAGCAACAAGGCCTCAAGAAGGCCCGGTATGATGCCCGCGATGAACAGATCGGTAATCGGCAGCTGCATCATCGCACCGATCAGGATGAAGGACAGCGAGGGCGGGATCATGATGCCCAGCGTGCCGCCCACCGCCACCAGAGCGGCGGCGAATCCTTTCGGGTAACCCTCCTGTGGTAGCACGCGTGTGGCCGCCGGCCCCAACGCCGCCGCGCAAGCAACGCTGGAGCCGTTGATCGCGGCGAAGAACACTGCGGCCACGAGTAGGCTAATCGCCATACCGCCGCGGACGCAGCGCAGGATCGAGCCCAGGGTAGCGAAGATCATCTCGGCGATGTTGCCTTTGGTCGCCAGATTGCCGGCCAGAATGAAGAAGGGAATCGCCACGAGCGCGTAGCTGTCGAGCGAGCTGAAGGCGACATGGGCTAGCGTCACGGACGGCACGTTCAGCGAAAACAACAGCAGGATGGTGGCGACAAGCCCTAGGGCGATGGCGACCTGCTGGCCCGACGCGATCAGGGTGAACAATAGGACGATTGCGATACCAGTTAGCATCAGGTGTTTTCCGAGTGAGCCGACCGATAAGGATCCCGGCCTCGGAACACCAGAACGGAGCAGTAGAGGAAGTAGACGAAAAGCAGAACGGCGCCGACTAGCAGGCTGATCTTCACGATCCAGAGCGGCAGATCCATCGTCTCGCTCATCATGCCCAGGCGCTGCAGATTCAGAGTCTGAACCCACCCAGCCCACACCAGCGCGCCTGAAAACAGCAGGCCGCCTAGGCAGCTTGATGAATTGAACGTCTGCCTGAGCCAAAGCGGGCAACGCTCGAAGACAAGCTCGGTGCGAATGAAATGGCCTCGGCGCGGGGCAAGTCCAAAGACGAGGAAAATCGACCACAGCACGAAATAGCGTACCACCTCTTCCGCCCAGTGGTAGCTGGTGCTGAACAGCGTGCGCGCCGTCGCTTCCAGAAGCATGATGCTGGCGGCAGCAAGCATCAGTGCGGTGCTGACGTTCCAGAGCCAGCGATGCTCGAATGCGTCCAGCGCCCGCAGCCAGCGTGGGCCTGCCGCGCGCGGGTCACTGCCGGCACTGTCATGATCGGGAGACGCCATTTCAGACGATCCCGCGCGATTTGAGCTCGGCAAGCTTCTGGGCAGTCAGTCCGAGGAGTTCGCCATAGACGTCCCCAGTATCGGCACCATGTCGGCGTCCAAGATGGGTGACTCTCCCCGGCGTCTTCGATAGACGCGGCAGGACCGCCGGCACGACGATCTCTCCTACCTCAGGGTGCTGGACCGAAAGCAGGCTGCCGCGCGCCTTGAAATGCGGGTCGGCGAAAATGTCGGCGATACTGTTGACCGGCCCGCAGGGAATCTCGTTCGCCAGACAGACCGCCATCAGTTCGTCGCGCGTATGCCTGCCGATCCACTCGCCGACGATGCCATTGATGAAGTCGCGGTTGTCAACCCGCGCCTGCATCGTTTCATAGGTTCCCGACGCCACCAGGTCGGCCCGGCCCATGGCCTGAGCGAGATTTTCGAAGATCTTGTCGCTGGAACAGGCGATTGCCACCCACTGACCGTCGGAGCACTGGTAATGGCTGTGCGGCACGATCGTCGCCGTATCTGCGCCCATGCGCTGACGCACCACGCCGAACCTTGCGAAGGCCGGAGCCAGTTCGTCGAGCAATCGGAACGTCGATTCGTAGAGCGCCACGTCGATGTACTGCCCCTCGCCTGTGCGATCGCGATGGCGTAGCGCCATCAGCGCGCCTATCGCGCCGTACAGACCGGAAATGTAGTCGCCCAGCGACGTCGATCCCGGAATCACTGGCGGCCCGTCCGGCTCGCCGGCAAGGTAGGTCAGGCCACTGAAGGCGTGGCCGATACGGGCAAATCCCGGCCGGTCCTTGTAGGGACCTTCCTGACCATAGGCCGTGATGCGCACCATCACGATGTCGGACTTGATTGCCGCCAGATCCTTGTAGCCGAGCCCCCAGCGCTCCATGGTTCCAGGGCGGAAATTCTCCACCACGACATCGGACTGCTTCACCAGCTGCTTGAAGAGCTCGGCGCCCTCGGGTTTTCCGAGGTTGAGCGTCGCCGTACGCTTGTTCCGTCCCTCGCTGAGCCAGGTGAGGGAGTCGCCCGTTTCGACCTTCAATCCGATGTTACGCATCGGATCGGAAAATTCCGGATGCTCGATTTTGATTACGTCGGCGCCGAATTCAGAAAAGATCGTGGCGCAAAACGGACCGGCCAGAAACGTCGCCGCGTCGAGAACGCGAATGCCCTCCAGCGGCAGCTTGGCTTTGGCGGTTTCACCCATGCTGTCGATCTCCTGCAGCTAGCGCTTGCGGGCGTCGACCAGCGCCTGCCGTTCCAGCAGCGCGTCGGCCAGCTTGATATGCGCTAGATCTACGAGCTTGCCGTCGAGCTGGATGGCGCCGTTGCCGCCTGAAGCCGTCATCGCCTCCTTGATGATCTTTGCCCACACCAATTCCTTGGGATCGGGCGCGAAGACCTCGTTGGCGATCTCAACCTGCGAGGGATGGATTGCCCACTTGCCTTCGAAGCCAAGCGCCGAGGCGCGCTCGGCCGAGGAGCGGAAGCCCTCCGGATTCTTGAAATCCGCATAGGGCCCATCCAGCGGACGCAGCCCGAAGGCGCGGCAGGCGGTGGCTATTCTGGCGAGGGCGAAATGCCAGGGATCGTTCCAGTGCAACTCGCGCTCGCCCTTCTCGTTTCTGCCATACATGCGGTACCGTGGGTTGGATTCACCGGTGAACGGATCGCGCGCCCGCATGCTGATGGTGAAATCGCCGACACCGAAAATCATCGCCTCGAGCCGGTCGGAGGCCTGGGCGATTTCCTCGACGTTGGCGAGTCCGGCAGCCGTTTCGATCAGAACTTCGATGCCGATCGGCTTCTTGCGGCCAATCGTGGACTCGATGCCGTCGAGCAGTTGCTCGACGACATAGACATCCGCAGCCATGTTGGTTTTCGGCAGCAGGATCAGATCCAGCCGCGGACAGCGCTCGGCCACCGCGATGATGTCGCGATAGGCCCATTTGGTGTCCAGGCTGTTGATCCGGACCGCCATGATCTTGTCGCCCCAGTCGATTTCGTTGAGTGCGGCAACAGCAAGCTCGCGCGCCTTTTCCTTGAGCTCAGGCACGACTGCGTCCTCCAGATCGAGGAAAATACCGTCAGCCGGCCCTTTGGCAGCCTTCTCGAAGAATTTCTCGGAACTGGCGGGAACGGCGAGCTCGGAGCGCTGCAGACGGACCTTGCGAAGCTCTCTGGCGCGGGGAAACACGAAAACGACCTCCTGGCGCGCTTGCCGAAGCGCATTGGACATGGGGCAGGGCAGACCAACCGTGGATTTGAGAGGCCAGCGGATCGCCTCGGACGGTTCCTCGGATTGGACGCTAGTTTCGATCGCGCCCTTGACTGAATTGAAAACCATAGCGTTTGATTGATCAATCGAAAATACGCTATCGATTATTCTATGAAACGTATCAATATTGGACCGGATGAACTTGAGACGTTCATCGCGGTGTCAGAACTGGGCAGTTTCCGCCGCGCCGCCGAAAAACTGGGCGTGTCGCAGCCATCCGTGACGGGACGGCTGCAGCGGCTGGAAAGCGTACTGGGCGTGAAGCTCCTCAATCGCACCACGCGTCGCGTTACCACGACCGAGGCCGGCGAACGGTTGCGTCTGCGGGCAGAGCATACGGTGATGGAGCTTCGTTCGGTCGTTCAGGAGTTCCGGGACGAGGCGACACTGCGGCGCGGCCGGGTCGCCATCGCCGCTTCTCCGACCGTCGCCGCCTCCTTCCTGCCGCCCGTCATCCGGCAGTTCGTCCATGCCAATCCCGGGGTGACACTGACCCTTACCGACCAGTTCGTCGGCCCGGTATTGCAGCAAATCAGCAGCGCCATGGCCGATCTCGCTGTAATCCCCTTTGCCGGCAAGAGTGCAGAGTACGATTTCGAGCCGCTGTTCTACGACGAATTCCTGGTGGTGGCTCCGCGGGATCACCCCATCGGTCGCAAGGGCAGGGCCGATTTCGAGGAGATTAGCCGCTACCCACTGCTGTCGCTGCCAAAGGAATCGGCTGTATGGTTCACGATGCGCGACGAGTTCGAGCGTCGCGGATTGACGTTCCAGCCGGCATTCCAAGCCTTCAATCTCTTCACGCTGGTCGGCCTCGTGGAAGCAGGGCTTGGGCTTTCCGTATTGCCGCAGATCATCATCTCGCGCCTGAATCTGGACACCCTAACGACTGTACGCATCAACGGCGGTATTCGGCGCCATATCGGCATCGTCACCCTGCACGGACGCGCACTGCCCCCGGCCGTCACCGCCTTCATCCGCTGCCTGCGATTGCTACGCAAAAACGACGCAGAAATGGTCTCTAAGTCAGCCAGGCGCACAATCATGCCGCGCCGTCGCCGATAGCGATATAGCCCGTGCCTATCGTGAAGTGGACGTTCTCGTATGTTGAGATATTCAGGCCGCCCCAATAGATGCCCGAATAGAGGGTACGCCTGCGGCAACGGGAGTCGCGCGTTCAAACACAAGAGGTAGCAGGAGCACGACTACCCAGTCGCCCGTGACAACGATTAAGCGGTCGAACGCAAGTCGGTTTTCAATGAAGCAGCGGGTTTGCGATTGCAAGGTTGCGCGGCCCGATCCGGCTGGTCAGGATCGGCGGTGCGCGGCACGGCTTCGCTTGCAGTGGTCGGTATGTAGGAGTGGGACGAGTGGTCATGCATGAACGAAGGAGCCTATGTGCCGCCACGTCACCAACTGAACTGAGGATCCGTGGAAACCCCATATCCAGCTCACCGAGGCGAAGCGCGTTCCGCATCCACAAGTCCGATCTCTCGATCCGTCCGCTCTGGCATCAGCAGACCGACCGCATGCTGGCCCGTATCCTGGTCTGCTTCCTTGCCTATGCGCTGATGCGGCGGCGCGGCGTGCCGTACTCATCCTATGCGAGGATTAACCCTTCGTAGCCGTTGGCGGCCACCTCGTCGCATTTCTCGCGGTAGGCTGGGGCGCCTCCTGAGTACGGCAGGAAGGTGCGCTTCTGCTTGCCCGGCACGTTCGTGTTGATTCCCGTGAACCAGGAGTCGACCTTGGTGAAGAGCATGCGGGATGCCAGCTCGTAGACATGCTCTGTCCAAACGCGTTCGGCTTCCTGCGTAGGCATGACACGTTTTAAGCTCTTATCGCGTCGGCCGTTAAGAAGCCGGATTGAGAGCTGGTTGGGCTTTAGGGACGGTCGTCAGAGCGGCCAAGATTAGGCGCAAAAATATCCTGAGCCAGGCCAGGATGCGCCTGAAGTTGTATCCGGCGGCAGTGAGTGTGGCATTGGCGGCATCGCCGGCATGGCCCTTGAGGTAGCAGCGTCCGAGGTGGCCTTGCTCTTTCATGTGGCCGATGAGGGGCTCGACGGCGGATCGCCGCCGTAGCTCTCGTTTGATGGCGCCGAAGACGCCACGCTTCTGGCCGGAGACGAAGACGCGGCGCGGCTGCGGCGCGTCGTGCCCGCGATATCCCTTGTCGACGTAGACCCGTTCGATCTCGCGACCGGTGAGGCGCTGGGTGTCCTCGATGGCGGCGCGCAAGGTGTGGCCGTCGTAGGGATTGCCCGGCAGCGCGGCGGCGTGCAGCACGAACTGGCCGCCCGGTGAGCAGGCATTGGTGGTGACGATCGAGACCTTTACGCCGAACTCGTAGGGCGCGCGGGCCTTGCCCTTGCCGATGCACTCGACCTCCGGGGGTGGAAGGAATAGAGCTTCCAGCCGCGTTGGCGTGGCCGCTGCGAGCGGATCTGAGAGGCCCGCGAGAGCGGGCTCTCGAAGGCTGCCTCGGCGGGCTCGTGGCCCGCGATCTTGCGGCGGATGTCACGGATCAGCCGGCCCAGGCGAGTGCGCAGGAAGCGCACTTCTCGATGGTGGCGGTTGAACTGCTTGGCGTGGGCATAGCGTCCCGCCATGAGGGCCGCCCGTTTGGCGACGCGCAGATAGGATTGCCGGAGTCTCACCGTGTGACGACGGGCCAGGCGATTGAGGCCCTTGATCGCCGCATGCAGGAGCCTGGCGTCGGTCGGGAAGGCGATGTTCTTGGGCTGCACGGTGGTGTCGACCGTGACCCGCGCCAGGTCTCTGGTGCGCAGCGCACCGCTGTCGTGCGCCACCCGCAGGCTCTCGGCCAGCAGCAGGTCGAGCTTGTCACCCAAGCGCCGGCGCCAGTGGCTGAGGTCGGAGCGCTCGTGCGGGAAGGTGTGTTGGAAGAACTCTTCACCGGTGAAGTGCTGGAAGTACGGATCGTAGACCCAGCGCTCACAGACGCCTTCGTCGGATAGCCCGAACATGTGCTTGAGCAGTAGCAGGCCGATCACGAAGCGGCTTTCGATCCCGGGGCGGCCCTTGTCGCTGTAGAGCGGCGCCATCTCGTCGTCGATCCACGCCCAGTCGACCTTGCCGGCGAGCTGTACCGTACGCATGCGGTGAGGACCGCGGCGTAGCTATTTGCGGGAGGGGTTGCCGTGTTCAGGCTGCTTCGGAAGCGGCCTGCCGGGAGGCCCAGTTCCAGGGCAGCAGCTCGTCGAGGCGGTTGGCCGGGTGCTCGGCGATGCGCGCCAACACGTCGGCAAGCCATGCCTGGGGATCGACGTCGTTCATCTTCGCGGTGACGATCAGACTGTACAGGAACGCCGCGCGCTGACCGCCGCGGTCTGAGCCGGCGAACAGCCAGGCCTTGCGGCCGAGAGCCAGACCGCGCAACGCACGCTCCGCGGCGTTGTTGGTGAGGCAGATCCGACCGTCGTCGAGGAATCGGGTGAAGGCGGGCCAGCGCTTGAGCATATAGTCGATGGCGCCGGCGACGTCGCTGTGGCGCGACAGTTTGCGGCGTTCCTCGCGCATCCATGCTTGCAGAGCGGCGGCCAGCGGCGCGGCTTGTTCCCGGCGAACGGCCAGCCGCCGGTCGATCGGCAGCCCATTGATGCCACGCTCGATGTCGAACAGGGCATCGATGCGCTGCACCGCTTCCAGCGCAATCGGCGAGACGGCCGCTGGTGCGTGGCGCTGGGCCCTTCGGTGGGCCCTGGTCTCGATATCGGCGAGGATGAAGAACTTGCGTCGGGCATGGCTCCAGCACGCCGCTTCGACGATGGGCCCAGCGTCTCGCCCCTCGGCGTACAGCTTGCCGTAGCCGCCGTAGGCGTCGGCCTGCAGGATACCGCTCCACGTCGCCAGATGCTGCCTGGGATGCTCCCCCGAGCGGTCGCGCGAGTAGAAGAACACTGCCGCTGGCGGCGCCCGGCCGCCGAACGGGCGGTCGTCTCGGACGTAAGTCCAACATCGTCCCGTGACGGTCTTGCCCTTGGCCAGCACCGGCACCGTCGTGTCGTCGCCATGCAGCCGCTCGGCGGCCAGGACGTGGGCGATGAGGCGCTGATGGATCGGCTGCAGCGCCGCGCAGCATGCGCCAACCTGATCGGCCAGCGTCGACAGGCTCAAGGGCACGCCTTCGCGGGTGTAGCGCTCGGCCTGGCGGTTGAGCGGCTGATGCTGGCCGTACTTCTCGAACAGGATCATCGCCAGCAGGCTTGGGCCCGCCCAACCGCGGGGCACGACGTGGAACGGTGCCGGCGTCTGGCCGATGCTCTCGCAGTCCCGGCAGGTGAACTTCTCGCGCACCGTCTGGATCACCTTCCACCCGCGGGGAATGACCTCCAGGGTCTCGGTGACGTCCTCCCCGAGCTTCGACAGGCGCGTGCCGCCACAGCAGGCGCAGGACGTCGGCCCGGCAACGACGACACGCTCGCGCGGCAGGTGTTCGGGGAACGGCTTGCGCGCGGGGCGCTTGCGGGTGAAGGCCGCAACGTTGGTGGTCCGGGCCACTACACTCTCGGCGGCGAGCTCATCCTCGGTGGCCGTGGCTTCCAACTCCTCCAACTGCAACTCGAGCTGATCGAGCAGGCGGGCACTGCGCTCGGAGCGCTGGCCGAAGCGATCCCGGGTGAGCTTCTCGATCTGCAGCTTGAGGTGGACGATCAACGCCTGGTCGTCGGCGGCCTTGGCCCGCAGGGTGGCCGCTTCCGCTGTTACCGATACCAACTCCTCCTCGCGTGCCAGCAGCAGCCGCTTCAGGCTCTCGGCATCGTCTGGCAGGGTATCGACCGATGTCATCGTAGCGACAGAAGAGCACATCTCCGTCGACACCAAGAAGAAGGAGCTGGTGGGCAATTTCAAGACTGCCGGCCGAGAGCTGCGGCGCAAAGGTCGACCACAGCCCGTGCGCGTGCACGACTTCGTCATTCCGGGAAACGGCCGAGCGGTCCCCTACGGCGTCTACGACATTGCCGCCAACGAAGGCTGGGTCAGTGTCGGCATCGACCACGACACCGCGACCTTCGCCGTCGAGAGCATTCGTCGCTGGTGGCGGCGCATGGGGCGCAAGCGCTATCCCAAGGCCAAGCGCCTGCTGATCACCGCTGATTGCGGCGGTAGCAATGGCGCCCGGGTCCGCCTCTGGAAGGTCGAGTTGCAGAACTTCGCCAACCAGACCGGCCTCGCCATCACCGTCGCCCATCACCCGCCTGGCACCAGCAAGTGGAACCGCATCGAACATCGCATGTTCGCCTTCATCACCCAGAACTGGCGCGCCAAGCCTTTGCTCTCCCACAAGGTCATCGTGCAGCTCATCGCCGCCACAACGACAACCTCCGGACTGGCCATCGCCTGTGACATTGACGCCACGAACTATCCGAAGGGAGTCAAAGTCTCCGATCAACTGATAAAGCAACTCAATATTCGCTACGGCCGCTTCCATCCGGATTGGAACTACACCATCGTTCCAAAACTCAACCCTTCACCCAAATGATAAATCGAAGCGTTTATTTCGTCACAGGCCCTAAGCCGCCGCCGTCACACAGCTGTTGAACTCGATGTCGCGTCTCAGGTCGAATTTGTCCGCGACGAAATTGAGATATCATAGCGTTTCTGGCTGGGGGTGAGGGGTTCTTGCCGGCGGAGAAGGGGCAAAATGCTCGCTCCAGTCCCACTCCTGCAAAAGCTCCTGGGAGAACGAGTAACCATACGAATAGCTCTCGGAATCGAACCGTGCCCCGGGGTATCGATCCCAGTACCACGTGCCACCTACGCCATCGCCGGTTTCGAAGACACGAGCCGTGAGCCCGAGCTGCCTGAGCCGGTATAGTTGGTACATTCCGGAAATGCCCGAGCCGATAATGATGGCGTCATATCGCTTTACCGGTTCATGAGCGGCTGCGGGCTTGACCTGCTCGGACACAACATTGGCCATCACCAAGTTTCCTCCTACTTACTTATGGGCTTCCATCGGGGTTCTCCGGATAAACCAGGGTTGCCAGCGTCAGCGCAACCATGCACCCTCCTCGCAACAATGCGATGGAACGAACGGATTTCGTTTAGCCAAGGGGAAAAGCGCGTGTAGGTGCCATGGGCGCGCGAGGGCGGGTTCAGCAACAGAAATCCCCGGTTCGGGTTGGCAGGTGCCAATCGCGAATTGCGTCGCGAGCTCAAGCCAGTTCATGCCGTTGATCCACCATCGACCGGCAGAGCCGCGCCGGTCACGAAAGAAGCCTCGTCGGACAACAGGAACAGCGCTGCATTGGCAATCTCCTCAGGCCTGCCTGGTCGACCCAAAGGCGTCATGCCGGCGTGCTTGCGAATCAGTTCATCTGGATCTAGGCCGCGCGTGCTCTGTTGGTCCGGCCTGGCGACGAAAACACGTAACATCGGTGTATCTACGGGGCCGGGACACACGGCATTGACGCGGATCCCATCACGGGCAAGGCGCTTGGCGAGTGAGCGCGTCAGACCGACGACTCCGAACTTCATGGCAGAATAAACGGGACTGAACGGCGAACCATGCAAGCCGGACGTCGAGGCCGTGAAAAGCAACGCGCCACCGCCACGCGCGCGCAATTCTGGAATCGCTGCTTCAGTGGTGATCAGCACAGAGCGCAAGTTGAGGCGAACCGCGAGGTCGAAATCCGCCAAGTCCAGACCCTCAACCGAAGCGGGGCCGGGATGGCCGAGATGATTCCAGACAAAGTCGAGGCCGCCAAAGGTGCTAGCGACATCCTTGACGATTTGGCGCGCTGCATCGTCGTCGCCGAGGTCGGCGATGATCCCTTTCGCAGTACCGCCAAAGGTCACGATCTCGTTGACTGTGGCGGCGACGCCCACTTCGTCCCGATCGATGACGGCCACAGCAGCACCCTCGCGCGCGAAGCGAACTGCTCCTGCCCTCCCCATTCCTGAGGCGGCTGCGGTGACGATGCCGACCTTGCCCTTCATTCGCATGATTACTTTCCTCTCTTGCAAACATTGGTTCAACAATGGCTTGGCGCAGCACACGTTTGTATGATGAGCGAAGCCTGCGAATCCGACGAGGCAGCTGCGACACCTACAATTCCGTATCCCCGGCAAGGAGGCGCTGCGCTATGGTGCGACGCAAAATTTCATTTGTGCCGTCAGCCACGTTGACCGAACGGACGTCCTGCCAGGCGTGAACAAGCCCGAGCTCATTAGTGAAACCCATGGCGCCATGAGTCTGGATTGCGCGATCCAGCGCCCGGGCACCGATTTCTACCGCGTAGGCCTTAGCCATCGACAGTTCCTTGACCGCCCGCTCGCCCCGGTCGATCAATGCCGCCGCGTTCAGCGCCATCAGATGCGCCGCATGCAGCTCCATCGCCGTCTCGGCCAACGGAAACGTCACGCCCTGGTATTCCGCAATCGGCTTGCCAAAGGCCTCGCGTTGTTGTGCGTAGCGCAACGCCATCTCCATCGCCCAGCGCCCAAGTCCCACGGCACGCGCTGAATTGTAGATGCGGCCGATTGAGACGCCCAGCAATCCGATCCGGAAGCCGTCGTGCAGTTCACCGACCAGCTGCCACGGCTCGAGCTGCACATCCTCCAACACGATCGAACCCTCGTTGCCGCCCACCGAGCCATGCATACGGATGACACTCTCCAGCGTGAAGCCAGGTGACGTCGTCGGCACCAGAAACGCGCTAATACCGCCCGCCCTGCGTGATGCGCGTTCAGGATCGGTGACGGCAAAGACGATGCAATAGTCTGCCTGCGGCGCGTTGGTAGTCCAAATCTTGCGGCCGTTGAGTCGCCAGCCAGACCCACTTTGGACCGCCTTCGTCTGGATAGTAGTTGCATCCGAACCGGCACCGGGCTCAGACATGCCGAAACACATCGACGTCCTACCCTCCATCATGCCCGTTAGAATTTCGGCGCGTGCACGGTCCGTTACCATCAGCAAGACCGGGCTGGGACCGAACGCCCAGTGACTGACCGTATAGGCTCCCAGCCAGTTATGACTGCCACAG
>Ga0075012_10001830_pt1 | contig 21252 bp, 22 predicted proteins | sample All_14_2_FD_71474 | JGI IMG/M metagenome (GOLD analysis project Ga0075012, IMG submission 71474) | Freshwater microbial communities in response to fracking from Pennsylvania, USA - Allegheny Zone_MetaG_DW_15 | ecosystem: Environmental > Aquatic > Deep subsurface > Groundwater > Drilled... | reverse complement strand
TTAAAAACAAAAACTGCCGAGGTAAAAAAATACCTTCAGCAGTCTGGCGGTCTGAGCGGATCCAGATCCATGACTTTGCGTCCCCACCTCACGATGGGTTTGCCTTTTTGAGGTTGCGGAATAGCTCAAGTATTATGACAAACTTTACCAGATAACGCAAGGTGAATATGAGCGAGTTTGATTGGTAAATAAAACCGCCGCAGAGATGTGCTCTCTGCGGCGGAAAAGCTTACGGATTTTTAGTGCAAACTATGGGACAGCATCCAAGGCGGCATCAACAGTAGTTAAACCTGCGCCAGTTGCATCTGCACCCCAACAGAAGGTCTCAATATTGCCGCTAGGACCGAATACATCTCGGCAACCAGGGGCAAGTTCTATCGCAGATTCCTCTAGGTACATCTCCGCGTTGGCAGGGGTAAGCGTAGGATCTTTTTGCGCCATCAATGCCACGATACCTGCCACGTGTGGGCTAGCCATGCTGGTTCCACCAAGGAAGTAGTAAGAGATTTGACCGCTGTTCACTTGATAGGGTCCAACTATCCAGGAACCTGGGGCAGCTACGTCAAGGTCTTGCTCTGCCTTTGCACGGCTGGAAAAATCGGTGATATAGAAATCTTCTGGATCGGTTGGGTCTGCAACATTCAGGTTGTACCACCAGGCGCTGTTGTTAGGCGACCATTCACCCACCCAGCCAGAAGCTGCCACTGAAATGACTGGAGCATATGCACCCGGGTATCCCATGCCAGCTTCGCCTTCATTCCCCGCCGAAGCGACAATGATAACGCCCTGGCTGATAGCATAATCCACGGCTGCTTTCTCCACCGGCTCTTGGACAGGTCCGCCAAGGCTCATGTTGATCACAACAGGGGCATTTCCCAGTGCGCCACTGGCTTTCAGGTCTGCTACGTAAACAATGCCACGAGCAACTACAGAAGACCAACCCGAACCGTTTTGGTTAAGGACCTTAACTGGAATAATCGTTGCCATGGGAGCCACACCATTGATCGGGGTTCCTCTCAGGCTATAACCAAGGATAGTGCTGGTCACATGTGTGCCGTGTGAGTTCTGGTCATGCTCCCACTTATTGGGTTGTGAAGAGACAAAACCAACCTCCCCGCCGCCGCCGCCAAAGGCAATACCATACTCTTCAGCAATTCGTTCTTCGGGGAAGTATTGTCGCCAAGAATCCAACAAGCCCGTATCTAACACAGCAACATAAACACCTGTGCCGTCAAACTCCACTTGCCGATTGTCAAACCCATAATCGGTCACATTGATGGCGTCCTGATCCCAGGTGCTTAAGCCATTCGCAAAATTATCCACAAAAACGGTATCCACCGGTGCACCATTGCGAACAGCATCGGGATTGACACTCACCACATAGGATAGCCCTCGAATGGTCGCCAATTTACTCGTGCGGATCTGCATGGTCAGCGCATCGATCTCGTAGAGGACATCACGTACATTGCCGTACTTTGCCAGATCCACAAGGATCGCATCCGTTACATCTGTTTTTAGCAATACATTGACCCCAATCATCTTATCTGGAGCTGCCCCTGTTACAAATACGCTGCTCAGAATCAGGAACATCACAAGCAAGAAAGCAATAGATTTATTTTTCATGTCTTCTCCTATAGGGATATGAATTGAGGGTCTTCCAAAAACGCCTTACGATATTTCACCTCATATAGAAAACAAAAACTGCTGAGGTGAAAATACCTTCAGCAGTCTGGCAGTCTGCATCATACAGACCCATAACTTTGCGTCCTCATCTCGCGGTGAGTTTGCCTTTTTCGGATTTGTGATTTTTTTTACAAAATCATATCTATTATTGCAAATTTTCAGGCTTAATTCAATAAGGAAAATGGGCATCTCTTAAACCATTTATAATCTTCGGAATGTCAAAAAGAACCCTACCCTTCTTTGCCATTGCCGTCGCTGTTGCTGTGGCAGGGATCTATATGTACTTTAAGTTCGTCAGAGGGAAATCTGCCGAGCGGACAGCCCAAGTCTTTGCCTGGTTCCGTGACCCCGCCTCTCGCCCTGAATTGATGATGACCAGCGGCTCGAAATGCGCTGATGCTCCGTTTACCTTTCCCACCAATGGCTTGGTCGGTTTTATCTGGGACGATTCATTCCGCCCCGGTCACCGCCACAGCGGATTGGACATTTTCGCCGGGACAGAGGTCGGTGTGACGCCCATCGTGGCAGCGTACCCAGGCTACCTCACCCGCGAAGAGGATTGGATCTCCACAGTCATTATCCGCGTGCCAGAGGACCCAGTAGACCCGTCTCGCCAAATTTGGGTGTATTACACTCACATGGCAGACCCAAATGGAAATTCTTTTGTCTCTCCAGAATTTCCGCCAGGGACGAAAGATGTATTCGTAGAAGCAGGGACGTTCCTTGGTTATCAGGGCAATTATTCAGGCGACCCTGCCAACCCTGTGGGTGTGCATTTGCATATTTCCATCGTCAAAGATGATGGGTTTGGTAAGTATCTGAATGAGTTGGATATCGAAAATACCTATGACCCAACTCCATATTTCGGAATGCCCATGAACGCAAACGTGAATCCAGATACGATACCAGTCTGTAATTAGGTATGAGGTTGAGAAAAGATGAATGAGTTGAAAGATAAAGTAATTTTGATCACCGGGGCAGGCAAGGGAATTGGACGCAAACTAGCGGAAGAATTGGCTGCCAAGGGTGCGATCGTTGCCGCAAATGACATCTCCCCCATCAACCTGGATGAGGTGGTGAATGGAATCCGTGTGAAGGGTGGACGGGCAAAAGCGTATTTGGAAGATGTGGCAAAAAAGGTCGGCGCGCAGATGATCGTCAAAAGCGTGGAAGATGAGTTTGGCAAAATCGATATTCTGGTGAATCATGCTGCAGTAGAGCCTCACACACCATTACTAAACATGGACGAATGGGATTGGCACCGTGTGTTGGATGTGAATCTGACGGGCGCATTTCTTATGTCTCAAACGGTGGGACGTGTGATGCGCGAAAAAGGCTCCGGCGTGATCGTCAATTTGGTAGCAGGAGCAGGCGAAAAGGAGAAAGAGGCGGGAGCGTTCCTAGTGAGCAAGACAGGCTTGGATGAATTATCCCACCAGCTGGCGCGGGAATTGAATCCGCATGGTGTTAAGGTGGTTTCTGTTTCGACCTTTGAAGAAGCGCTCAAGGCAGTGGAGGAAGCATGAAGGAACTGATCGAATATCGCGAGAAGTTATTGGCACGCCTGCGCGAAGCAACTGTTGAACTGTGTGATGCTTGTAGATCATTTTCTGACCCATTCGCGGTGGTGAATGGTGAATGGACGGCGCATCAGGTCGCGTTCCATGTGCGTGATATCAATCGGGAAGTGTATGGTATTCGCATCCGCCGCACGTTGAACGAGGATAACCCCGAGTTTAAGAATTTCAACCCAGAAGATTGGATGAAAACCAATTACAACCGCAACGAGCCGCTTGAGAAGATATTGAACGAATTTTCGGCAAGTATGAACGAGGTCTGTGATATTTTGAGTGCCATGCCCGAAAGGGGTTGGTCACGTTTAAGCCGCCATGAGGCGTTGGGAAAAGAACTGACCCTGCAGTTGTGGACCGAACGAGGGCTGGCGCATATTGAAGAACATTTGAAAGCATTGAAAAAAGCCCAAAGTCTGTAATTTTTGCCCGTTTTTCCGATTTCCTAGGGTAAAATAGTGCCTATTATGAAGAAACAAAGAATCATCCTGGTTGACGATCATGAAGTTGTGCGGCTTGGGTTGAAGTCTCTACTGGAACGTCACCCTCATTTCGATGTGGTTGGCGAAGCCGGGTCGGCGCGTGAAGCGTTGGAACAGACGGCGATCCTCAAGCCCGATGTGGTAGTAATGGATATCCGTCTGCCGGGCACGTCTGGTATTGAAGCGTGCGAGCAGATCGTGAATCAATTCCCCAATACAAAAGTCATTATGCTCACGTCTTATGCAGAAGATGAAATGCTCTTTTCTGCCATTCGCGCAGGAGCTTCGGGCTACATCCTCAAGCAGATCGGCAGTGAAGATCTGGTGAAAGCCCTTGAATCCGTCGGACGCGGCGAAGCTCTACTCGACCCAGCCGTGACCCAGCGTGTGTTCCAGGAAGTGCGCCGTGCTGTGAAGGAAGAAGAAGCTTCTGCCTTTGCTCATTTGAGCCAGCAGGAAAAGCACGTGCTTTTGCTCGTCTCCGAAGGCAAGACCAATCGTGAGATCGCGAAGAACCTGTTCCTCGGTGAAGGCACGGTTCGTAATTATGTTTCGAGCATTCTCTCGAAGTTGAATGTGAACAACCGCGCCGAGGCAGCCGCCTACGCGGTGGAACACAATTTGAGAGATTACATTTCCTAAATCGTTTTTTCTCAGCCGCCATGAAGAGACACGTTCACGCCTCAAGTGAAATAGTGTCTCTTTTTTATACCCCCGCTAAAAAACCATGTTCCCATTTGCAAAACTAACCGATGGTGTTGTCACCTTGCGTCCATACGAATTCGGCGAAGAGCAAGCCTTGCACGCCGCCATTCAAGAGTCACTGTCTGAACTTAGTCCGTGGATGAGTTGGGCAACCGAGCGTTACACCCTCAACGTAGCACGCGACTTTATCGCCATCACACGCGCCGAATGGACACGCGGCACGTTGTATACATTCGCCATCACAGATGCAATTACGGGGGAATTTCTCGGCGGAAGTGGGTTGAGTCACTTTCACCCGGTCTATAAATTTTGCAACCTCGGCTATTGGGTGCGGACTTCCAAACACGGAAACGGATATGCGGGTCGGGCCACCAAACTGGTGGCGCAATTTGCTTTTGAACGGGCAAATGCCATCCGCGCGGAGATCGTCATTGCAAGGGATAATCATGCCAGCAGACGAGTTGCCGAAAAAGTGGGAGCGCATTATGAAGGGATTTTGCTTAACAGGATGACGGTCCGCGAGAACATTTACGATGCGCACATGTTCTCGCTTCTTCCCTCCGACTTTGGGCTGGTTGCCCGTATTTAGAATTTTCTGCGTCTGAAAGAAAAACCAATCCCCGCTTATTTCTCTTTCTCGCCGCTGACCTTCATCCACGTTTTCTTCATCACCAAAGCATCTTCTTCCATAATGGGGCTTTCGCAGAGGATGCGACCGCCACAGCCAAAATCTTTCAAGGCTTTGAAGAGAGCCTTCAGGTCAAGGTCCGCTTCGGAGAGGGGCAGGTGATTCTTCTCCCCTTTCGGTCCGTACTCAATGCCGGAGAGATGAATGTGCAAGTTCTTCAGAGATTTACTTCCCAAGGTTTTGCCATATTTCTCCAACAAGCGTGACCACTCGTCGTAAGTGTTCATCGAGCCATCGCCGGGGCGGGCATGGAGGTGGGCAAAGTCGATACAGGGCTGCACCCAGTCTATTGCCTTGCTCATCGCGAGCGCATCTTCAAAGGAACCGAGCATGGCAGATTTACCCATTGTCTCGGGGCGCAGAGTCACTTTGTCACCATTCTTTTGCAGTTCCTTCACACACCCTTCCAAACGCGGAATCGCCACCTTCAACACCTCGGCAGGGTCATTGCCGAAATATGAGCCAGGGTGAAAGATGATGTCTGTCACACCGGCGAGATAGCCATAATGTGCCGCATCCATTAAGCGTTTGCGCGATTTGGGCCACTCTTCCTTTTCCGCATTCAAGTTGATGAAATACGGCGCATGGACGCTCAACGCAAAATCATGTTCATCTCTTGTGGCTTTGATCAAGGCACAGGTTTCTTCGCTCACACGCACCGACTGTACCCAACCCAATTCCAGCGTTTCCAAGCCGATCGATTTACTAAAGGCAATGGCACCTACCGTCCCGCCGGGCTTCTTGGGAGTTCCAGTAGGTGATCCAACCGTGCCGAATTTGAAAGAGAGGGTCATGAGGGTCTCCAGAAATAAGAATTTAGAAACGAGTAATACGCAAATTAGAAATTGAATATCACGGAGAGTTTTTGCAACAATGGCGGTCCGAGAATCAGCAAGCCCACCAACACAGCAGCGAGAGCCGCCACCAACACTGCTGCAGCACCTACATCTTTGCCGATCTTGGCGAGCGGATGATGCTCTGCTGTCGCAAGGTCCACAACAGCTTCGATGGCGGTATTGATGAACTCTGCCGAGAACACGAGTGCAGCCGTGAGAATGATGAAAGCCCAATCACGAGCGGGGAGTTGCAGCCACAAGCCAACTAAAAAAACAGCCGTGGCAATGGCGCTATGGATCCACGCATTACGCTGGGTTCGCAGAACATAGCTCCAGCCTTGGAACGCATATCGGAAGGAGGCGATCCGCGAGCGGATGAACTCGTTCACGGCTATTCCTGAATCTTGATGCGGGACAGACCGAGTCTTTCCAAGACTTTGGCTTGCTCTGCCCACATGACGGCTTTTTCTTCGTCCGTGCTGTGGTCGTAGCCAAGCAAGTGCAGCGTGCCATGGACAACCAACAACTGCGCCTCAGCCTCTACCGGATGCCCCCCATTCTGCGCTTGTTGAATGGCACGCGGAACGGAAATGGCAATATCACCAAGATAGAGCGCTTCGGTTTCAGGGTCCACTTCTCCGGCTGGGAAGGAGAGTACGTCGGTGGGAGAGTCCACGCCGAGGTAATCGAGGTTCAGCTCGTGGAGTTGGCGGTCATCGGTTAGGACGATGGTCATATCTGCATGGGCAGAATCAGGCTCAAGGTCCGGGTTGAGAGGCGTGACGGATTCAAGAGTCACAAGCGCCGCTCGTTCAAGCAGCGCGGTATCGCGGAAGTCCATTTGATTGTCAATGTGAATCATTTTTCTTTTCTCGTAACTAACAGGGTTGTATCCTGATCGGGTACATTGGCTTTGGGGTATTGAATGCGCGGATGATAGGTACCGCGCAACGTGGTGACGAATGAATCAGTGATGAGGCGCAAATCGCGCAGGGTGAGGAGGGTATCGTCGAGCTGATTATATTTTTGCACAGTTTGGATCACGCTGGTAACGAGCGCGCGAATTTCATCGTCGCTGGTGGGACGTTCGGCACGGGCACGGGCTTCGGTGGCATCGGCAAGCATGAGCAGAGCCGTCTCACGCGATGCCGGGCGCGGACCGGGATAACGGAACTTTTCGATATCCACTTTCGAGATATCGCCACCTGCGGCTTCCATAGCTTGATTGTATTGATAGTGTGTGATGAGCGTGCCATGATGTTCAAGGATGAAATCATGCAAGCGACGCGGGAGGCGATGTTTCTTGGCAAGCTGCACCCCATCGGTGACGTGACGAATGATGGTGGCAGAGACTTCTTCGGGGTTGGCGTCTTTGTGTGCATTGAGATTGCCCTGCACTTGATTCTCAATGAAGAAGTTCGGGTTGAGCGCCTTGCCTATGTCGTGGAATAACGCACCCACGCGGGTAAGTAACGGGTCAGCGCCGATCTTTTCAGCGGCTTGTTCCGCAAGATTGGCAACTTGTAAACTATGTTGATATGTGCCGGGGGCGTTGCGCAGGAAGAATTGCAAAAGCGGAAAATCGGGTCGGGAGATATCGAGCAGTTGCAATGCGGTGGTCAAGCCGAGTATCTGCGCAAAAATGTATTGCAACAAAAGCGCGATACTGGCAGATGCAAACCCGGCAAAAGCGATCACGCCAATATATTGAAAGATGCCAAGCAAATCAAGCGTGATAAGCGGAATGCGGAAAGCAAGCAATACGACTGCACCCGAAAGTGAGATGGCAATGCCAGCACGCAGAAAGCCCCAAAACCGACGGGCGGGTCCGAGTGCGAGCAAGCCGATCAGCGATGAGAACATGTAGTAGGGAATCAAGTCTGTGGAGTTGGGCAGACCGAATGCAGATAAAACTGCAAGCGGAATGGCGAAGACCAATCCTACTTCGATGCTGAAAAGGGCGGTGAAAAGCAATGCCGCCGCTTGAATGGGATACCCATATGGAGCGAGTGTCCGTTCGGCGAAGAGACGCGCCCCCACTAAAAAGACAATGAAGATCAACGAGATGATAACGAGATTTTTCGAGTCGTTCAGGAAGACCGAGCGCGGTTTTCGATAAAAATAAATGGGGACGAATGCAGCACACAGCACCACCATGGCTGCCGCAGCGGCAATATCCTCCCAGCGTTGACCGGGGCGGATCATGCCGAGTTGTTGAAAGGCTTCCACATCTGCCGGGGTGACGATCTCTCCTGCCGGAACGATGGTTTCGCCTGACTTGTAGGTTTGAACGATCGGCTGAACGTTCTGACGAGCCGCCAACTTTGCGGCGTCGGTCAATTCCTGGCTGAAGAAACTGTTCGGCACCACGAATGGTGTCACCAGTTCCGTCACCAATGCAGATTGCTGTTCATTGAAGGTGAGGCTGACCGATGATGAAATGCTGGACTTGGTCGACTCGAGGCGGTCTTCGTAGATCGCGCGGCGCAGGGTTTGTTCCAACACGCGCACGGCTTCGGTTTGCACAGCTTCCCAGCGTGGTTCGGATATCCCGATCAAGTAATCCACTGTTTCTTCTTGCAATCGCAGGTCGCTTAATGCGAGCAAGTCCGCGCGGATCTCTTCAATTTCAAGATCGTTGCTGCTGCGAATGGATGTAATGTTTTGCATTGACGTACGCAGGCGTTCGATCTGTTGACGGGCAATGGTTGGGTCTGGCGAGCTGTAAACAGGCTGCACAGCACTTTCGGCTGCCTTGCGAGCTTCCTCAGTGCGGATCTCGCTCACATATTCAATATCACGTGGCGATTGAATGGTGGACTGCGCCACATCCCCCACCCCTGCCACTTGCTGGGTGGGGTTCAACCCCACCGGAGAAATCAGAATACCAAAAGAAGCCAGACCGACAAGTACGATCAGGCTGACCTGCAAAATACGAATGTGACGCGGAACGGGGGAACGTGTAGACATACAGATCGACCACAGGGAGACAAGTTGCCTCCCTGCAGCGGGGCTTACTGATTAAGCAATTCCTTCACCATCGAACTGATGGCGTCGTTCGGGGCGCGTCCTGCAACCATGGGCATGACGATCTTCATCACCTTGCCCATGTCACTTGGGGCGGAAGCGCCTGTTTCGGTAATGGCAGCTTGCACCAATGCGCGCAGTTCATCAGCAGACATGGCTTTGGGAAGGAATTCCTCCAACACTTTGATCTCGGATTCGTTCGCGGCGACCAAGTCATCGCGATTGGCTTTCTTCGCCTCTTCCAACGCCTCGCGCCGGTTCTTCACCTCTTTCTGGATCAAGGCTGTGATCGCCATCTCATCCAAGTCGGTGCGCTTGTCCACTTCCACTTGTTTGATGGCAGCCAACACCATGCGGACTGTGCGCTTGCGGAGTTCGTCTCCGCTTTTCATTGCTTCTTTCATTGATTCGTTAAGTTTTGCTTTTGTATCCATGAGTTTCATTATACCTTTCTTAAGTTGCGTAAAAAATATTGTGATGTTTTTTGAATTTTCTAAAATTATTTATCGGTGAACCTTGCGAACATCTCTGGCGGGAGCAGTTTGCACAGCAGGTCAAATTCGTGTGTGGTGCGTTTTGTAGCGGCGGCAATGGCATAATCGAATTTCGGTCCCTGTTCGGGAGTGTCGAGGTTCATCCAGCCATGAGAGTCTTTAGGGAGCAATTTCAACGCCAGCGGGCGTAGGGGTTTGATGAAATAGACGGCATCCATGGGCAGATAGATCTTGCCTGAGTGCAGGTTGGGGCTTTGGGTCAGCTCTTTCTTTAGCGGTTCAATTTCGGGCGGAGGTGGAGGCGTACCGTCAAATTGATCCAGCCACAGGGTGACGTAATTGGTATGGGCGTAGAAATCCTGTGCGGTGTGAAGCATCCGCCCAAAAGCTACCCACGCGCCGAGAATGCCGGGTGAAAGAAGGGTGGCGATCACAAGTCCGCGTTGTTCGTTGATGTAACGGTTGCCTTCTTCAATGGCATTGTTGTCGTAATGAATTTCATCGTGCCCAAATTGATTCCAGAACGAATCCTGTTTGATATTGGCGGCGATGATGACTTCCAAAGCGCGCTCACTGAAATGTGGAGCCAGTGCACTGCGAGTCATTTCGATGTGATATTGTTCGATCATGGGCGACATTATACCCGCCGCCCATAAAGTGGTTATAATGCCCGCATGACTTTTTATACAGCCAAAGGTGACGACGGTACGACTGGACTTCTCGGTGAAGGACGCGTGACCAAATATCATGTACGGATGGAAGCGGTTGGTACGCTTGATGAAGCCTCTGCCGCATTGGGGTTGGCGCGCGCGCAATGTGAAGCGCCTCAGACTCCCCGAATTCTGCTCACTGCTCAACGAGATTTATACAAGCTGATGGCGGAGGTTGCCGCTACACCAGAGAATGCCGAAAAATTTCGCGGTATCGACGAAGAGCAGGTAAAGTGGGTCGAATATGAAACGGATGAGTTGAGCAAAGTGGTGGAGATGCCCAAAGAGTTCATCCTGCCGGGTGATACGCTTGGCGGTGCTGCGCTTTCCATGGCACGTGCAATCATCCGCAGGGCAGAGCGCCGTGTGGTGGAGCTCTTCGATGGCGAAGTGGTGGTCAACCCACATTTGCAGAGATATCTTAATCGCTTATCCTCGTTGTGTTTTGTGCTGGAACTGTTGGAGAATCAGCACGCTGGTAGAAAGACTTCTCTGGCGAAGTCGGAATAGAAATTCATTACATACATTTTTGGGCGACCCATCTGTGATTTACAAGGTACTTTGCCTTCACAGAATGGGTCGCCCCTACTATGTCAAAAGGAAACCATGACTGGAACTATCATCAATGTTGTTGCAATTTTGATCGGGGGAACGATCGGTTTGTTGTTCGGTTCGCGCATCCCGGAACGTTTCAAGTCCACTATCATTGCGGGAATGGGTTTATTCACTGCCGGAATGGGTTTGCAGATGTTTTTGAAAAGCGAAAATCAGTTGATCGTGCTGGGCGCGATGATCATTGGCACCATTTTTGGGGAATGGCTTGGCATAGAAGAACGCTTGCAGGATTTTGGCTTGGCTCTTGAAAAACGCTTTTCCAACGACGGCGAAAGCGGCACGGGTTCCCGCTTTGTGCGCGGATTTATGGTCGCCTCGCTGCTGTTTTGTATTGGTCCAATGGCGATCCTCGGCTCCATCCAAGACGGCTTGACCGGGGATTACAGCCTACTGGCTGTCAAATCCACATTGGATGGGTTTGCTTCGATTGCGTTTGCATCCACAATGGGTATTGGTGTGATGTTCTCTTCGATCATCATCCTCGTCTATCAGGGCGGTATCAGTCTGCTCGCGGAGGGACTTTCCACCATCATCAGCGACCCCATGATGAATGAGATGACCGCAACCGGCGGCGTTTTACTAATGGGTGTAGCGGTCAGTAATCTATTGGAACTCAAGAAGATCAGGGTTGGGAATTTCCTACCTGCGCTGGTAGTCGCCCCACTGATCGTGTGGGTGTTGGGAAAAATATAAAAAACATCCCCAAATGGGGATGTTTTTTTTCTGGTGACTCCGACAGGATTTGAACCTGTAACCAATTGATTAAGAGTCAACTGCTCTGCCATTGAGCTACGGAGCCATCTCGTGCGGGCGGTATTATACCGCAAAGGGGTATTGTGTCAATAATTACAACTCACTCTTTTCGGCGCTGGACGTCATACAAACTCACCAGTCTTGCTACAAGAATGGCAACATACAACACCCCTATCGTTACTTCGATCCCCGCCAGCATGCGCGCCCACATATTGGCAGGAAGGATATCTCCATAGCCCGCCGTACTTAGGGTGATGAGACTGTAATAGACAAATTGCTGCCACTGGACAGGTCCGCCAAGGGTATTGTCCACATAGGAGCCGGGCATGGCTGTTTCGAGCATGCCATAGATAGGGACAAAGAAAAATGAAAGCAGAAAGTATACGGCACAAGCCGCATAGATGACATCTGCTGTTACTTTTTCGGCAGTGAAGATGTACCGCATCAGGGTCCAGATGATATTAATATGGAAGACTAAAAGAATGGCGTAGGTGATCTGAATTTTCCAATAATTGGTGGGGTCAAGCGAATAGAACATCGCCGCAATGAACCAGATCACTGCAAGGACAATTGAAAAGATAATATGTGAACGGCTCTCACTGGTGACAAAAATTCCCAGCACGAACAAGCCAGCATATAAAACTTGATAGAGGATCTGAGCCGCGGCATTGTTTCCATCTGTGATGGGATAGAGCATGTTCAGCAATACGATAAACACCAAGACATAGACAGCGCGACCCTTAACAGCATCTTTTTTCATGGGCAGGATTTTACCAAAACAAAAAACTCCGGGATTTTCACCCGGAGTTTTTGTTCTATTTGATCAAACTATCTCAGTACTGCCGTGTATGCCAGCATAAAAAGGAACTGCGGCACGAAACTAACAATAACTGTCACTACAGCAGTAATAGCTGTTGTGAAACCAAGCCACGGTTCACGTTCAACTTCGGGACTGCCTTCCTTCATGTACATGTTGACCACGACACGCAAGTAGTAGTATGCGGAGAGTAGGGAGGTCACCACGCCAATGAGGGCGAGACCAGGGAAGCCACCCGCAAGAGCAGAACGGAAGAGGTAGAACTTACCCACCATACCGAGAGTCGGGGGGAAGCCGATGAGGGAGAGCATGAAGATGGTCATGGCAACGGCAAGGGCGGGATATTTCTTCGCCAAGCCAGCATAATCATCAATTTCGAGCCCCTTGCCTTCGGCTTTTTCGAGGGCAATCACCACACCCCAAGAACCGAAGTTGCTGAGGGCATATGCCACGAGGTAGAACATACCCGCTGCAATCGCGGTCGGAGCGACCTTTTCATTTCCATAGGGGACGAACGCCATGAGAATGTAACCTGCATGTGCGATGGCAGAGTAAGCCAACATACGTTTGATGTTCGTCTGCGAAATGGCGGTGAGGTTACCAACGATCATGGTCAATGCAGAGAGCGCCCAGAGGATGTCGGTCAGGTCGGAGGAGAGGGCGGGGAAGGCAGTGGCGAAGACACGGAACAATGCCACGAAACCGGCGATCTTTGCACCCGCTGCCATGAAGGCAGTGACGGATGTCGGTGCGCCCTGGTAGACGTCGGGAGTCCACATGTGGAAGGGAACGGCTGCAACCTTGAAGCCAAAACCTACCAGAAGAAGCGCAGCCCCAATGGTGAGGAGCAGGCCCGGGGTTGAGCCAGAGGCGGCTTGAACAAAGATGACATTGAGGTTGGTTGAACCTGTGGCGCCAAAGATCAGAGCCGTTCCATAAACAACAAATCCGCTGGCGAAGGCTCCGAGCAGGAAGTATTTCACGCCAGATTCTTCCGAGTTCAACTTGCGGGAAATCGCGGAGAGGACGTAGAGCGGGATGGAGAGCAATTCAAGCGCGATGAAGACCATGATGAGGTCGTTCGCTTGCGCCATAAGCATCATACCGGTGAGACTGAACAGCAGGAGGGTGTAATACTCGCCGCGTTCAATGCCCATGCGTTTGGTGTAACCATAGGCAAGGGCGATGGCAAAGAGACCACTTCCGAGCAGGAGGATGTTCGCAAAGGTGGAAAAGCCGTCGAGGGCGACCATGCCATTGAAGCCGGTGAGTTGCGTTCCAATTTGGGGAACAGCAAATATGATTCCGGTAATAATGCCCAACGCGGCAAGAAATGCAGTGATGCCTTTGCGTCCCTTCGGGATGAAGAGATCTACAAGCAGCAACACACATGCCCAAACGGTCAGGATGAGATAAGGGATAAGTGTGTAAAAGTCGGTGTAGGTTGGTTGCGTCATGAACGCTCCAATCACCAGTTACCAGTTACCAGTTGTGCCAGTAAACAGTAAGTGGTAATTTGTAATTACAAAGGCAGGGCAGAGAGAAGTTTCTCAACCGCGGGGGCAAGGATTTCAAAGAAGGGCTTGGGATACAAACCGATCCAGAACATGAAGACAACCAGCGGAATGACCGTGACGATCTCGCGCCAGTTGAGGTCTTTGAGTTCGTGGTGGTGAGTGATATCACCGGCAGGTCCCAAGAAGACCTTTTGGAACATGTAAAGGATGTAAACCGCTGCCATGATGACGCCGAGGGCGGAAAGACCGGCATACCAAGGATTACCAATAGCCTTAGAACCGAACGCACCAAGCAGAATGGTGAACTCACCCACAAAGCCATTGAGACCGGGCAAGCCCATCGAAGAGAGCGAGGCGATGAGCATGATGGTGCCGAAGACCGGGGTGATCTTCCACAAACCACCGTAGACTTTGATCTCGCGGGTGTGAGTCTGTTCGTAAATCATACCGATCAAAAGGAACAACGCGCCAGTGCTGAGACCGTGGTTGACCATCTGAAGAATTGCACCAGCCACGCCTTCCGCGTTGAGCGCGAAGAGACCAAGCATTACGAAACCGAGGTGGCTCACTGAGGAATACGCAACCAGTTTCTTCACGTCTGCTTGAGCGTAGGAGACAGCGGCGCCGTAGATGATGCCGATGGTAGCGAGAAGCGCGATCCACGGGGCAGCTTGGACGGTAGCATCAGGGAAGAGCGGAATGTTGAAGCGCAGGAAACCGTAGGTACCCATCTTCAGCAACACACCCGCCAGGATGACGGAACCGGCGGTGGGAGCTTCCACGTGGGCATCAGGCAACCACGAGTGGAGGGGCCACATCGGGACTTTGATAGCGAAAGCAGCAGTGAAGGCGATGAAGAGCAGCATCTGCACACCAGCGGGGATCTTGCCTGTAGCGTATAGGTCCGGCAAGCGGACGAGCAGGTCTGGCACATTGAAGGTGTTCTGCGCCTGAATGCCGAGGTAGATGATCGCCAAGAGCATGAGGATGGAACCAGCCATCGTATAAAGGAAGAACTTGACAGCAGCATACACGCGGCGCGGTCCGCCCCAGATACCGATGAGGAAGTACATCGGCACAAGAGTGAATTCCCAGAAGATGTAGAACAGGAATAAATCCTGCGCAAGGAAGACGCCCATCATGCCAATTTCGAGCAGAAGGAAGAAGATCATGAAATCCTTCACGCGTTCGTCAACGGCTTTCCAAGTGGAGAGGATGGAGATCGGGGTGAGGAAAGCGGTGAGCATCACAAGCAAAATGCTCAAACCATCCACGGCGAGGTAGTAGTAAATGTTCCAGCCCGCAACGTGGATCCACGCGTATTTGGCTTCGAGCTGCAAGTTGGGGTTCGATTTGTCGAACATCGAGAAGACCCACAACGAAACGACGAACGTGACCAGCGATGTGACCAACGCCGTCCAACGAATGGCGGCTTTCTGCTCAGCGTTGATAAACAAAAGCACGAGCACACCCACCAGCGGAAGGAAGGTCAGGAGTGTAAGAGGTTGCAAAAGAAATTCCATGTTCTATCCTCGAATGAGAGATCGTCGCAGGTCAAAGGTCGAAAGTCCGACTTTTGACTTTAGACCTTTGACTATTTAAGTATGAGATAACCCAGGATCAACACCACGCCCAATAAAACAGAGAGCGCGTAAGAACGAACAAAACCATTTTGGATTCTACGTACATTGCCAGAGAGCCATTGAGTGAACGAACCCCAGCTATTGAAGAAGGTATCGATACCCTTCTGGTCGGCATAGCGGCTGAGCACCACATCACTAAGCCAGTTGTAGGTGCCAGCGATGACAGTGTCATGCACAAAGTCGTGCCAGAAGCGCCAATCGATCACATCGGCAAGGAACTGCGAAAGTTTCTTGAAGGGTGTCAAAATGAGAACGCCATAGCCTTCGTCCACGAACCATTTGTTTTCCATGCCTGTGAAGACAAAGCCAAGCGGTTTCTTGAGCGGGTCAGGTTGACCAGCCTTGAGCGGATTGCGTCCGTAAATAAGCCAGGAAATGAAGATGGCAAGCAACGCCAACGCGGTGGAAATTCCAGCCACCTTCAGATCAAGCGGAAGGGCATGGACTTCACCGAGGGTATATTCGAGCCAGTGACCGAGATTATGGAAACCTTCGAATGGAAGGTTCAACGCGCCTCCGGCTACGCTCAAAACTGCCAGCACCATAAGGGGCACGGTCATCACTTTGGGGCTTTCTTGCGCGGACTTCGCCGCGTCGGTGCGAGCTTCACCAAAGAAGACCATCCAGATTTGACGTCCCATATAAAAGGCGGTGAAGAAAGCAGCAATGGTCAACTGCCAGTAGACACTGGTGTAGTGCAGGCTGGCATCCAACAGAATTTCATCCTTAGACCAGAAGCCCGCGAACGGGAAGATACCTGCCAACGCAAGCGTACCGATCATGTACAGCCAGAAGGTCACCGGCATGGTCTTGCGAAGTCCTCCCATGTTGCGCATATCACCGGGGTCGAAGACTTCGCCGTGATCGTCATGACCACTATGATGTCCATGCTCTTCTTTCTTTGATTCTTTCTTCTTTCCTTTGCCATGATCGTCATGACCATGATGCGCATGTGCATGATGTCCGCGCTCCAAGCCGAGGATGACGGAACCAGCGGAGAGGAAGAGCAGAGCCTTGAAGAAAGCGTGGGTAATCAGGTGGAACATACCCGCTACATACGCCCCCATCCCCACTGCTGCGACCATGAAGCCGAGCTGTGAAATGGTAGAGTATGCGAGGACTTTCTTGATATCGTACTGCCCCACTGCGATAGTGGCTGCAAAGAGAGCCGTTGCAGCGCCGACCATCGCAACGATGTACTGAGCTTCAGGAACCAGCGTATAAAGCGGAGCCGAGCGGGTGACAAGGTACACACCCGCGGTCACCATCGTCGCGGCATGGATGAGGGCAGAGACCGGGGTTGGACCCGCCATCGCGTCGGGCAGCCAGATGTACAACGGAATCTGCGCTGATTTACCAGCCACACCAACGAGCATGAAGAGAGTGATGGCAACGATCACCCAGGGCGAGTCATGGGCAATTGCAGGGGCGGCGGCGAAGACTTCATCGAACTGGAAGGAGCCGAGATACCAGAACATCAGGAAACCAGCGATAAGGAAGCCGAAGTCACCAACGCGGTTGGTGATGAAGGCTTTCTTCGCGGCGTTGGAATTTGCCCAAGATGGACGGGCAAGTGTATCCATCTCGTACCAAAAACCGATGAGCAGGAAAGAGCACAAGCCCACGCCTTCCCACCCGACGAAGAGCATTAGGTAGGAGTCGCCTGAGACAAGGATCATCATCGCAGCGATGAACAGGTTCAAATAAAGGAAGAAGCGGTTGAAACGTCCTTCTTCGTGTTTGAAGCGCACATCCTCGTGCATGTATCCAATGGCGTAGATATGGATGAGAGTCCCAACGCCCGAAACGACCAGCATCATCGTCGCCGAAAGCGAGTCGACGCGGAAGGTCCAGTCGAGTTCGAGGTTACCAATGTGGATCCATTCGGCGAAGGGTACGCTCACGGGATGACCGTGATTGACCGCTACCGAATACGCCAGCAGCACCGAGATAACAAATGCTGTTCCCGATGCCAGGCTCGCCACCGTACCTACCACCTTTTCGGAAAAGTTCTTTCCAAAGATGGCGTTGATGAGCAAACCGAGAATCGGTGCCAGCACCAACCCGGGGGCTAGAAAATAGAACCCTGTGTTTACTGTTTCACTTAAGTGCATAACATTCTCCGTAATCCGCGATGCGTAATTTACGAAATACGCATTACGTTTTACTTATCCCTTCAGGGAATTCATTTCATCAATATTGATGTTCTTCTTGGTCTTGAAGATCTCCACGATCAAAGCGAGACCTACCGCCACTTCGGCGGCAGCCACGGCGATAACGAAGAAGACGAAGATCTGTCCGCTGAAGGTTTCATACACACTGGCGAATGCCACAAAAGCAAGGTTCGCCGCGTTGAGCATCAATTCAATGGACATGAAAATAATGAGCGGGTTGCGGCGCGAAAGTACACCAAGTGCGCCAATGACAAAGAGGATCGCCGATAAAACGACGTAATAATTTACAGGGACCATTATTTCGCCTCCCTTTCCTGACGGGTCAGAATGATGGCACCCATCATGGCGACCAGCAACAAAATGGATGTAACTTCGAACGGCAGGAGGAAACTGCTGAACAACGTCACAGCCATTTCACGCAGACTTTCCATGGTATTGAGTGAAGCATCTGGAGAAGTGACCATCATGTTCGAGTTGGCTTTTGTAAGCAGGATATAGATCGCCTCGACCGCGAGGATGACCGAGAGCAATCTTGCCAACGGCTTCTGCCAGGGGAGGGTATTGGTGGGCGCCAAACTCTCCGCGCCTAAGAGCATGATGACGAAGAGGAACAACACCATGATCGCGCCTGCATAGACCGTGATCTGTGCCATGGCAATGAACGGCGCACCAAGCAGAAGATAGAAGATCGCCACAGTGACGAAGTTCAACACCAGGAACAGGGCTGAGTACACAGCGTTCTGGCTGAACAACATTCCCAGCGCGGTCGCAATGGCAACGAGGGAAAGTACGAGGAATACGATTAGTTCAGAGGACATAAAACTCCATTTACGATTTGTGATTTACGATTACGTTCCAATCGAAAATCTGAAATCGTCAATCGGTAGGATCTTTCATCTCTGGCACCGAACGGTTGAACACACCGGTTTCCACTTTGCGCGGGGTTAGCATGGTCTCGGCGGGAACAGGTTCAAGAAGGCGGTCTTTGGTGTAGATCGCATCCTGACGGTTGGTGAAGGAGAGTTCGTAGTTATCACCCAACACGATCGCTTCCGTGGGGCAGGCATCTTCACAGAAGCCGCAGTAGATGCAGCGCAGCATATTGATCTCATAAGTGGAGGCATAGCGTTCGCCGGGTGAGAAGCGTTTCTCATCGGTGTTTTCAGAGGCTTCCACAAAAATCGCATCTGCAGGGCAGGCAGCCGCACACAAGGAACAGCCGATGCACTTTTCCAAGCCGTTGTCATAACGCTTCAAGACATGACGACCACGGAAGCGCGGGCGGACGGGTCGCTTCTCTTCTGGATAGCTAACCGTAACGGTCGGCTCGCGCAGGAAGGAGCGCAGAGTTTCGCCCAAACCTCTTGTAAGTTCGATAATGGGATCAAACACGCCCATGAGATTTTCTCCTCAGATCGCGGTAGATAAATGCGACAGCCACTAAAAGACAAAGGATCGAGAGCACAGGCACGCCCCAAATGATCAAGGGGTTGCCAACGAAATCAACCAACAAAATACCAACCGCTGTAATGAAAGCCAAAGCCAGGCACAACGGCAGGAGCACTTTCCAACCAAAAGACATCAAGCGGTCGTAACGGATGCGGGGCCAGGTAGCACGGATCCAGATCATGAAGAACAGGAGGACGACCACTTTCAACAACAGGTAGACCGGTCCGAGGAACCAGAAGCGGTCCACGCTGAAGATGCCGCCAAACCAATCCGACATAAACCAGAACTCCCGATAACCGCCAAAGAACAAGGTCGCGGCGATCATCGAGATCACGATCATCTTTTGATATTCTGCCATGAAGAACAAAGCGAATTTCATGCCCGAATATTCGGCGTGATAACCAGCCGTCAATTCCTGCTCAGCTTCCGGCATGTCGAACGGAGCGCGGTTCACTTCGGCAAGGGTTACGATCATAAAGATCAGAGCGCCAGCCGGCTGATAGACCGCGAACCACATCCCTCTCTGAGCATCCACGATCTCGCGCAAGTTCATAGAGCCGCCATCGGGGTTGCCAAGTGCGCTTAAGATGATGGCGATCACAAAACACAAACCTAGCGAAAGTTCATAAGAGATCATCTGCGCCGAAGAGCGGATTCCGCCAAGCATGGCGTACTTGTTATTGCTCGACCATCCCGCCAGCACAATGCCATACACCGCAATGGAGGCGATCGAAGTCAGATACAACACACCCACATTTATATCGGCAACATGCAAAGTGATCTCGCGCCCGAACATGATGAACTTATCACCCAGAGGAATTACCGCCGCAATGATCAACGAAGGCACCACCGTCAACACAGGCGCAAGGATGAAGACAACCTTATACACTTTCGCAGGCGTCAACTCTTCTTTGAAGATCAACTTCACCGCATCTGCGATCGGCTGCAACAAACCCTGCGGACCTGCACGATTCGGACCGACACGCACCTGAATACGAGCCAAGGCGCGGCGTTCGTATAACGTCAAATAGGCAAAGCCCGTCAAAAGGATCAAGCACAGGACAAAGCCCTTGATGATCCATTCAACCCACATTGTCCAATCCATAACTACTTAACCTTCCCGGCTGCAGTCTTCGCCTGAACGCGCGCCACCACAGGTTCATGGATCGCAATTCCCATGCTGCGCGGAACAAGCACCACACCCGTTCCAATGGTTTCGTCGAACTTCACAACAGCTTCCGCTTGCACACCTTCAAAGCTGACCTTCACCATCTGCCCCGCTTCCACTTCGAACTTCTTCGCCGTGGTCGGGTGCATCGAAACGGTCGTTTCACCGATGCGCTGATCGAGGAACTCTGCTGACTGAACGGTCACACCGAGGTCATACAACTTATTGGCAGGAACAGCCAACAACTCTTTATCTTTGGGACGAAGAGCCGCCTCTTTCCGGACCTTTTGAATTTTCACTGATCCCCCAGCCTGAGCCACCGGGACGAGTTGGACGCCCATCCCCTTGGTGTTCTCATACGTCGTGCCGCCGTAATAAACATCATTACGACCCACGATCGGCCACTGCTCCTTGACTTGAGCCAAGGCTTCATATGTCAATTCGTTGAACGCTTCAACGGAATTCGCAAGAATATCGAACACCACCGAAGCGGATGTTCCCTGAAGGATCACACCCATCTGCTTGGCAAGCATGGAGGTGATGGCATAGTCTGGCTTGCTGTCACCCTTCGGCGCAACCGCCGCATAGAAGCGCTGCACGCGGCGTTCACCAGAGACAACAGTACCGTCACGCTCGGTAAATGCCTGAGCCGGGAAGACCACATCTGCAATTTCAGTCGTTGCCGTTTCGCGCAATTCTTGCACTGCCACGAACTTGGCGCTCTTCAACGCCTTGGCGAGATTGGGGTCATCCCCCACCGGGTCTGCCCCAACGATGTAAACGGCTTTGCCCTTCAACGCTTTTTCAAGATCAGCCACCGGGCGGAAGCCGACTTCAAATGCGCCCTGATCATTGGCTCGCTGCCAAACACCGATCAAACCGTTGTTGGCATTGCCGATGTGATCGGTTTCCTTCAACAG
>Ga0075012_10001820_pt1 | contig 21310 bp, 25 predicted proteins | sample All_14_2_FD_71474 | JGI IMG/M metagenome (GOLD analysis project Ga0075012, IMG submission 71474) | Freshwater microbial communities in response to fracking from Pennsylvania, USA - Allegheny Zone_MetaG_DW_15 | ecosystem: Environmental > Aquatic > Deep subsurface > Groundwater > Drilled... | reverse complement strand
AGTTGTAGGTGATCGAACCGAGGATCGAGTGCGAGCGGAACTCGGTGTCGAGCCTGCGGCCAAGCGGATCGACCAGGTTCACGTCGGGCGCGTTGAAGAAGCGGTACTTGAGGCCGACATCCCACGAATCGCTGAGCGGGGTGCGCAGACCGGCAATCACCTGCCAGGCAAAGCCGGTGTCCGAATCGTTCCAGATGCCCGGGCCGTTGGCATTCACGCGGCCTTCCATGTCGATGCGCGCGACGCCCACACCGGCGCCAACGAAGCCCTGAAGCCCATCATCATCGCCGAAATCGGCAAGCCCGTTGAGCATGAAGCTCAGCGCATTGGCTTCACCCAGCGCATCGCGCTGGTCGGTGAAAGTGGTGAAGACCTGCGGGGTCGAGATCGGGTTGAGCACCAGACCGTTGGTCCCGCCAAAGGCGCTGGTCAGGTCAGCCGCGCGGTAGCTTGCTTCGGCTTCAAGGCGGAACCCGCCGAAGTCATAGCCGATCACAGCGCCGAAGTCATAATCGGTGTCATAGTCGGCGCGAGCGTCGTTCGGGCCGCCGTTCACACCAACCAACTGGTCTTCGACGATCATCACGCCGCCGTCGCCCTGAATATACCACTGGCCTTCGCGGGCCAGGGCAGGCGAGGTCAGCGCGGTCGAAGCCATCGCCATGCCAATGACGAGTTTGCGCATTATAAATTTCCCCTTAGCTTGAGACATGAGGCTCGTTCGGTCTCTATCTTTTCCCCATGGCAGAGGCAAGCCATCAATGCCACTATGGTGTTGCAGGAATGTCGCTATGCTGCGGTTGCGGGCAAAAAAGAAATACAGGCAAAGCCGCCAATTCCGCCATTTCTGCGATCCAATTCGCGCTCAGGCGAGAATGCCGAGCGTCTGCAAAGCCTGCAACACCTGCGTGATCGCGGCGCGGGCCTCGGTATCGATCACGCTGCCGCCGGTCGGCGCCTCGGGCGCGGCTGCGCTCTGCCAGGTCGTGCGGAACACCAGCAATTGGCCGGCGCTGCGGTCGAACACGCTCATCCCCTCGCGCGGAGCGACGAAATGCCAGGTCTCGCTGATCCTCAGCGCAAGCTGGTCCGCGCGCCCTTGCCAGGCATCGCTGGCCGGCGCGGTGACGCGATAGCTCGCGCCTTCCGGGGCATTAGCGGGTGGTGCGGGAAGCGAGCCATCGATCCCATGGGCATAGACCGCATCGAGGATGCTGAGCGCTTCGTTGAGGAAGAATTCCTTCTGCGCCTGCCCTGGCACGAGCAGGGGCAGCTCGAGCGTGGCGGTTACGGCGGGAAAGGGGAAGGGATCGGGCATCGCAAGCTCCAGCGCATCAGGGCAGGGTGGCAAGAGTGAGGGGAAGGGACAGATCGAAGGTGCCGACCTGTCGCACCCACAGCGGGCCGGGCCCGTGCTGGGTGACGAGGCCGCTCACCTCGGCGCTGCCGAGGTGCAGCCATGGCTCGCTGCGCGGCCAGGTCGCATGGGGTGCGTCCGGCGGGCCGAAACCGACGATGTAGGCCTCGCGCTCCTCGATCAGCGGCACCTCGAGCCCGTCCTCCCAGCGCCATTGCCCGCGGGCGCGCCGCGTCCAGGCAAACAGCCGCGCGCCATCGGCTTCGGTCCGCATGCGCGGGTGCGCCGGGCAGGGGGGACGGCGTGACAGCCCGGGATTGGCGAGGGTGGCCAGCACCGGATCGGGATCGCCCGTCCCGATCGCGGCGATACGCGAGGTGGCGAGTGGCGGCACGAGGTTCGCCTCCAGCGCCACCAGCACATCGTCGAGCAGGATCACAGGGGTATCGGCTCCGTGGCCTCGCGCTGCAGCGGGCTCGGTGCCGCCGCGTCCGCGCAGCAGGCCGAAAAGACGCCAGCGCCCGGCACCGATCGGATCGGCGCCGGCAAACTGGATGATCTCATCGCCCACCAGCATCCGGTTGGCACCCGCGGCAAGTCCGGCGATGTCCGTTTCGGAAAGCACCAGATCATCGGCCACGAGGTCGACACGTGCACTCGCTTCGCGCTCGAACAACAGCGCCCGCGAGGGGCCGAGCGGCTCGGCCAGCCGTCCCATCAGGCTGCGCTGGGTGCCGCTGCTGGCGATTGGGGTGAGCGCGCTGCCCTGCACCGCGAACAGGGCGGCCCCCCGCCAGGCCCGGTTCTGGGCCGAGGCCGCTGCAAAGATCAGCGGCTGGCCCGGATTTGTGCTGCCATCGGGGGGCACTTCGATGAGCGCCAGCCGGGTCGGTGGGATGACGAGGTCCACAGGGCTTAGGGTCTCGCCGGGATCGCTTGCCAGCGGCGCGGCGCTCGGCGGTGCCAGCCGCTCGAGCTCGAGCAGGATGCCGCGATCAAGCCATTCCCAGCTGCGCACCAGCCAGGTGCCCGGTTGATCGGGCAGGCGCACGATGCTGCCGGGGATGACGCGCGGATCGAGCTCGCCAACCAGCCAGGAAAGGCTTTCCTGCTGCCAGCGCGCGCGCTGCGCGGCGCCGCTGGCAAGCTGGCGCGCGCCCTCGGCGGTGAGCGTGGCGGGCAGGTCGATCACCTGCTCGCGCCCGGCATCGCGCGCGCCCACCGCGCGCTGGATGCCCGGCTGGTAATCGCGCTGCTCGTCGTAATAGCGCAGCGCGGCCGGGGCGCGAACGGGTGGGCCGGCGCGCTGCTTGTGCCGGGTTTCCTCGCGCGCGCGGCCAGCCTCGGCAAGCTGCTCCGGCAAGGTCAGCGCTTCGCCGTTCGGTTCGGCGCGCGGAGCAATCAACAGCCCCTCGCCGCCAGCCGTGCAGACGAGCGGGATGACCTGATCGATCGCCGCCAGCGTGCTGCCGAGCGGCCCGCCTTCATCGGCAAGCCCGCGTGCGGGCGTGAGCGCCACGCTTTCCGCCATGCCTTGCGCCACCGGCACCAGCGCGGCGAGCGGCACCGAATCGGCAGGGCCCGCGGCGAAGATCTCGAAACTCAGCGCCGGGATACGGTTGCCGAAATCAGCAAGCTCGAGATTCTCGAACACCACGTAGGCGCAATCGCGAAAGGCCGGGGCCTCGGCGCCCCGCGCCGCGGCGATCAGTGGATCGACCGGATCATCGCCGTGGCCGGGATAGAAGCGCATCGCCCCGCCGGTCTTGAGGTCTCCCGCGGTGCCGCGCAGCAGATTGCCATCGGCCCAGATCCGCCCGATGCCGGCAAGCGGCGTGCTCGACAGCGCCACGGCAAAGGAGGCCGAATAGGAATAGGTGACGGTCGATGGCTGGCCCTTGCGGCCCTTGTCCTTGCGCCTCGTCTCGATCAGGTCGGTTGACCAGATCACCGTGCCCGGCACCCGCATCCGCCCGAAGTGGCGCGGGATCGGTGTGCCATAGCTTGAGGTGCTCACCGCAAGTTCGCGCAGCCGCGGCCCCTGGCGCGTGGGGGCAAAGAGCATCGCATCGGCCTGCTGGCCGACCAGCGCGCCGATCGCCCCGCCGATCGGCCCGCCCACCGCCGTGCCGATCGCCGTGAGGAGCAAGGTTGCCATGGACTTAGACTTCCACTGGAGGGGCAAGGCGCCACTGGGCGCAGATTATCCAGCCCGGGTCGAAGGGTTGCTGCACCACCCGCCCGAGGCCGGCATGGGCATGGATCACGCTGCCGGCCTCGGCGGCAATCGCGAGGTGATGCTGGCCGCGGCCGAGGCCAAGCAGCAGCACATCGCCCGCGCACACCGGGCCGCAGGCCTTGATGAGACCAGAACGGTCGGCGCAGGCGAGCCAGGTGCCGATCTCGAGGTTGCGCAGGCCATAGCCGCGCGGCGTGATGGGGGCGAGGCCGCAAGCCGTGATGGCGGCGGCGACCAGGCCAACGCAATCGAGGCCCGTTGCCGGGTCGCGCCCGTGGAGGCGGAAGCGGCAGCCCAGCAGCGCCTGTGCGGCACGCAGCAGGCGTTCGCGCTCATCGCCCATGGCCGGCGTCCTCATGGCTGGCCGTAGCGGGCCAGCAGGTCATTGCCCGGCAGGAACGGCTCACCCCGGAAATTGATCGCATTGGCAAAGCGCGCCGCGCAGGTGGCGATGGTGTGGTCGCAACCTTCGCGCAGTTCGATGCGCGTACCGGGCTGCGTGCCGGCAACCAGCGGGCGATCGAGCACCAGCCACGCGCCCGCAGCCGCGATCACGCCGAAGGCGATCCCGGTCTGCGGCCCGGCCAGAAAGCGAAGCCTGCCATCGACGAACAGATCCCCCGCAATCCCCTGAACCTCCACCCGATTGCCGTCGATGTCGATGCTGGTGAGGTGATGATGATGCGTGAACCGCACGGGCGAAAGTCCGCAGCCCGGGCCGCAGAAAGCCGCGCGGCAGGTGGGGCTGGTGCGCGGCACCAGGTCGCGCTCCAGCAGGCTCTTGGCCGATCGCAGCTCGGCGGCAAACTGCCGGCGATCATCCTCGATCCTGCCGATCTCGCCGGTGTAGAGCGTGGCGTGCTCGAGGGTCAGCCAATCGACCGCGCCGATGGCGATGGCGGCTTCATCAAACAGGCCAGCGGCAAGTTCCTCCTCGCGGATCGCCTCGTGGCTGAGCGCGCCCTCGACCTCGGCGCTGTCATTGGCAAGCTCGCTGGTGAGGCGCACCGCGGCCGGGATCATCCCCGGGGCGGCCATGTGCCGCACCCCGCCGAAGACGAGATCGCGGTCATGGCTGGTAAAGCCGAGGGCCACGCCGTCGCGGCGGTAGATGCGCCAGAAGGTTGCGACCGTATCGAGATCGCGGTCGAAGAACACCCGCATCAGGCACGCTCGCGCAGTTCGATCAGCGGAATCGAAGGGGCCTCACCCGCGGCGAAATTGACCGAGGAAATATCGAGCCGATCCTCGGCAAAGCGCACCGGCACGTCGAACAGGAAGCCGGCGCGCACCTCGGCGCCCGGCGGCGGCGCTTCGGAAAAACGCAGCACGCCGAGCGGTTCGAGCGTCCAGCCGCTGCTCGGCTCGCCGCCAACGCTCACCAGCAGCGTCTCGGCGCGCGGGCGGGTGATCGGGCGCACCTGCGGGTCGGCGGTGCCATAGGTCTTGATCAGCGGAAAATCCGCGCGCAGCCCATCGCCCACCCCAAGCAGCTGGTCGAACATCGTGGGCGTTCCGGTCATGCCGTTGGAGCTGTGATCGAAAGGGTCCATGAGGCGAAAGCCGCGCCCCGGGCCGCGCCGGGCGCGGAAAAAGGCGATGAGCTGGCTGAGCTCGGCTTCCGAGCGGATCCCGGCGCCCACGTCGAAATGCAGCCTTGCGTCGGCCCACAGGGCATTGCGCCGTTCGTGGCCCGAGGCGGTCACCGCGATCGAGGTGGAAAACTCGGGCGCGACCGAGGCGCCCCGCCCCAAGGCAAAGGGATAGAGGACATCGTCGAAGGCATCCATGGGTGGCTCCGGAGGCGGGGGCAGGCGGGTGTAGCCATCGCGCGCCACCTGGGGCAGCGCCCAGACATAGCGGCGGGCGATCCCGCGTGCGGCGGCTTCATCAAGGCCGTGGTCGATGCGTGGCCATTGGGTATCTGCGTCGGCCGGATCAAGCACGAAGCCGGCAAGGTAATCCTGGCTTGCGCGCGGATAGCCGAGCCAGGCATCAACGAAGGCATAGGCCGTGCGCCGCGCTGCATCGGCGCCCGCAGTGAGCCAGTCATAATCCTCGATCTGCAGCCGGTCGAAGGCGGGATAGGCCCAGCCAGCCGGCAGATTGGCGCGGTACAGCTCGGGCCGGGCGGGATCGAGGATGGTGGGCGTGAAAGCCAGCAACAGCACCTCGGCAGCTCCTTCGGCCGCAGCCCGCACCGCGGCGGTGAGCGCCGCGGTTGATTGGGCAAGGAGCGTGCCGGCCGCATCGAGCAGCGCAATCTCAGCCGCATCGAGCGGGCCGGCAAGATCGGGGATTGTCGGCGGATTGCCGCCGAGGGCAAGCCTTGCCGCATCGTCATAAAGGCAGATTTCGCCCGCCGGCGTGACCCACCACCACGGCTCGCCAATCTGGAAGCGCACTGGTTGCTCGGCAGCTTCCAGCAAGGCGACGAAGGCCCGCGCGACATCGGCAAGCCAGGCCATCGCCTCGCCATGGGCTGGTGACAAGAGGGTGGAGGGCGGCACCCAACCGGTCAGCGCCGGAGCGCCGTTCGCCGTGCGCTGCTTCCAGCTTTCGGGGCAATAGGCATCGAACAGTTCGTACGAGAGCGAGGCGATCACCGAAAAGCCGGCTGCGCGCGCCCGGGCGAAGTAATCGCCATGCCACAGCGCCGCCGGGGTGCACAGCGCGCCCGGCTGCGCCGCCAGGAGCGCGCCCCCCGCCGCGTGCGCCAGGCGCATGAAGTGGCTCATCCCGACATAGTGGACTATGTCATCGCGATAGCCGAGGCCGACCAGATTGCGCAGCAGCCGCGCCGGGGTCTGGTTATAGCCATCGTCATAGGCGGTGGCGATGCGCTCCCCATGCGGGGGAACCAACACGTCGCCGATCGCCAGCATGGCCCGGGAGCCATCGGCATTGATCTCGGACATGATGACCGACCCGTTGAACCGCGCCGGCAGCGGGGCGGTGCTCCCCGGAACATAGCCGGGCGCCACCAGCGAGATGAACATCCGGTCGATATCCGAAGGGTGGATCGGCTCGCCGGGCAGGCCATAGCCGCTCTCAAGCTGCGAGAAGGGCAGGGTGATGCGCGCATCGGTGGGCGTGCCCTGCGCATAGTTCCAGAGCCGCACATACCAGGTGCGCGGCGCGCCATTGGCATCGCGCCCCTCGATCGTCAGCGTCGGGCCGTTGGGCTGGTCGAGCGCGATCACCCCTTCGGACTGCCAGCGAAAGCTCAGGGTGGTGTGGGCATAGTCCCGGTCGGTCGCGTAGGCGAGCAGCGGGTGATCGAGCGCATCGACGCTGTCCCAGATCAGCCCGACGAGTTCGCCGGCATGGTGCAACTCGACTTCGACCCGCAAGGCATCGGGCGCGGTAGTGACCACCGCCGCCATCGCCGGCCGCGGGAAATTGACCGTCCAGAAGCGCGGATCGAAGCGCTGGATGAAGCTGCTTTCCTGCCCGCGGGCCGCGCGGGCGAGCCAGAACGCCATTGGGGTTTTCCGATTATGCCTGGTCAAGTGTGCGGCGCACCGCGCTGGCGATCTGGCGGGCAGAACGCTGCATCGCGGCTGGGGCTGCCTGCCCGCGCGGCACGGCAAGCTGGATGGCCACCCGAACATCCTGAGCGGGGCGTGCAGCCGGACTCGTCTCGATCCGCACCGCAGGGGGCCGGACAAACACGATCGGCGCGCGCTCCTGCGCCATGATCGGCGCTTTTGGCGCTTCAGGCAGATTGTCGATCCGGCCCGCGCTGGTGGGCACGAACACCTCGGGCCCTCGTTCTCCGACGAGGATCGGGCGGCCCGGTGAAACCGGGCCGCCGGTGGCGCGCCCGGGCAGGCCGAAAAGTGCGCCAATCGTCTGGCCAAGCAGGCCACCGAGGCCACCAGCGCCACCGCCGGCACCGTTGCCGAACAGGCTGGCCATGCCCGATTGCAGCGCATAGGCGGCAATCTCGCTGAGCGCGCTAAAGGCGATGCGCTTCAAGTCGTCAAAGCCGAGACTGCCGCGTCGGATCGCCGCCAGCAGGCCCCGCTCGAGCACGTCCCCGGCCCGGCCAAACCCATCGAGCAGCGAGGTGTCTAGCGACCGGCGCATGGTTTCCAGATCGCTGGCAAAGCCCTCTGTGCGGGCGCGCACGTCGATCACCAGCTCCTCAAATCCTTCGGTCATGGGCATCACGCTCCATCATGCGCTTTATGGTCTCGCGGCTCGGCGGAGCGGGCGAGCCTGGATCGTCCGGCTGGGTGAGCGCCATCGCCAGCTCGGCCGGCGTTGCGCTCCAGAACTCGTCAGGCCGCCAGCCCAGCCAGCGCGCGGCCAGCGCCCAGCAGCGCTGCGCGGCGGCGGCGAAGGTGGCGCTCACGCGCGGCCCTGGAGCACCTGGGCGAGTACCGCGCGCACCGGCTCGGTCGCCGCGACCAGGCCGATCTCGAGCAGCGCTGCGCCGACTGCCTCGCGTGGCGGCCGATTGTCGGTTGGCAGGCAATGCCACAGGAGCGCGGTCATCTCCGACAGTGTCAGCGCCCCCGCGGCTGCGCGTTCAACCAGGGCGAACAGCGATCCCAGCTCTGCCTCGGCCTCGACCAGATGTTCAAAGCTGGGGCGCAGCACGTAGTCGGCACCAGCCACCCTCAGCCGGGCTTCCCCGCGCAGGGGATTGGCGGGGCGGCTCATGCCGGGATCACCGGGCCGGAACTTTCGAGTTGCAGCGTATAGGTGCGCTCGCCGTTGAAATCCCCGGCATAATCAAGCCGCTGCACGAGAAAGCGCCCACGCAGCCGGGCGCCGTCCTCGAACGACAATTCGTAATCATCGAGCGTGCCGGCGAGCGCGTGGGCGCGCACCGCATCCTCGGCTGCGCTGCCAAGGAAGATTCCGGCGGCGCTGACCGAGACCGAGCGGGTGCCCGCGCCCGAGAGCAGCTCGCGCCAGCCGCCCGACTGCTTGTGGGTGATGACCACGGTATCACCATTGATCGACATCTGCGTGGTCCTGAGCCCGGCGACGGTCTGATATGTGGGCGGCGAGGCTCCGTCGGAGATCTTGAGCAGGAAGGCGGCGCCGGATTGAGCGGGCATGGTTGTTACTCCGTGGCTGGGGCAAACAGGCGAAAGCGGAATTCGATGAGCGCGGCGCGCAGATTGTCGGGGCGCGCCTCGCTGCGGGCGCGCAGGAAGCGGATGGTGGCGACCTCGAACCCGGCATGAAGGCGCGGCAGGCCAAGCACCCGGCGCTCGATTGCGGCGAGCAGCGCGGCATCGGCCTCGGGGCGGTCGATACGGGTGACGAGTTCGAGCGCGATCCGGGTCTCGCGCCCGGGGCGGTCCTTGGTGCCCCAGTCGGCCGAGGCGCTGGCCGCGATCCCGAGCCAGGGCGGACTGACGCTGAGCGGGCTTTCCTCGGCGATGGCATTGATCCCCGCGAGCGCCGGATCGGCGCTCAGCCAGGCGATCAGCGCGGCGCGCAGCTCATTTTCCATCCTGTGCGTCCTCGAACAGGTCGGGCCACAGCGCTCTGGCCGAGCGCCAGCCAGCCCCGGTGTCGTGGGCGGTGCGGCGCGCCGGCCTGCTGCGCCTTTCGGCGATCTGCCGGGCCCGGGCGGCAAGACGCGCGATCAGCCGCGTCGCGGCGGCGCTGGCGCGGATCACGCCAGCCTCACCGCGCGCCAGGGGCGCCACAGCGCCGTGACGCTTGCCGGGGGGACCGCGGCGGCCTTGCCCTCGCGATCGCGATAGGAATGGGCGGCAAGGCGGATGATCCCCTGACGCAGCGGTGCGGGCAGGCCCTCCCAGTCATCGGCGATCCCGGCCTCGAAGCGGACAGCCACGCCGCGGCCCGTGAACACCTGGAGCAGCTGGACGCAGGCGCTCGTGCCGATGCGCCATTCGATCGCCTCGCTCGGGGAGGCAAAGACCGAACGGCCACCCTCGGCATCGATCAGTGCCGCGCCCGTGATCGCCCTGACCGGGCGCGAGACGAGTTCCTGCCAGCCGCGCGCCAGGGGAATGGTTTCCTCCACCTCCTGGCGCAGCGGCGCCTTGCCGGTGAAGGCCTCGCAGATCGCAAGGCTGGTATCAAGCAGCCCACTCAGCGCTGCGTCATCATCCGGACGGGTGATCCCGAGCCAGTGCTTGAGCTCGGCCAGCGCCAGAGCGCCAGGCACTGGCGGCTGCACGATAATCCGCTCCATCGCGGTGTCTCCCGTTTCTTGAACCCGGAAAAATGCGCCCGCATCCCCGGCTCGGCGGAGAGGCAGTCCGAGCAGGATGCGGGCGCAAGAGGCCGACCGGCGCGCAAAGGGGGCGCCGCGCCGATCGGCGCAGCGAAGCTGGGGCGCGGCGGCCTCAGGCTTCGATCTTGAGCAGCTTGATCGCGTTCGAATCGAGCACCTGCCCGCCGAGGCGCCGGGTGGCGTAGAAGTGGACGAAGGGCTTGTTGGTGAAGGGATCGCGCAGGATCCGGGTGGCCCCGTGTTCGGCAATCAGATAGCCGTGGCGGAAATTGCCGAAGGCGATCGGGAAGGCCCCGCTCGCCACGTCGGGCATGTCCTCGGCCTCGATCACGGGATAGCCCAGCAGCCGGTCGGGCTGGCCTTCGACAAGGCCCGGCTGCCACAGGAAGGCGCCATCGGCGGTCTTGAGCTTGCGCACCAGCGCCAGCGTCGCCGCGTTCATCACGAACACCGCGCCCTGGCGGTGCCCCGCCTTGAGCGAATGGATGAGGTCGATGAGCTTGGCCTCGGGCGCCGAGCCCAGCCCGGTGGCATTGCCCGAGCCGACATATTGCACCATGCCGAAGGCCCGCACCCCATCGACCGCGGCGCTGGTCGGGGCGGTGAGGAAGCCGGCCGGCTGGTTGATGCCGGTGCCATTGACGAAGGCCGCGCCCTCGGCCCGGGCAAATTCGAGCGCGATCTCGTTGGCGAGCCAGGCCTCGACATCGAAGGCGGCATCATCGAGCATCGCCTGGCTGGCGGCGGGATTGGCGTAGAGCTCGCCGCTGGGGGGCGCGATCTCGGCGAATTGCGGCGTGCCGGTCTCGGGCCGCGGCCCGGTTTCGCTGACCCAGCCCGAGGCGATCCCGCCGGTCGCCACGAGCTTGCGATAGCCCGCGGTGCCGGTCTGCACCACTTGGGCAATGGCACGGATCGGGCTGATCTCGACCAGTTCGGCGGTGATCGCCGCGTCGATCGCGCGCGGCACGGCATAGCCGCCATCACCCGGAGTGGCGCCGCTCAGCGACTTTACCTCGCTCTCGCGCCCGCGGCGCAGATAGCCATCGACAAAGCCCTTGATCTCGGCGCTTTCGCTGGCGCCGCCCGCGCCAATCGCCGGGCGGCTGGCGGCGGCGCGGGCGACCTTGTCGAGGCGCGCCTTGACTTCATCGACATCGCTGCGCAGCGCGGCGATATCGGCCTCGGCGCGGTCCTGGCGGGCAATGATGTCGAAGCTGGCATCGAGCGCATCGGTGCCGGTGATGGGAGCAGTGGGGGTCGTTTCCATGGGGCAGGGGCCTTTCGGTTGGGCAGAAGGAAGGCCGCCCCGTTCGGCGGCCGGTGGGTGAAGGGGTGGGGCGCGCCGATCAGGCGATCAGATGCACCCTGGCGCGGTGCTGGAGCGGGTAGGTCACAAGGCTGACCTCGATGAGATCGATTTCGATCAGCTCGCGCCCGGCGGGCGAGTGCCGCGCCGCGCGGGTGCGAAAGCCGAAGCTGAGACCATTGACCGCGCCGTTGGCGAGCAGCGCGGCGGCGCGGCTTTCCGGCCGGTCGATCCGGGCGATGACGCGAAGGCCGCGGGCATCCTCCTCGGCCTTCTCGACCACGCCGATCGGCTGGTCGGCGCGGTGCTGCCAGTAGAGCGGCAGCGGCACCGTGCGCGCGGCAAGGCTGCGGGCAAAGGCGCCGCGGCGAATGGTGTCGCGGCCCGCATCGGGCACGTCGAACAGTGCGGCATATCCGGCAAAGCGCATGGCCTGGCTCCGCCTCACAGCCGATCCCAGAAGCCGAGCCGCACCGCCATGCCGATCAGCAGCAGGGCCAGCAGCCCGCGGATGATCCATTCGACGATCGCCTTCCAGGCGCTTGCCTTGGCATCGCGCCAGGCCTGGAGCAGCTCGCGCAGCTCCTCAAGGTCATCCTCGGCGCCGGGATCGCCGAGCCCCAGCCGCTCGAGCGTGCGGTGGGTGGCAAGCGCGCTCGCCTCCTCGACAATCGCGCGCAGGGTGAGCAGCGCTGCCCCTTCCTCGCGCGCCTGGGCCATCAGGCTCGCCAACACATCTTCGTGGCTCATCGGGCAGTCTCCTCGGGAGGAAGGCCGAGCAGCAGGCGCTTTTCGGCACGGGTCAGGAAGTCGGCATCGGAGACCTGGGCCCAGAGCCGCTCGCGGTCTTCCGACAGGGCCGGGATGCGATCGAGGTCGATGCCAAGCACCGCCTCGGGAAACCACGGGGCAAGCCCCTGGCGCAGCGCGGCGAACAGCTTTTCCGCGAGCGGCAGCAGGGTCAGCCGCCACAGCGCGCGGTTGGCCTCGCGGTAATTGGCATAGGTGTTGTCTCCCGGCAGGCCGAGCAGCATCGGCGGCACCCCGAAGGCAAGGGCGATGTCGCGCGCCGCAGCGCTCTTGAGCGTGGCAAAGTCCATGTCGGCCGGGGAGAGCGCCATCGACTGCCACTTCAATCCGCCATCGAGCAGCAGCGGGCGCCCGGCATTGACGGCGCCGGCGAAGGCATGATCCAGCTCACGCCTGAGGCGCTCGAACTGCTCGTGCGTCAGGCTGGCGCCGTCGGCGGTCTCATAGACCAGCGCGCCCGAGGGCCGTGCGGCGTTCTCGAGCAGCGCCCGGTTCCAGTGGGTCGCGGCATTGTGGATCAGCACCGCCTGCCAGGCCGCCTCGAGCGCCCCGGCACCGTGATGGTCATCGCTCGGGTGCATCGCCCGGATGGTGATGATCTGGGGCCAGCCGTGCTCATCCTCGCATGGGATGCGGGTGGTGCGGCCCTGCACCGTGTAATCATAGGCGCAGGGCCAGCCGTCCGGCCCGGTCACCACCTTCACCCTTTCAGGCCGCAGCGCGAACAGCTCGATCGGGGTGCCGGCAGCATCCTTGAGGATCTGGACATAGCCATTGCCGTGCAGCAGCAGGTGCGCCGCCAGCGTCTCGACCAGCGATTGCCCGGCGCTGGTGGCGGTGACCAGCGTGGCAAGCCGCGGATCGGGGCAGGCGAGCGGCGCCTGGCCCACCCCCTCGGCCACCAGCCGCACCGAGCGCTGGACGATGGGATTGGCAAGGAAGCCCTCGGCAATCGCCCGGGCATAGTCATAGGGGCGTGGGCCCGGGCCGCTGTCACAGGCGGCAAGCCAGCCGTGAACCAGCGCCGGAGAGAGCGGCACGCGGTTGCGCGCCGCGCCCTTGAAGGCAGCGCGAAGCATTTCAAGCACAGTCATGGGCAATCCCTGGTTTAAGGCGCGCGAGGCCTCACAGCGGGCGGACACTCGGAAGCTGGCGGCGTCCCAGCAGCAATTCGCTGAGCGCCCAGACCAGCGCGTCGGCGCGGTCGGGGCTGCGGCCGGGGCCGGCATAGCCGCCCCCGGTGATGAGCCCGCACAATTGGTCTTCGAGCCGGGCAAACATGCCGACATGCCGCACCCGGCCCGCGGCGTAGAGCGCCGCCACCGGCTCGGCGCGTGCCAGCTTGCCGCGCGCGGCATGCACCAGCTTGACCGGCAAGGCATGATCCGCCGCGCGCAGCACGCTTTCGACCATCGCGCCGCCCTGATTGGCCTCGGCCACCACCCGATCGGCCTGCCAGGCCTGCGCCGCCTCGGCGACGGCCTTGGCCCAGGCGGCGGGCGGTGCGTCGCTGATCGAGCAATCGGCCAGCACACGTGCGATCCCGTCGGCGCCGAGCGCGGCCACGATGATCCCGCATTCATCCCCGCCGCTGCCTGCGGGCGGATCGACCGCGACCACCACCCGCAGCGGCTCGGGCACCTCGCCGTGCTCGCGCGCCGCCTCGAGCATGGCGCGGGTCCACAGGGCGCCCTCGATATCGTCGATGAGCTCGCCGCCGATTTCCTGGCGGGCGAGCGGGCTTCCGGCAAATTCGCTGGTGATCGCGGCGAGGAACCGAGCCGGCAGGTTGGCGGCATTGTCCTCGGTCGTGCCGCGGGTGATCACCACCTCGTCCGACACGCCAGCCTGCCCCACCAGCCGCCGCACCAGCGGGACAGCGCGCGGCGTGGTGGTCACCACGATCCGTGGGTCTTCCCCCAGCCTCAGGCCCAGCAGCAGATTGTCCCAGCAGCGCGTTGCCCGCTCATGCGCGAGCGGCCACTTGCCGACCTCGTCGCACCAGGCGTGGCTGTGCTGCGGGCCGCGCAGCGCCTCGGGCTCGGCGGCCGAGAACAGCTGCGCCTGCGCCCCGCCGGGAAAGGTGAGGCGGTGGAGCGAAGGCTGGTAGAGCGGCGCCTCGCCCGCAAGGCAGACGTGCAAGAGGCCGCTCTCGCCCTCGACCATCACCGCGCGCGCCTCGGCCAGCGAGGCGCCGACAATCGCGATCCGGGCATTGGGATCGCTGGCGGCGATCATCCGCACCCATTCGGCCCCGGCCCGGGTCTTGCCGAAGCCGCGCCCGGCCATGATCATCCACACCCGCCAGTCACCCGGCGGGGGAAGCTGCTCCTTGCGGGCCTGGAACTCCCACAGGAACGCCAGGTGGTCGCGTTCGGTCTGGCTGAGGCGGCGCAGCAGCTGCTGCCGCACGCGCGCCGCCTCGTCGGTCTGGTCTTCGAGCAGCGCGACCAGCGCGCTGGTCATTTGCCGTTTGCCTCGGCGGCAGCCTTCTCCCGGGCGATGCGTCGGCGGATGTCCTCGATCTTGCGGTCGATCGAGGCGCGCACCTCGGCGGCGCTGACATGGCGCACCGTCGCGCCGGCGCGCCCGGCGCTCTCGCGGTGGGCGGCGAGCAGGCGGATGGCATTGGCAAGGTCGAAGCGCTCCTCGCCTGACGTTTTGTTGTCGCCTTCGCGCAGGCGGCGCACCACCTCCATCTCGAGATGAAGATAGCCCTCGGCCAGCGCGGCCTGCCACTGGCGGGCGAATTCCGCATCCTCGCGCCGCACCTTGTAGGCGCGGCTGGGGCAGACCCCGGCCCTTGCGGCCGAGGCCGCAACATTCGAGGTCTCGGCGAGGTGATCGAGAAATTGCCGGCGCCAGTTGGTGCTGACGCGCGCGCACTCGCCATCCTTGAGATCGGGGCGGATGGCGACGCGCTTGCCCGGCGACTTGGGCATGGCGGGAACTCCTCGTGCGGCAACGACAAAAGGGCGGCTCCCCAGAGGGAGGGCCGCCCGCTGGCGAATCGCAATTTTCCGATGATGCCCCCTCTTAACCAAAGAGCGTGACGATGTCAAGAAAAATAACCAGATTGGTTACTGCGCGGAGGGCTTTTCAGTCCCGGGGCGGGTGACGCCTGAAACAAAATTGCCATTTTTCCATTGACGACAATCGGATTCGTGCGATTTTCTGGGTTCAGCCCTTTTCTTCATGTCGCTTGCGAGGAGAGCTGATGACGGATCGCGCGTTCCTGGCCCAGATGGCGGGCTACGGCCTGTCCACGGTGGAAATCCACTATTACATGCCCGACCATCGCAGCCTGCTGCAGCAATTCGTGATGCAACAATACGACGTGGCGCCGCATTTTCCGGAGCTTGACCGCTTCCTTGCCTTCTGGCGGCGCGAGATCGACGCCGTGCTCCATTCGGTGCGGGTCGCGCACAAGCACCTGATCGGCCCGCAGGAATGGCGCGCCGTGGACGGGATCATCTCGATCCATTGAGGCGCTGCGGGCCAGGGCCGCAACAGCTTCGGCTCAGATGATCCCGATCGCCTTGCCGGCACGGGCGAACATGCCGAGAATGGTGGTCACTTCCTCGGCTGAATGCTCGGCGCACAGCGAGCAGCGCAGCAGCGTCATGCCCGCCGGGGTTGCCGGGGGACGGGCGAGGTTGACGTAGAGGCCCTCCTTCAGCAGCGCCTCCCACATCATCGCGCCCTTTTCGAGATCGGGCATGATCACCGCGATGATCGCGCTCTGCGGGGTTTCGGTGCCGAGCTGGAAGCCCAGATCGCGCAACCCCTGGTGCAGCCTGCGGCTGTTCTCCCACAGATGCGCGCGCTTGTTGCCGCCATGCATCAGCTTGCGGATCGAAGCGGCGCTCGACGCCATCACGCTCGGCGGCAGGGCGGCGGTGAACACGTAAGGCCGGCACACCAGCCGCAGCACCTCGAACTTGGGGTGATTGGACACGCAAAAGCCGCCGACCGTGCCGACGCTCTTGGAGAAGGTGCCGATGATGAAATCGACCTCGTCGATCACCCCCTGCTCCTCGGCAACACCGCGGCCATGCGCGCCGATGAAGCCCATCGAATGGGCCTCGTCCACCAGCACCATCGCGCCGTGGCGCTTGGCGATCGCCACCATGTCCTTGAGCGGCGCGACATCGCCGAGCATCGAATAGACCCCTTCGAGCACCACCAGCTTGCCCGCGCCCTCGGGCACGCGCTTGAGCCGCTTTTCGAGCGCGTCCACATCATTGTGCTTGAAGGGCACCACCTCGGCATCGCCCATCTTGCAGCCATCCCAGATCGAGGCGTGGCTGTCGATGTCGAGGATGATGTAATCGCCCTTGCCCGCCAGCGTCGAGATCACCCCGAGATTGGCCTGGTAACCGGTGGAGAACACCATGGCGTGATCCATGGCATAGAATTCGCGCAGCGCCGCCTCGACATCGCGGTGATCGCGGAAGGTGCCGTTGAGCACGCGGCTGCCGGTGGTGCCCGCGCCGAAATCCTCCATCGCTGCCTTGCCCGCGGCGATCACATCGGGATCGAAGGTCATCCCCATGTAATTGTAGGTACCAAGCAGGATGGTGTCGCGCCCGTTGCAGATGGCCCGGGTGGGCGAGAGCACCTTGTCCATCACCAGATTGAAGGGATCCTCCACCCCGGCGGCGAGCAGCGCCTCGCGGGTCTGGATGATGGGATCGAACTTGGCCAGCAGGTCAACCGGCGCGGGGGTGGGATTTTCGCTCATCGCGGTGGCCATGATCAGCCTTCCTGCAGCTTGTGGACCGCGGCCACCAGCTGGCCCCAATTCTCGATCTCGGCCTGCTGGTTCATCGAGATGATGACATCGAAGGCATCCTCGATCTCGGCGACGAAATCCATCACCGTCAGGCTGTCGAACTCGAGATCGCCGGCAAAGGTGGTCGAATCCTCGATGGCGATGCCCTTCTTGTTGAAAGGCTGGATAAGCTCGCGGATGCGCGCGTCGACTTCGGCTGGGGTCATGCGAAAGGGTGCTTTCGTGGCTGGGGCCTGGCTGTGGGCGTGGCGTTGGTTGTGCGGCGCTTTGGCCTCATATACTACGCGTGCAAAGCGGCGGATGGGGCTGCTTGTCAAGTTTTCGGCGTGCCGGGGGGGCGCAAGGAGGTGGGTAATGGCCGATGCCGCTCGTCAGTCTCAGCCCGCAAAGGCGGCGCCGCCCGCGCCCGATGCGCCGCTTTCCCCCCACGGCGTCCACCTCATCCGCACCGCGCAATCGCTCACCCTGTCGCTCTCGCAGATGGCCGATGGCAAGGCCAATATCCTTATCGGCGCCACCTTCGTGGTGTTCTCGCTGGTGATTACTCAGGCCTTGTCCGCCGCGGTGCAGTGGTCGATGATCTGCCTTGCGGTCACAGCCTTTCTCTCCACCATCTTCGCGGTGCTGGCGATCACCCCGCCGATGCGCGCCAAGGCCGTGCCCGAGGAGCACAGGAACCTGCTGTTCTTCGGCCATTTCGCACTCATGGACGAGGAAGCCTGGACAAGGGCGATGCTGGCGCGCCTCCACGATGACGAGGCGCTCTATCGGGTGATGCTGCGCGATCTCTACCAGAACGGGATGGTGCTGCACCGGCGCAAGTATCGCTATCTTGCCTATGCCTACCACCTGTTCCTGGGCGGCCTTGGCCTTACCCTGCTGGTGTTCCTGCTGGAGAACCTGCTCTAGGCCCTCGGGGCTTGCCCCGTCCCCCTGGCCCCTGCGCTCGCCCTCAGGCCGCCAGCAATGCGCGCACCGCGCTCATGAAGGGGCTGATCGAGACCGGCTTGGAAAGGTATGCGGCCGCCCCTGCTGCGCGGATGCGTTCCTCATCGCCCTTGGCGGCAAAGGCGGTGACCGCCAGCACCGGGATCTTGCGCAGCACCCGGTCGCGCTTGGCCGCCTCGATGAGATCAACCCCGGAAACCCCGCCGAGCTGGATGTCCATGATGATGAGATCGGGCACCACCTGCCGCGCGGTGGAGAGCACCTTGTCGCCCTCGGCCACCGGTTCGACCTCGAAGCCATTGGCCTTGAGCACATCGCAGAACAATTTCCGGTTGAGGTCATTGTCCTCGACAACCATGATCCGCTTTGTCACATCGCGCCCCGCTCATGACCTAATTACCGACTAACCCGACAGGAAGGACACGGCAATCCCGCAAGGCCCCGCACAGCTTTCGGCAGACCCTGAGGCGCTGGCGCTGGCAGCGCTCGCCTGGGTGCTCGCCTGCGAGGAGCGCGCGGCGCGCTTCCTTGCGCTCACCGGGCTCGATCCGGCCCGGCTGCGCGCCGGGCTTGCCGATCGGGCGGTGCTGGCCGCGCCGCTCACCTTTCTTGCCGACCATGAACCCGATCTCCTGCGCGCGGCCGAGGCGCTTGCCGTCAGCCCCGAGGAACTGGTCGCCGCCAGGAACGCTCTCGACACATGACCCGCCCGCTCATCATCTCCGATTGCGACGAAGTGCTGCTGCACATGGTCGCCCCCTTCAAGCACTGGCTCGAGACCACCCAGGGCGTGGACTTCCACCTTGAAGGCCACAATTTTGCCCAGGCGCTGCGCTGGCAGGACAGCGGCGAGGTGCTTGCCCCGGCCGATATCTGGCGGATGCTCGGGCGCTTCTTCGATACCCAGATGGACACGCAGACGCCGATCGCCGGCGCGGTCGAGGGGATCAACACCCTTGCCGAGAAGGCCGACGTGGTGATCCTCACCAACCTGGTGGACGAGCGCCGCGACAAGCGCGCCGCGCAGCTTGCCGCGGTCGGCATCAATGCCCGGGTCTATACCAATCAGGGCCCCAAGGGTCCGGCGCTGCGGGCGATCCTGGCCGAATATGCCCCGAGCAAGGCGCTGTTCATCGACGATCTTGCCCAGCACCATGCCTCGGTGGCCGAGATCACGCCGCATGTCACCCGCCTGCACCTGTGCGGCGAGCCGATGATCGCCCATGCGATTGATTGTGCGCACAAGGCCGGCCATGCCCATTCGCGGATCGACCGCTGGGACGAGGCCCTGCCCTGGCTGCTCGAACGACTGGAGGATTGAGACATGACCATCGCCGCCAAGCTCGCCGAACTCGGCATCACCCTGCCCAAGCCCGCCGCGCCGGTCGCCAGCTATGTCCCGGTGGTGGTGCATGGCGGCGTGGCTTATGTCTCGGGCCAGATCGCCTTTGTCGATGGCGCGGTGATGACCGGCAAGCTGGGCGCCGATGTCAGCCTCGAGGAAGGTCAGCGCGCCGCGCGCGCCTGCGGGTTGATGATCCTTGCCCAGCTTGAGGCTGCAGGCCTGCTTGAACAGGTCGAGCGGGTGGTCAAGCTTGGCGCCTTCGTCTCCTCGACCCCGGATTTCTTCGATCACCCCAAGGTCGCCAATGGCGCATCGGATCTGATGGAGCAGGTCTTCGGCGGGGCCGGCCAGCACGCCCGCGCGGCGGTGGGCGTGGCGGCGCTGCCCCTCAATGCCGCGGTCGAGGTCGATGCGATTGTCGCGCTCAAGTCATGAGCGAGCGGCGCGCGCCTGCCTGGCTGACGCAGTGGGAATATGCCCATCGTGGGCTTCACGGCGAGGGCGTGCCGGAAAATTCGCGCGCCGCGGCCGAAGCGGCCATCGCGCGCGGCATGGGGATCGAATGCGATATCCAGATGAGCCGCGACAATGTGCCGATGGTGTTCCACGATTGGGAGCTTGACCGGCTGACCGGCGCGCGCGGCAAGGTTGCGGCCCGCAGCGCCGACGAATTGTGCGCGCTTGCCCTGATGGAGACCGGCCAGACGATCTGGCGGCTGGCTGACCTGCTCGCACTGGTGGCGGGCCGCGTGCCGATCCTCGTCGAGGTCAAGGCGCAGCCCCATCTCTCCTTGAGCGAGCCGTGCATGGCGATCAACCGGGTGCTGGCGGCCTATCAGGGCCCGCTTGCGGTGATGAGCTTTGATCTGCGCGTCGGTGAGTGGTTCGCCTGCCATGCCCCGGAGGCGGTGCGCGGGCTGGTCGTCACCGACACGCTCGATCACGGCTACAAGAGCGCCTGGCGCGCGCCCAAGGCGCTCGAGCGCAGTGTCCCTGATTTTCTCGCCGCTGATGTGCGTGATCTGCCCAATGCGCTCGCCCAGCTGTGGCGCGAAAGCGGCCGCCCGCTGCTCACCTGGACGGTGCGCTCGCCCGACACCCGCGCGCGCGGGGCTGCCCACGCCGATGCCCTGATTGCCGAAGGAGCGGGCCTCGCGTGAGCGATGCGGCCTTGACCGTCCGGATCGCCCCATCGGTCGGCGCCTTTGACCGCGCGGCGTGGAACGCGCTGGGCGGGAACGACAATCCCTTTGTCAGCCACGAATTCCTCACCGCGATGGAAGATTCGGGCTCTGTCGGGCCCGGCACCGGGTGGGAGCCTGCCCCCATTGCCATCACCGACGATAGCGGGCGCCTGCTGGCAGCCTTGCCCGCTTACGCCAAGGGGCACAGTCAGGGCGAATATGTGTTCGACCATTCCTGGGCCGATGCATGGCACCGGGCAGGGGGGCGCTATTACCCCAAGCTCCAGATCGCCGCGCCCTTCACCCCGGCGACGGGGCCGCGCCTGCTGCTCAGCGACCCGGCGCTTGCCCCGCACCTGCTCAAGGGCGCCGAGGCGGTGTGCCTCCAGAACGGGTTGTCGAGCGCCCATGCCACCTTCATTGACCCTGCCCAGCTTCCCCTGTTCGAGGCGGGCGGCTGGCTCTTGCGCGCCGATATCCAGTTCCACTGGTTCAACCGCGGCTATGCCAGCTTCGAGGACTTTCTCGGCGCGCTCTCCTCGAGAAAGCGCAAGGACCTGAGGAAGGAGCGCGCTGCGGCGGTGGAGGGCCTGACCATCCGTCATCTCACCGGGAGCGACATCACCGAGGCGCATTGGGACGCCTTCTGGGAGTTCTATCAGGACACGGGCAGCCGCAAATGGGGGAGGCCCTATCTCACCCGCGAGGCCTTCAGCCTGCTCGGCGCGCGGATGGGTGAGCGGATCGTGCTGATCCTCGCCTATGACGGGACCGAGCCGATTGCCGGCGCGCTCAACTTCCTCGGGCGCGATGCGCTTTACGGGCGCTATTGGGGCTGCACCCGGCAGGTGCGCTTCCTCCATTTCGAGCTGTGCTATTATCAGGCGATCGAGCTTGCCATCGCCCGGGGGCTAAAGCGGGTCGAGGCCGGGGCCCAGGGTGGGCACAAGCTCGCCCGCGGATATGAGCCGGTCAGGACCTGGTCGGCGCATTGGATCGCCGATCCCGGCTTTCGCGCGGCGGTGGCCGATTTTCTTGAACGCGAGCGCGCCGGGGTGGCGAGCGACCAGCTCACCCTCAATGCCCGCACGCCC
>Ga0075012_10001819_pt1 | contig 21316 bp, 17 predicted proteins | sample All_14_2_FD_71474 | JGI IMG/M metagenome (GOLD analysis project Ga0075012, IMG submission 71474) | Freshwater microbial communities in response to fracking from Pennsylvania, USA - Allegheny Zone_MetaG_DW_15 | ecosystem: Environmental > Aquatic > Deep subsurface > Groundwater > Drilled... | reverse complement strand
AGCGCTAGTACATCCGTTTGCACCCGTGACAACCACGGAGTAGGTGCCCGCCGCTCCGACGGTGATGCAATTGGTGGTAGCGCCCGTGTTCCACAAATAACTGCCAGCGCCCGCTGGCGTGCACAGTTCGGTCGTTTCGCCTTCGCAAATGGTGGTAGCGCCAGTGATGGTGCAGCTAGGCAAAGGGCTGACGGTGATGGTTTTGCTGCAACTGCTGCTGCATCCGTCCCCGTCAACGACGGTCACGGAGTAGGTGCCCGCCGCACTGACCGCGATGCAATTGATGGTGGCACCCGTGCTCCACGAATAGCTCGACAATCCAGCCGCTACGCAAAGCGCTGTCGTTTGCCCCTCGCAGATGGGGTCGTCGCCGATGATTAAACAATCGGGCAGCGGGTTCACCGTCACGGTAATTATATTCGAGGTTGCGCCACCGCAGGCATTCGTATTGGTGATGAAATAAGTGCCACTGGTGGTCACGGTGATGGTAGGCGTCGTTGCGCCGTTGCTCCATACGCCGCCGCAGTTGCCGGAAAGAACGACACTGTCCCCTTGACAAAACACGACTGGTCCACCCACAACCAGCGTGGAAGCAGTTGGCTGCATGTCAAAATCAACAATATTGTTGTGCAAATCAATGGCTCCTGCGCGTGAAAGCCCCCTGCCATGCAGCGAGGCCCCTTCCAATATACTAATGGCCCCATTGGCGACGATATTGCCTTGAAAACTGGAATTTACGCCCAATGAAACTGCGCCGTTTATTTGCCAATATACATTGCACAAAGAAGCGGAATTGGTCAATATTATATTGGAAAATGAGGTGGTTGATAAAGCGCCGTCTATCTTAAAAATAAAGAAGGCATTGGGGTCGCACCCGCCATCCAGGATTAAGTCCCCATTCAAGGTGGAGGCCCCGCCCAGACAAAAAACCGCAGGGGAAAGCACCTGGTTGTTCCCCAGAGTAGTGCCCAAAACCAAATCGCAAGTAATGCCGCCAAAACTGCCGTAAGCCAGTTCTACATCAGCAGCAGCTTGCGCCGTTACGGGGTCTGCCACATAGATGGTTCCATTCACGATTCCCGGCGGAAAGCCAGCAAAAGCACCCACATTGGTGCCAATATCACCCGTGACGACGGTCAATCCATCGTTGCTGAAAGCGCCCGCTGCTGTAAACAACGCAAAATTGGAAGCTGAACCCAATGGGGGGGCTTGCCCTAAAAGCACGATAGGCACTAAAAGCAGCATGACCGCTACTAGTGCATTTTGTAAAATAGTCCTCATTTTTTTTGCATCTAATTGGTGAAATAATTTTCACGCTGCAAAGGTGGGGCAGAATATTTTTTGGATTTTTACACAAAAAAAAGTATTATTTACATCATTCGCACATAAACAAGCATATTTTATTTTATTTGAGGTACGGACATAACTTCCTATTGCTTCCATTTCAATGAGAATAGCAGCAGAACTTACCCGCAAAATGGCAAGGCGTAACTCAGTTTTAGTCCAGAAGAACCTAGTGAAATTGAAAATTGAGTGTGGTTGTGCCCACATCGGAATCAAAGCAGCGCGCTTGGGCTGTTGAAGCTCCGATTACCTATTCAAGCATATTGGGCATGTTCACCGTAATGTCCCTCAATCATGCTCTTCAGTTTTTTTCGTGCAAAAAAGATGCGGCTCTTCACCGTGCCCAAAGGAACATTGAGTTGCTCCGCAATTTCATGGTAGCCAAATCCATTGAAATGCAATTCGAACGGAATTCGGTTTGTTTCACAAAGGTTGTCCAAGATGTTTCTCAGTTCCTTCATCATGATGACGGTACCGCCCATGTTATTGACGGGCTGATCCACTACTCCCGCCATATTATCTTCCATCAAGTGAACAATCTTGTTCCAATTGCGGCGCTTGCGGTAATCGTTGACAAAACAATTGTACATGATGGTGTACATCCATGCCTTGAAATTGGTGCCTTCCGTGAACTTATGGCAACTGGCAAAAGCGCGCATGGCTGTCTCCTGCATCAAATCTTGGGCATCGTGCTTATTGCCCGTAAGGCGCAGTGCATTTCCAAATAAAATATAGTCTGAGGTGGATAATTCTGTGTTGAATTCTGTGGTAGTCATGATTTTTTTAGCTGAGTACGATAGCCAAGGCTTTGCTGCCAGCTATCTTTTGATGTTTTATAGATAATCGCATTTGAAAATGATAGCCAAAAAATGGTAAGTAGCTGATTTTCAACAAAATGAAATCAATGACAAATGGCTTTTCAATGACATTCATCTATAATTGAAACGGGACACGCTGTTAGAGTGCCAAATACCCGCCTTCCATTTCAAGGGCAGTTCCAGTCATAAAAGAGCTGTCGTCGCAGGCCAGGAAAATAAAGCCGCTAGCGATTTCCTCCGATTTCCCAAGCCGTTTCATGGGGTGCAAATCAATGATATGCTGTTTTATTTCCGCATGGTCACTGATGCCGCCTTTGGCGAGCAGGGGTGTATCAATAAAGCCCGGACAAATGGCATTTACCCGAATCCCCTCCGTTGCATATTCCAGTGCAGCGGTTTGCGTAAGCCCGATGACGCCGTGCTTTGCGGCCACATAGTGTGAAGAAGTGGCGAAGCCAACCCTGCCCAAAATGGAGGACATGTTCACGATGACGCCGCTTTGCTGTTTCGCCATCTGCGCCAGTTCGTGCCGCATGCAATTGAACACGCCGTTCAGGTTTACGCCGATGACTTTGAGCCAGGCCTCCTCCGACATGTCGCCGACCTTGTTGGGTTCGCCGCCGATGCCCGCATTGTTCAGCGCAACGTCAAGGCTCCCAAAAGTGCTGACGGTTTTTTCAATCGCCGCCGCTACTTGCGCAAAAACGGAAACATCGCATTCGATGAAAATGGCTTTGCTGTTTTCCCGCTTTATATCCTTCATGGCCTCCGCTTCATCTGCTGGTTTTATGTCGGCCACGACAATATTGGCACCTTCTTTTGCTGCCGCAATGGCGCAGGCTTTGCCAATGCCGGAAAGTCCACCCGTGATAAACACGGTTTTGTTTACGAGTTTATTCATGTTTTTTAAATTGACCTGTATGAATTTTAAGAGGTCATAATTTGATTTGAATTGTAGTTTTTGGGGATTTCGCTCGAAGCAATCCTCATGCACGGCGGAAGTAATCCACGCCGTAGCTGCCCTGAATCATGTCCTTCATTTTCTTGCGGGCAAAGAATATCCGGCTCTTCACGGTGCCCATCGGCAGGTCGAGCTGCTCGGAGATTTCCCGGTACTCATAGCCGTTGAAGAACATCTCGAAAGGCACGCGGTGAGCATCGTCCATGTTGTCGAGCATGGTGCGCAGTTCCTTCATCATGATGATGGTACCGGCGTCGTTGCGCACGGCCTGCCTCACGGCAAACTCGGAATTGTCTTCCAGTGGTTGCTCCACTTGGTTGCGGGTGCGGCGCTTGCGGTATTCGTTAATGAAGCAGTTGCGCATGATAGTAGTGGTCCAAGCCTTGAAATTGGTGCCCTCTTCGAAACGCTCCCTGTGGGCGAAAGCCCGCATGACGGTTTCTTGGTAAAAGTCGTTTGCGTCTTCGCGGTTGTTCTTGGTCAACTTCATTGCGAAGGCAAAAAGAAGGCTTTGGATTTGTGCGAGGCTGTGGCTGAATTTCAACGTTGTCATATAATCGATTTTATTGCTGTTTTTAAAGCTGTGAAAAACCCTCATAAAACGCCGTATTGTCACAGCGTTTTTGAGGGGGATGTTGAGCAAATTTGAGCGTGGATTTGGATAAGTATCAAGATAATTCAGGAGGCAATATGAACGGCCTCCAGAATTATTAACCAATATCAAAACCATTGTCTTTATTGGTATTTTCAAAAGTAAAGGTCGGTATCGTTGACGGGCTGGCCGTTACAAGGTTTTTAAAAAGAATTGCATTATTCCCACACAAGTTCCGTCCATTTTTTGGCCACTTCCAGCAGTTTGCTCAAATCAAACGGCTTTACGAGGTAGTCTTCCGCACCTAACGCAAGTGCCTCGGATTTTTCAAGCTTCTCCGACAAGGAAGTGCTGAAGACAAAGGGGATTTTCGATGTTTTGACATAACTTCTTATCAATTTCAACATCTTCAAACCGTTCATAGCCGCCATCAAAGCATCGCAAATAATTAAATCAGGGCTGATTTCAATGGCAAGCGCTACCCCACCCTCCCCGTTGTTGTCGGCGTGATCTTGTAGCCGTGCAATTGCAAATACTCCGAAATTTTAAAGAATCGCTGGGGTGCCTTCAATTAACAGTATCTTTTTCATGGTGCATCTTTTTCTTTTTCGCCGCCACCAAGTGCCGCACCAGCTTCTCCGCCTCCACCGCATGGAACACCACCAGTGAGGCCAGGATGCAGCCGCCGAGTTCCTTTAAACTCAATGCCTGTGTGGAAAATATGCCCTGCAAAACGGGCACGTAAATCAAGGCCATTTGCAGCCCAAACGTGAGCAGCACTGCCCATACCAGCATCGGATTGCTGAAAATACCCACCTTGAATAGGAAAAAATGCGGGCTTCGGATGGCCATCACGTGCCCCATTTGTGTGAAGCAAAGCACCGTGAAAACGTATGTCTGCCATTTGGGGTCGTCGTGCTGTATCGCCCAGGCCTGCACGCCGAGGCAGACCGCACCAATGAGCAGGCCCACCCAGAGGATATGCCAGCCCAGCCCGTTGGCGAAAATGCTCTCGTCGGGCTTGCGGGGCGGCAGTTGCATGATGTCCTTTTCGGCAGGCTCGGCAGCGATGGCGAGCGCTGGCAGCCCGTCGGTCACGAGGTTGACCCAGAGGATGTGGATGGGCAGCAGCGGCACGGGCAGCCCGATGAGCGGGGCGAGGAAAATCGTCCAAATCTCGCCCGTGTTGCCCGTCAGGATGTACTTGATGAACTTTCGGATATTGTCGAAAATGCGCCTGCCCTCCCGCACGGCTTTCAGGATGGTGGCAAAATTGTCGTCCAGCAAAATCATGTCGGCGGCCTCCTTCGACACGTCGGTGCCCGTGATGCCCATCGCCACGCCGATGTTCGCCCGACGCAGGGCGGGGGCGTCGTTCACCCCATCGCCAGTCATGGCGACGTAGTGGTTTTTGCTTTGCAATGTCTTGACAATCAACAGCTTCTGTTGTGGTGAAACCCTAGCATAGACTTTTATCCGCTCGATTTTATGGGCAAAATCATCTTCCGGCATTTGCTCCAATTCAGCGCCCGTGAGCATCAGGTCGGTTGATTCAGCCAAGATACCAATCTGCCGGGCGATGGCCGCTGCCGTTTCGGGGTGGTCGCCGGTTATCATCACGGGCACGATGCCCGCCTTTCGACAATCGGCCACGGCACGTGCGGCCTCCTTGCGGGGCGGGTCCATCATGCCCGCCAAGCCGACGCATTGCAGTTGTTTTTCGAGGTTTTCAAAATTGATTTCAGCGGGCAATTCGTCCATTATTCGGTAGCCGTAGGCCAGTACCCGCAGGCCATTTTGCCCCATTTTGGCGGCTTCGGCGGTCATGGCGGCTTCGTCCGCATCCTCGCAAACTTGCAGCACGGATTCGAGTGCGCCTTTTGTAATCACCAAGAATTTACCATCCTTCCAAGTGTGTACTGTGGTCATCATTTTTCGCTCTGCGTCAAATGGGAGTTCCGCCTTTCTGGGGTAGTCCTTGGGCTTGGCTTCCGTTAGGTTTTCTTTGGCAAAAATGGCCAATGCCAGCTCGGTGGGGTCGCCTTTGGGGTCGCCATCCTTGTTCTTTTTCACGTCATGGTTGAGCGCCATGCAGAGCAGCAGGGCATCTTTTGGGGAAAGCGCCAAGCCTTCGAGCGGGGTTTCGGGCGTCCAAATCTCGGTGACGGTCATCCGGTTTTGCGTCAGCGTACCTGTTTTATCCGTACAAATAAAAGTGACAGAGCCGAGCGTCTCAACGGCGGGCAGTTTGCGGATGAGGGCGTGTTTTTTCACCATGCGCCGAGCACCGAGGGCCAGGGCGATGGTGACGACGGCGGGCAGCGCCTCCGGTATGCCAGCCACGGCGACGGAAATGGCGGTGAGCAGCATCTGCACCGGATCTTCGCCACGCAGCAGACCCACGCCGTAAATGACGATGCAAATGCCGACGACGGCGAAGGAGAGTTTTTTGGAAAAATCGGCGAGCCGCTGCTGCAAGGGCGTCGTCACGCTGTCCTCCTGCAAGAGCTGGGCGATTTTCCCTATTTCGGTCTTCATCCCCGTTTCAACGACCAAGCCTTTGCCCCGCCCGTAGGTAACGATGGTGCTTTTGTAGGCCATGTTGGTGCGGTCGCCGAGGGGCATTTGCTCGCTGTCCAGCCTTTCGGTTTGCTTTTCCACCGCCGAGGATTCTCCAGTGAGCGATGCCTCCTCGATGCGGAGGGAGTTGGATTCCAGCAGCCGCAGGTCGGCGGGCACCATGTTCCCGGTTTCAAGCACGACGACGTCGCCGGGCACGAGTTCGGCGGCGTTTATTTCAACGGGCAAACCCTCCCGCAGCACCGTGGCCGAGGGAAGGGTCATTTTTTTCAGGGCGGCCATTGCCTTCTCCGCCCGGTACTCTTGCCAGAAGCCGACGACGGCATTCAGCACCACAATGACAAGAATGACGATAGTATCGTTCACGTCGCCCACCACCCCCGAAATGACGGCGGCGGCCAGCAGAATCAAAATCATCGTGTCCTTGAACTGGAGGAAAAACAGGAGCCAGGTCGGTCGCTTCTTTTTTTCAATCAATTTGTTGCGACCATGCTTCCGCAGCGCCGCTGCCGATTGGGCGGCGGACAACCCGGTGGGCTTGCTATTGGTGTGCCGAAGGGCTTCTTCTGTGGTGGTGGTGTGCCAGTTTTTCATTGTGATTTTGGGTAAAACGCATTTCCAAAACTACTTTTTTATCCAGTCATATTTAATCGTTTTTACCCTGAATTTTGCATAACAAAAATCACCTTTTTCCAGCAACCACGATACTTCTCCCAGTATCGGAATCACTACCCCGTTCCTAGTATGGTATTCCGAAAATTGGCAAAACCACGCTTCCCGCTTGCCTTCGCTCATAAACCGTTGCGTCTCCATTTGCAGAATCTCCCCGATTTCGTTGAACAAGACGGTAAAGGAAAACGACAGGTTTTTGTAGTTGAAACTCAGTTTTGCGGTCTGTTCGTCCATCGCCGACCATGACAGCCATTGGCTGGGCAGCAGGTTGGTTGGGAACCACACGCTTTCGGCGAGCCAACGTTGCAGTTCGCCTTCGTTGAAGCTTCCGCCCTTGCTGTTCGCCACTTTAATGCAGGAAAAAACCCAAGCTACGAGCCGCCCCGCATCGTTGATATAGCTATCAAATGCGGTGAACATCCATGTCGTGCCTTTCCAGATAAAGCCGGGTTTTGGGGTGGTGAAATACTGCTCGCCCTCAATGTCCATCCAGGATTTTTCAAGCCCCATTTTGAATTGCCCGCCGTGGGTCAGGTTGACGTAGTTGATGTAGGGCTGCCCGATTTTCAACACATGTTTGAAGTAGCGCTGGACGGGTTCGGGCAGCCCATCCAATTGTCGGAGGTTGAATATCCGACTCCTATCGGGGTTCGGTTGGTCAAGGAGCGTTTTTACCGCTTTGTTAAACTGATAATTCAGGTTTAATTTAACGAGGATTAAAGAGAGGATAATTATTCCGAGAATAGTGAGCAGGATGAGCATAGGCTTCGACTTGAAATGATGAATGCTTGTCTGCCGAAGGCAGTTGGTTTCATGATTAGAATATGGGTTTCAATATTTTTGAAAAATAGTCCTTTACATAAGCGTGCTGCTGGTTTTCCGTCATTTTATCGGCGGCTTGCACCTCGATTTTGACGCCCTCGAAGCGGTGGTCGGCACGGAGCAGGTTGAACAGTTCCGTTTTCGCATCGGTCGGGCCGAATAGCAGCACTGACTCGTAGTTCCGGATGACGTCGCCCAACTGGAGATAGTAGCCGTTTTGCAATTGCTGCTCCTTGTTGTGCATCAGGTTTTCCCCGTGGGATATGCGAGGCCGCTTTTCACGGTTCGTGAATTTCGACTCAATGCTTTTCGTTTCCATCGTGTCGGGCGAATATTCCATGATATGGGCACTTGAATGGTCCATCCAAATGCCCAGGTTGTTTGATTTTGTCATTGTCTTTTTTTAGCTGATTTCTGCCGGGACGTTGCCTTCTAGCTCCATCACCAGGTTTTTAGCACCGATGTTGATTAGCTCCACGTCGCATGAAATGGCCACTTCATCGCTCACCAACAGGCCGCCAGCTTCGAGGACTTTATTCCATTCCAGCCCCCAGTCCTTGCGGTTGATGGTGCCTTTAATGGTGAATCCGGCCCGCTCTTTCCCAGCAGGGTCGTTCGCTATGCCACCGAAATGCAGGTCCAGTTTTATCTTTTTGGAAATGCCTACCATCGTTAATTTGCCCCATAGCTCGTATTTACCGGGGCCGGGGGTATCCAATTTATCCATGGTGCTGGCCGTGAACCTTATTTGTGGATGTACTTCGGAGTTGAAGAAATCCTCGCTTTTCAGGTGTTCATCGCGCCCGGCATCGCCCGTCGAAACGGAGGAGGTGTCCATCCAAACATCAATTTCGGCGTTGGTGAAATCCTTGCCCGTGGTATAAATGCTTGCATCGAATATCTTGAAAACGCCCCTGACATGGGAAATCATCAAGTGCCTAACCTTGAAGGCAATCTCGCTGTGCGCTTGGTCAATGGACCATTTGATTTGTTCTGACATGATTTGATTTAATTTACAACATGGTTGATGATGATTCAATGCCCTACTACCCCACCCTATTTGCGCAGTTCCCTATTTGCGGCCCCAGTCTGCGGGGTGCATTTTTGCTGAAATGAGAAGGTACATAATTGGTATTTTAACCTGTTTTGATGCTTGAAAGTGTTAATCAACCTTTGGGTTGTAGCCAATAAGTTCAAGCATGCAAAAATGGGGGGCTTCTGGTCGGGGAATTTTGAAAAATCTTTATATCATTTACTGATTTCCTAGCGGAGCTTGTCCAATTTCAGGTTTATTTCTTTTAACAGATTGAATTGCTTTTCCTGTGTTTCAAACAAGGTCTTTATCTGCTCTTCGAGTAACAAGTCCATTTTTTGCTGCAAGCTGCGGATTTGCATTTCCGCTTTCAGGTTTATCAGGTAGTCGTTCTCGCTGCGCATCCGGTCCTTTTCCTCCTGCCTGTTTTGGCTCATCATGATAATCGGCGCTTGCAGGGCTGCGATGGTGGAAAGTATCAGGTTCAGCAGGATAAATGGGTAGGGGTCAAACTTGTAAACGCCGAAAGCGACTGCATTGAAGGCAATCCAGAGCACCAATATGGCACCGAACAAGATGATGAACCGCCAACTACCACCGAACCGCGCAACCTTATCGGAGATTTTCTGGCCTTGTGTGAGTGTCTCCAGTGGAGGGTTCAAAAGGTTGTGGACAATGAGCTTCTCAGCATTGATAGTGTCTTCCACTATCTGGTGCAGCTTGATGAGATGCCCGGTTTCATCGGATAATAGTTGGTCTATTTCCTGGTTGCCCATTTGCCAATGGATTTTATATTTTTATCCCCTTCAAGGAATCCATTAAGCCGAATGCCTGTAGCAGCCAAACGACAAGGATGATTACCACCACTGCATTGAGGATATTCTTTATTTTCCTATCCATAGGAATATAGGTGTTCACCAACCAAAGCAGGACGCCTACTACGATTAATACAATGATGATTGTTAATAAAGGCATGGTTGTTTTTTTTAAGATGATTAATGCGGCATAAGACTGCCAAGTGGATGATTTCCTAATGACCAAGAACACTGCGATGATGTAAAATAAAATTCACATCATGGAAGGTTTAATGGTTTGAAAAACCTTTCTTGGCCTTTATCCCTGCCAATGTTCAAAGCAAAACAACGATGAGTATAATAATCAAAATTAATGCTCCAGCTGAAATATAAATACCCCCGCTTTTGATAGCCTTGAGTTGTTTATTTATGGAGCGAACTTCCCTCCTCAATGCTTTCCGTTCAGCGGGGCGCAATTCTGCCTTTTCAATCAGGGCTATTTCGTCCAACCTTATGGTCAGGGTATTCACGAGGACGGCTCCGGCCAAGGCGGTGGAGTCGCCTGCAACTGGGTTCAAGTCCAGTGTTGCGGCATTCAAATGTATTGGGATAGCCAATAAAAGCAGGCCGAAAATCATGGCGAAAAGTGTCAGTTTTTTCATTTCCAAAGTTTTTTTTGCGGGAACATTTCCACGTTGCAAATGTGGCCAGTGTTGGGTCCGTATGTGTTACAAAAACCTTGGAATGGTTTGCACAATTCACAGGTTCTTGGCCGCTCCATCGGCCCGCCTTTCCAGTTCGGCATATTCCTTCGACAGCTTGATAAGCTCGTGCCCGGTTTTATCTTCCACGCTCATCACAGTAGTGGAGGGTACCACTCATTTACCTGTCAATTCAGCAGCGCTGAGAAGCGGCTGGATGTGGAAATCTTCATCGAGCTGGGCGACGGGACCTCCCTCGGCACAGCGGCACCCACATGATGCCTTGTCAAAGCCCGAATTGATAAGCTTTTGTAATGCTTATTGAAAATTGTTCTGATTCATGATAAACTGATTTTGTTGGGGCAAAAGTAGATGGCCAGGAATCGGGCAACTTTGTTCAAAAGGTCAACTTCAAGCATCGCTATCATACTATACTTTTGCACGTCTTTTACTCCCAGATTAAGACTGATTATTGGCCGACAACGCTTTTTAAAGCAATCCCCAATGGAATTGACGCTGCCCCCCCGTGCCTTTTTGCCAGCACTAATGCACTTCTGTACCCACAACTTCGTTTTATCGTCCCGAACGGGTGCTCTGTGATTTCCTTGTGTTGTTGGTAGGTTTGCGGTCTTGCCAGCAACCGTTTTCGGGGCACCGATGATATTGCCGTGTCGTTGTTTGTGCCGGATGCACTGACATTTTTCTGCAAACGGGAAGGCTGGCAGATTTGGGAAGAGAGCGTGTACTTCTTTTACCTCGGGTCTGTTTCCACTTTGTTGCTGCCTTGTGCTCGTACCAGGTTACGTTGCTCTTCAGTTCCTGTTGGTTCGGGCAGGTGCTGTTTTTACATGGTAGTAGAATCGGGCCTTAGTGATGTCGAATTCGAGTAGCTCATGCGAATGTTCGTGCCGCCGGAATAGCCCGCCACGCAGAAATAAAGAAGGTAGTGAAAACTCATCGGCAAAATTGAATTATTCCTCTTCGTCCGCAGCTACGGCTGGGGTGGGCTGCAATTCATTCCCGAAAGTTAGGTCGAAGTTTGGGTGGCTGCTAGCCATACGGCACCAGTGCCCAACATGAAATAATAAGTGGCCAACCGCCAAGCCAGCAAAACCAGCCCTATCATGCCCACTGGCAGGCTTTGGGCAAAAACCAGCAAGAACCCAGCCTCGGCACCCCCAATTGCGCCCGGCGTCGGCGTCAGCATCATGGCAAGGAAAACCATCCATTGCAAAAGGAGCAGTTTTAGCCAATCTGCGTCCAGTCCCAGCATGCGCACCACAGCGAGCAGGGTGCAGAATCGGGTCAGCCATTGCGCAGTGACTGCCAGAAAACTGTAAATGAATGGCCTTCGGCCTTTCGCAAGAATGAGGGAGAAGACAGTAAGCGACTCTGTTAAAACACAAGCGATTTTATCCATCCACTTTGAGCGAGTGCCGCTCGTTTTGATAGAATTTAAAAACCACCACGCAAGCAATGTCAAGCCGATTAAAATGGCCGCAATTACCAACCCATGCCTTAAAATGAAATGCTCGGCGGACTTCCAGAGTGGGTTGTTCCAACTTTTTGTCAGATAAATGGAGACAGGAATCGCAATCATAAAAAAAAGAACGTCCTCCACATTGCCCCAGAGCGTGAGCGTGGCTGCCTGCCCGGGCCGGTAACCCTGCTGCACGAGCATGGATGCTTTCAACGGTGCGCCGCCCACGGCAGCTGGCATCACGACTCCTCCCACATCGGTGGCAATGGCAATGCGCACCAACTGCTTCCACGCAATATTTACCCCAAAAAAACGACCCCAAATTGCCAGCCGCAGGCTATGCCAAGCCCACGGCAGCAATGCCAGCACCATTGCAACCAGCATCCAACCTAGCGATAAATGAGCTTTCCGCAGTTCTCCATGCCCGGTAGTGAACCACGCATAGCACAGGTTGCCCAGCACACCGAGGCAAACCAAAGGCAGCAATCGGCGGAGAGTTTTATCGAGGCTTCCCATCCTTATTCGTTATTTAAAGTGCTTGGCAACCCGTTGCCAGGTTCGAGAGGGCAGCCACGCCCCCGCTATCGGTTCGGCAGCCACTGTCTCTTCTGCATACAAGCCTGCCGCCCTAAGCTTTGCCACCAAATCGGGGTGCAGGGAACGGTAGCCAAGGTCGTAGCGGAGGTGGCGGTAGTAGTTGTAATGATTCCAAAAATGCTGGTTTTCAATGCCATAGGCCACAAAGAACGAGTACTTCGTTCCTTGAAAATCGCTGCCCGTATGCACGGTGCGTGGGTCAAAAATCACGCAATCGCCCGGCTCGGTGGCAATCCAATCGGCATGTTCGTCCAAAGGGTCATCGGCACCGAGCAGGGTCAGCGCCTTGGCCATTCCGCTCATTTTCTGCTCCAGGTCTTGCCGGAGCGCTGTGGGCAGATAGCGGTCTGGCCGATGAGAACCGGGCACCATGCCTAGGCGGAACCCCCCGGCGCCGTCTTGCAGGTAGATGCCCACCCGCACCAACTGGTAAGGCTCCACCGACTCTTCCCAGTCAGGCCTCTTCCCAAAGCTGCGGCAAACGCTGTCACGGTGCCAAGTGAAGGACGAAAAGCCCACATGCAGGTCGTTGTGCTGCAAAAATTTGACATCCCCGCCCAACAGCGACCGCACCACTGCCAGTATTTTTTCGTTAAAAATCACATTCCAGAACGGTGGGTGTTGCGCAACGCCATCAGGCAGCGTCCATTTTTCCTTCCGACCTGCGGAGAGTGCTTCAAGTTCCTTTTTGTAAAAACTGACCTCCTGCGGCTCAAACAGCGAGCGCAGCGTGGTAAAGCCGTTTTTCCGAAAATCATCAAGCATGGGGAATCTGGTTGAAGGTTGGGTAAAAATTGAAAACGCCCTCCTGTTGCCCGAATTTGTGGCCGAACCAGTCCCTCCGCTTTGGTTTTACCACCTCCAGCACCTCTTGTTCCAGCAGGTGTTCGGCATAGGCCCACTGTGTCAGGTTGTCGAGGTCAACGGCATACTCATGCGGAACAACGCAGGGCAGTATCACATCGCCTGTGAGGCTCTGTTTTTTCACAATCGTCTGAAAACGAATGACTTCCACATGGCCAGTCTGCCAGTAGGTTGTGGGCAACGCCTGCCGGGGCATGTTGTAAGCCTCGTGGTAATTGCTCCTGAGCAGCGGCTTCAGCTCCTCGTTTTCAATTTGCCACATCTTGTAAGGATTTTCGCCGGTTGGCGTTACCACCCGCACGCTGTCAGCGTCGGGGTTGGTGAGCAGCGTGCGGATGGCTTCGTCCACTAAGCCCGGCGGGCGAAGCGGCGAGGTAGGCCGCAGTTGCACGACCAAATCGGAACGATAGTCCTTGTTGCGCTCAAGCCAACGGACGGCGTGCTCAATTACGGGGAAATCCAAGGTAGTATCGCCAGCGAGTTCCTTGGGCCGCAGGAACGGCACTTCGGCACCCCATTCCTTGGCCAGGTCGGCTATCACCTCGTCGTCGGTGCTGACGATGATGCGGTCAATAAGCTGCGATTTTTGTGCTGCCGCAATGCTGTAAGCCATCAGCGGCACTCCAGCCAAAAATCGGATGTTTTTCCGCGGGATACTTTTTGAGCCTCCCCTCGCTGGGATGATGGCTACGATGTTTTTTTCTTTCATAATCAATTAAATTATTTAGGAATGGCAGTGAATTGGGAATTCCCGATTCGAACCATCGCGTCATGGGTTGCAAGTAATTCTTTGACTTTGAGGCAGGTCTTCAGCGCCCGTATGCCATCGGCCAGGGTACAGGCGGGCGGGCTGTTTTCCACAATGCACTGCATGAAGTCCCTAGCCTCGTCGAGGAACAACTCGTTCCGCTCGGCATGACGACCGGGGAAGTGGGTCTCCTCATTGCCATTTTGGAAAAAAATTTTGGCGATGCCAGTGTCGGCGGCCCATTCGATGCGGCCATCCGTACCGATGATTTCCAGCCGGTGCTTGGCAGGCTTGCTGACGTAGTCGAGCCACACGGAGGCAATGGCCCCGTTTCTGAATTTAAGGGCAACCAAGACAGCGTCCTCTGCCTCCATTTCCAAGTCGGACAATTTGCCGCCAATTGCCGAGGCGACCTCCGCCTCGCCCAGCATCCAGTGTAGGTAGTCGAACGGGTGGCAGAGCGTCAGCACAGCGCCGCCGCCAAGGTCGGTGCGGGCGGAGTAGCTTTCCCGGTAATCCTCCCAAGGATGCCAGCCCGGCAGCCATTCGCCCCAGTGGGCGTGTGCAGCTAGTACCCTCCCGATTTCACCTTCGTCAATCCTTTTTTTGATGATTTGCAAAACGGGGTGGTAGCGCAGTTGGAACCCAACTTGCAGTTTGGGTTTTGCGGCAGCGAAGAGGTCGGGCGTAGCGCTCCACGTCAGCGCCTCTAATTCCTGAATGCCATCCAAATTATGGGAAATGGGTTTTTCCAAAAACACAGGGCAGCCAGCCTTGGCCGCTTCGATGGCCGCCGCCATGTGCAGCGAGGTCGGGTTGCAGATGAAAGCGACATCGGGGCCATGCCCCAGCGCTGCCGACAGTTCCTTTTCCGTTTTTAAGGAAATGGGATTGGCGTTGAGTGGCGTCAAATCCTGACTGGTCAGTACAATAAAATCCGTGTAGCCCAACTCAACCAGGTTGTTGAAATGCCGCTTCCCAATGGAGCCAAAACCGACGATGAGTATTTTCATTTTCTCACAAATAATGCATGCATATTTCCGCGATGCGGTTTGCCGACCTGCCGCCGTTTTGCACGGGCGTTAGCTTCTGCAAATAGTTTTCATCCACATCGCTGTACACGGGTTTGCCGAGGCCAAGTGCGGTCATCAGTACGGAGGAGTATTTCGTCACTAGGGCATTGCAGTTTGCAATCATGTGATTGGTGTTGCCGGACTGGAAGATGATGGCCTCTGGTGCAAAGCGCTCGATTTCCCGCCTTGCCCGCTGGTGGTTTTCGTTGGGATGCAATTTGAAAATCAGTTGCCGCCCTCCTGCAATGTCCAAAGTCTTGAAAATGAATGCCTTGCGGTCTTCGAACTGACCGCTCTCCCGCAGCCAGGACGTTGCGCCCAGCACATAGTTTTGAAAGGGGAAATCATTCTGGCGGTATTTGTCGAGGTCATCGAAATTTGGGATGCCCGTCACCGCGATTTTTTCCGGCGCAATGCCCTTCCTGACAAAGATTTCCTTGAAGCCCTCCGACGCCACGCAAAATTGCTGGTAAGCATGGCTGAGTCCGGTCATGGCCGTGTTGCCGAGGTAGCGGGGCAGGCGCAACCTTCTGACGAGGTGATAGGCGAGGTTTTCGGGCGTGGTCATGCCCTCTTGCACGAGGACGATGTTCTTACCAAGTAGGTTTTTGGGCACCACGGTGTCGTTGGTAGTCACCACTAAATCATAGTCGTTCCTGCTCCCTTTGAAGTCAACCAAAAGGTGGTTTTTTTCAAAATAGGCTTCCGCCAATTGCCGCTGCCGCTTGCTGAGGATATTGAACTCCATCAACCCGTGCTCCGCTAGCCACTGCAAAAAACCATCGGCATAGTAGGCTGTGAACCAGCATTCAAAGCCTGGCAAAACCTTGGCGATATGGTGTACCATCGTTGTTTGGTTGAATGTGCCGCCTACGAAGAGTATTTTTTTTGCCATATAAAAAACCGGAGCTAGGACAAAACGAAAATAGCTGTCTCCATTTTCTTATCGAGAAAGCCTAGGTTATGTTTGGTTGAATAAATTGTAACCAAGAAAATGGACATTGCATCACCTGCTGGAGCCTAGGGTGCTCGCCTCCCCCTCCGCCATTTCCGGCAGTTTTTCTGCCCGGAGCAGTTGCTTTTCGCCCACATACTCGCCGTCTGTGCGACGCCTGATATCTTCCATGTACCGCCATTCGGCCACTGCGTCGTAGGGCGTAAGGGTAAGCAGGAGGTAGCCGTGGTGGCGAAGGTCCAGGAAGCGTAAATGTGGATTCATGCCATCGGAAGCGAACATTTTTTCCAAGAAACGCACTGCCTTTTCGCCTTTGTACTCGTCAAAATTGGCGCTCGTGACGCTGGGCGTGGCGAACTCATGTGCCACGATTTTGCCCGATTTTTTCTTTTGAAATTGCTTGAAGTCGAAAGGCACCTCGAAACTCCATGAGGCGTGGGTGTCGCCTGTGGCAAAAATCACGTTGGCCACAGCTTCGCTGCCCAGAAAATCCTTTAGGTGCTGCCGCTCGGTCGGGTAGCCATCCCACGCATCGAGGTTCTTAAAAAGGCCAGCTGCGACAGGCACTAGGTTCAGCTCGGAAAAAAGCACTTGGTTGCCGATGATTTTCCAAGTGGCGGTGGATTGCCGAAGGCCCATTTCCAGCCATGCAAGCTGCGTTTCTCCGAGCATGCTGCGGTCGCTTTTCAGGTTCTTAGACCGGGTATTGGGCGGCTGCGGCGAGCGCCCGGCCACTCGTTCGTCCAGCATGAAAACGTCCGCCAGGCCCCCAAAAGAAAACTGCCGATACAGTGAAATTCCTTCCCGTACCGGCAGCCACTCAAAATATGCCTGAATGGCAACGTGCTGTCTATGATGGTAATCACCTTCATTTGGCTGATGGTTCTCCGCGCCATCGGCATAGGCGTTATTGGCAATTTCATGGTCATCCCACACACAGATGAACGGGTGTGTTTGGTGGGCAGCCTGTAGGTCAGGGTCAAGGCGGTACTGGGCAAAGCGCGTCCGGTAGTCCTGCAAGGTCAGTATCTCGTGGGGCGGCAGGTGGCTGCGGTCGTGGATGGAAGTATCGCCGTACTCATGTGCGCCGTACTCGTAGATATAATCGCCCAAATGCACCACAGCGTCCAAGTCCGCTATCTCTGCAATGCGGGCAAATCCGTTGAAATAACCCGCTTCGTAATTGTTGCAGCTCACCACCGCCAAACGAATCTGGTTGTTCGGGGAATGGTACGACTGGTTTTTTTTATTCATGGCAGCAGCGCTGACGAAGCGTGCGGGGTTATGGGCTAGGGCGGGTGTTTTTGTGCGCCCTACAGGCGATGTGTTTCCCAAAGCCTCGAAACGGTAATAGTGATGACAGCCGGCCCGCAACCCCTTCGCATCAATTTTTACCGTAAAATCATGTGCGGCGACGGCAATTGTTTGCCCAGTTGCCTCTATTTTTAAGAAACCAGTATCCAAGGCTACTTCCCATTTTACGGGAATGGAGTCCTTGAAAAAATCTGGGGTGACCCGCGTCCAGATGATGGCCGCATCGGGCAGAGGGTCGCCCGATGCGACCCCATGATAGAAGGGCTTCAAAGCGGGGTTAAAATAAATGGAAGTGCCATCTTCGTGGAATGCCAAGGTGTTGTCTGTTACCTGAGCTTTTGTTTTTGAAAAACAAGCCGCTACCAACGGCAGCATCAGTAAGCAAAGACGGCTCCACTTCATAGTATGCTAAAGGAGATTTGTTGGGCCAAAGGACGGCCAACACTAACAACTTGGCGTGAACCCGCATTTAACTTTGTGTAAAACATCAGGAGCGGATGTTATTTGAATGCGCTGATGATTTCCAATATAGCACTGCCTGATACTAGCTTAAAATTTTGTGCCTGCACCTTGCCCGCTTTGTCTGTATTCCTTCCATCCTGAACAACGAAAATCCCTTGTGAAAATTCGCCGCCAAAATCAACGGCTGATGCCTCAATACCATCCGTGTCATAGGCCCCGTCCACCTTTCCATCGCTAATGACAAAGCTGCCCAAATAACGGTTCGCCCCTTGGCGCTCGAACACCGCATAGCTGTTATTACCCTGCGAAGAAGCCAGCAAATAGCCCGTACTGTCAGTAGTTGGGTAAAGTGCAAGCCCCTCAATATCGTAGGTGATTTTAGGGTTTCCTTGGCCACTATCGGCAACCAGTGTTGGTACCGACGAGCCATCCGGTTCGGCATCCACTTTCCAGATGCCTTTGTCCTCCTCTCCGAAATAGGCGATGCCTAACTGATCATCCGCCACCATTCCTTCCGGTTGCGAGGCAAGTTTGAGCGTTCGCACGAGCTTCCCTGTTACTTCTGACTCGCCAAAGGGCTGCAACTCGTACTGCTCCACTGTCCCATCTTTTCCATTTAAGAAAATATAAAAAGTGTTGCTTTTAAGGCTTTTATAAAAGCAAATTCCATACACTTCGACTAGCTTCGATTTTATCCGACCGCTGCTGATGGAGGTTAGGCTAGCGTCGGGTTGGTTGATTTTGAACACCAATATTTCGTTGGTACCACGGTCAGAGCAAGCGGCAATGTCCACTGTGTCGCCATTGGCAAGCGGAAACCCCTGCCGCACGTCCACATTGTTCGGGTTCCCGATTTTGTAAGTATGCAGCAGCTGCCCTTGAAGGTTATAAACTTCAAGCCCGTACCTTTTCACAGTGCCGATGATGGCGCTTTGGGTGGAATCAACCTGATTGATCCAAACCGCCGGGTCGTCTGCGGCATCATCGTCGGTGCCAGCCTGAACAGCAGGCGTTTCGGCGACGGCCTGGACAGTTGGTGCTCCCTGAAGTGTCGGTTTTGTTTTTTCATCACAAGACTGGCCGACAAGTGCGGTCAGCAATCCTATTAAGATGGTTGTTCGTTTCATGATATTAAAAATTGAGATTAAATGCTCAACCTGAATCCTACCCTGCCCCACCAGGCATAAAACTCCTGTTTTTTCACTCGGCTGCTTTCGCCGAGGTAGTATTTCAGTGGGGTGTTGGTCAGGTTCACGGCATTCAGGTAAAACTGCAACTGCTTGGTGATGTTGTAGTTCATATTGAAGTCGAGGTGGAAATTGCGGTCGTAGTAGATGTCCCAAGTTTTGCGGATTCCGAGTTCCTTCAGGAAGGCATCGTTGTAGTTTGCAGATACTTTGATGTAAAATTTTTCCGAGTCAAAAAACAATGCTGCATTGGCGGCATGGGGTGACTGACCCGGCAATGAAATCTCCTCCTGCTGCCCATTCCTGCTACCGATGGTGGCCGACGACCAGGTGTAAGTGTAGTTGAAGTAAATCCCGAAATGCTGCCAGATGCCAGGCAGTTTAATGAACTGCTGGTTCCAGTTTAGTTCGGCTCCAAATACATCGGCCTGCAAGCCGTTCTGGGCAGTGGTCACGAAATACCATCCCGGTCTGCTGATGTTCTCCACGTAAGTCCGCTGCTCAAAATAATACACGAAGTCCTTTATTTTTTTGTAAAAAACACCCGCCGAAATGACCCCGCCACGCGGCAGGTATTTCTCAGCCAGTAGGTCGAAATTCTTGGATTGCGCAAATCGCAAATCAGGGTTGCCAAGTGTAATGACTCGGCTGTCCAGTTCCGACTGGCGGTAGGGCAACACGTCCTCGAAGTTTGGGCGGGAGTAGGTCCATGTGAATGCTGCCCGAAGGTTGGTGTGGTCGTCTAGGCTGTATTTGAAGTGGAATTGCGGCAGCAAAAAAGAATAACCTTTTTTGTTGTGCAAGGTGTCGAGCCGCTCGAATGCGTCGGAGAACTCCTTGAACTGGACATCGAAACCTTGGTAGTTGATTTTCGTGCGCTCGTAGCGCAGCCCGCCAAGTATCATGGCCTTTCCCCATTGATGGGTTGCCATGAGGTAAGCGGCATAGATGTCCTCGTCGGCCTGATAGTCTTCTGAATAGGACTCTTCTTTGGTGTCGCTTTCCTGTAATTTGAAGTTTTGAAAGTAAAAATCAAAAAACTCCCGGCTCTTTTCAGGGTCGGGCGTAGCGCCAAGCTGGTAGTGTCGGTTGAGCAGGTTTTTTTCGTCAAATCCTCCAGCCACGGTGGCCAAGCTAAGCTCTGGCCCCACCGTGGTGTAAATCTGACGGACGCTATCAAACTGGCTATTAACCGCAAAAATCTGGTAGTATTTGTGCCAAACACGACCTTGGTTGTTCCTTTCCTTGTCCTTCAGGCGCAGCTTGGTGCCGAGCTTCACACTGCCGTGATGGCGTCCAAATTTGTAATTTTTCTCCAAATTGAATCGCCCAGTCAGGTTGCGGTCTTCGGTTCGGGAAGTCTGCATGAAAAGCTCATCGAATTCGTAATCGTTGGAATTGAAGACCGTCGAGGAATCCTTGTCACGGGGGAAAATGATGCGGGGCCAGTTCGGCTCCGAAAGGTCAAGGTCGAGGTTCACAAGGCTGTTCACGAAGTTGATGTCCATACGGTCGGGTACATCCTCCTTGGCCAGCGAGTAACTTAACAGGTAATCAAGGGTGAAAAACCCTAGTTGGTGCTTGCCGCCCAAATTTGCGCTCGCGATAGTCTGCACCTTCGTACGGTCTTTGAGGTCGCGCAGGATTTGCGCCTCCCGCGATGAGGTTTCACTGAGGATAAAACCACTGCCGATGTTATATCGCACCCGGCGACGTTGCTCGTGGTCGGAGTAGCGGTTGTACAACAAATTGAGCGTCAGCAAATTATGCTTATTCGGATGCCAATCCCAAGCGCCACTCAAACCCGTACGCTGTCGGTGAATATCGTAATGGCGTAGCTGAACTTCGTCGTAGTGCAGCCGGAATGTCGTGTCGCCACCGAAGCGGGATTCGTTGAAGTCAAACTCCATGTCATGCGAGGCCCGGCGGTCGTCGAGGTGGGATGCATTGACATAAAAGCCGAACTGTCCGAAGCGCTGCCCGAAGGCGAACTGTATGTTGTATTGCGGTTTTTCGCTCAAGCGATTATATCCACCCGCAACTGCCGCGTGTACTTCAGGGATAGTATCGCGGGCAGTTTTTGTTGTCAAATTGATAGCTCCACCAATGGCGTCGCCATCCTGGTCGGGGGTGAGCGCTTTTGAGATTTCAATGCTAGCCAACTGGTCAACTGGAACTACGTCAAGGCCAACATAGCGCACATCGCCTTCCGGGCTGGGTATTTGCTCGCCGTTCACGCTGAAATTGGAGAGCTGTGGCGGTGTGCCCCGCAACTGTACGAATCGCCCCTCGCCCTGATCCCGCTGCAAGGTGATGCCG
>Ga0075012_10001817_pt1 | contig 21336 bp, 15 predicted proteins | sample All_14_2_FD_71474 | JGI IMG/M metagenome (GOLD analysis project Ga0075012, IMG submission 71474) | Freshwater microbial communities in response to fracking from Pennsylvania, USA - Allegheny Zone_MetaG_DW_15 | ecosystem: Environmental > Aquatic > Deep subsurface > Groundwater > Drilled... | reverse complement strand
ATGAGGCAGCAGGTCAAACACGGCTATGGCGACCCGGGCTACTACTACGAGCAGTACCGGACCTACTACAGCTAGGTCCGCGGACGCCGGCGGAGGCTGGATTCCCGCCCCGACCCGCGCACGCCTGACTTGGCGTGAGCAGGCGGTCCTGGCGATCGCGCCGGCGATCCTGTTCGCCGCCTCAGCCCTCTATGGCGCCAACCACGGCGCTGCTCCCCTGACCCTCGCCGCCATCGAAGCCGTGCTGCTGGCCGGCTGGCTCGGCCTGTCACCGCGCGGCCGCCGCGCGATCGGCGAGGCCGCAGTGTTAACATGGCCAGCGGTCTTCTTCGCCCTGACGCTAGCCGTGGCCGCCTGGTCCCTGACGCCATGGATACCCGGCGGCCCGCCGCCGGTATGGGCGTGGATCGACTCGCTGGGCGCCGCCACGCTGGACCGCAGCGCCACGATCGTGGAGATGATCAAGCTCGGCGGTCTCGCCTGCTTCTTTCTGGTCGGCGTTGTCCAAGGCGCCCGGCCGAATTTCGCGCGCGCGACGCTGCAGGCGCTGCTCGTCATCGGCGCGATCTACGCCTTCCAGGCGCTGCTGGTCTTCCTGGCGGACGGCCGCTTCACTTGGCAGGCGCGGCGCCTGTTCGGCGGCTTCCTCAGCGCCAACAGCGCGGGCACCCTGTTCGGCGCGCTCGCCCTGCTCGGGGTCTCTTGGCTGATCCAGGCGCTCAAGCCTCAGGCGCCCGACCGGCCGCGCCGGCGGGCGGTCACTCTGTTCACGCAGGCCGCCCCGCGCGCCGCCCTGGCGATCCTGTTCACCGGCTGCCTGCTCCTCACGGCGTCTCGCGCCGCCATCATCACGACCGGCGCGCTGATGGTCGTCTATCTGGCCTGGGAGGCGCTCACCGGCGGCCTCAAGGGGCGCGCCGGCGCAGCTATGGCGACCACCTGGATCGCCTACCTCGGCGTGCTGATCGCGGGCGCGGGCGCCGTGGCGGTGACGCGATTCGACCGACTTGCGTCCGACCTCGCCGAGCGCAGCCAGATGTTCGCCGTGCACTGGGAAGTCTTTCTCGCCTCGCCCCTCTTCGGCTGGGGCCTCGGCGCCTTCGACCTGATCAACCAGCAGATCATGACGCCCTCGAGCCACGACGTTCTGTGGAAGCTAAGGGCCACGCACAATGTCTTCCTGCAATGGCTGGAAGAGGCCGGCATCGTCGGCTCTGCGCCAATGTTCCTCTGTCTCGCGACGGTCATGGCCCTGACATCTGTGGGCCTTAGACAGCGTCAGGAGTCCAGATCCTGGATTCGGGCGCTTCTCCTCGTGGACGCGCTGTTCCTGATCCACGGCCTCAGCGACTTCGCCTTGCAGGTGCCGGCGCTCAGCGGATTCTGGACGTTCCTACTCGGGCTGCAGCTTTCGATGGCGCACCCGCTCAGGCGGCGTCCTGCGTCCCGATAAGGGGCGATCGGCCTGGAAGCAGGGGCGGCCGACGGTCCCCGCGTGGGACCTTAGGCAGGATTTTTCGCGTTAAGGGCGAAGCGAGTTGCGCTTGCGCCCCCGGTTCGGCGTGAAGTGGTTAATGTCGCGTGTCGAACGCGTTTTCGCTTGCGACTCTATGCGCTTAGCGCGTTTCTGCGGTCGTCCGCCTCGGACGAGTAGCCGAGGCCGCGAGCCAGAAGAAACGGAAGATTGGCCATGTCCTGCGCAGCGGGGGCGCGCAGGCACGCTTTGTGTAAGTCCCGGATCAGGAACGGGATAAGGGGTTCGTGACGTGTATCATATCGATGCGCCTGAAGAGCAGGTGAAGACGCTCAACGGCGAGACCCTCGATCGACTCCGCGCGCTGTTCGCTCCGTCGGGCCGCCGCGGTCGCGAGCCGCAGGACATCCTTCTGCTGCGTCTCCTGGATTTAGCCGTCGCGCTTACGGCGCTGGTGTTCTTCTCGCCGCTGATGCTGCTGGTGGCGCTCGTCGTCTGGCTGCAGGATGGCGGACCGGTGTTCTTCGCCCAGCGCCGCGTGGGCTTTCAGGGCCGCACGTTCCGCTGCTTCAAGTTCCGCACCATGGTTGTCGACGCCGACCGTCGCCTGGAAGCGCTCCTGAGCTCGGATCCGGAAGCCCGGCGCGAGTGGGAGGCCGATCACAAGCTTCGCAAGGACCCGCGCATCACGCCGCTCGGCGAGTTCCTCCGCAAGTCCAGCCTCGACGAACTGCCGCAGCTCTTCAACGTCCTGCGCGGCGAGATGAGCGTGGTGGGCCCCCGGCCGATCACCGACGCCGAGATCTGCCGCTATGGCCGCTGGTTCCGCTACTACCGCTCGGTCCGCCCGGGCATGACCGGTCTGTGGCAGGTGAGCGGCCGCAACCACGTAGACTACCGCCGCCGCGTCGCGCTGGACGTACTGTACGTTCAGAGCCGCTCGGTGACCTGCAACCTGACGATCCTGCTGCGCACCATTCCTGCGGTGCTCCTGCGCTCCGGCTCCTACTGAGCTCAGCGCTCGGGCGTCCGCCGGACCCCGCCCGGCCGCCCCGGCCACGAGCGCCCAGCGGCTGGAGCTCGAACCCGATCGATCCCCTCAGACGCCCTCGTCTGTCTTTTTAGCGCAGCAATGCGCCGGAGCTGTCGGCCACGCGGGCGGCGGCCACCGTGCTCAGGTGATCGGTGTCCCAGGTCACGGGATGTCCGGAGATCGTACGGCCGCAGGCGCCGGCCGGACAGAGCGTCTCCGCGGGGTCCACGTAGTTCACGCGCGGGTGCGCGGCGACGATCGATTCAAGCGTCGTGCTGAAGACGGCGTCGGGCAGTGTCTCCGGCTTGAAGCGGCAGTCCTCGGCGGCGAGCCGGCCCCACGCGGCGCGGGCCAGGCATTGCGGCAACACCACGTCGAACTCCGGCGCCTGGCCGACCAGGGTGATCGCCGCGTGGTCTGCGTCCAACGCCTCGAGCGTCGAGACCAGCCCCGTGCGAAGGAGACGCTCGCCGTTCAGGACGGCGCCGTCGGCGGCGACCGCCAGGCGGAACTCCGGATCGGTCGGCTCGAAGAAGAAGCGGCTCCAGCGGCCCCCCAGCACCACTCCACGGACGTTTGGATCCGAGCGGATCGATTGCAGGACGCTCTCGTTGAACGCCAGGCAACCGGCGTCCGGCGAACGCCCCGGCGCGCCCGGCGTCAGGCCGAGCATGGGGGCGCAGCCGGGCCTGGCGGCGACGCGCAGCTCGCCGCCCCGTGCCGCGAGGATCGACGCCAGGGCGTCCGCGTACTGCCTGGCGTGGGAATCGCCCCAGAGGATCACCTTCGCTCCTGTCGTGGGACGGGCGAGGCACCGGGTGATCGTCTCGGCCTCCGTGATCCCGACGCAAGCGGCCAAAACGTCGGGCCGGACCCCTATGCGATCGAGCGCTACGGCGGTCTGGGGCAGGCGCCAGGGCGCGCCCCCCAGGAGGCCGGCGGCGACGGCCAGGCCGAGCCCCGTCGCCCCCAGGCCGGCCGTCAGGCTCCTGGCCGCAGACCTCGACCGCCCCGGCGCAGCGGGCCGGCGGATCGGCTGCTCGATCCACCGCCATGAGACCGCCGCCAGGGCGACCGCGGCGCCGACGGCCGCCGCCGCCTCCAGGCCGCTCAGCTCGCGCATCAGCGCGATCCGGGGCAGGGTGAGGAGCGGCCAGTGCCAGAGGTATAGGGAATAGGAGATCAACCCGACGCCGGCGAGGAGCGGGGATGAGAGGACTCGAGCCGTCCAGGTGTCGCCCTTCTCGCCGGACCAGATGACGAAGAGGGCGCCCAGGCAGGGCGCCAGCCCGGCTGCGCCCGGAACCCCCGTCGCCGGCGTGAAGGAGACGACGGCATAGAGGATCAGGGCGATTCCGATCGCCCCCGTCAGTTCACGCCCCAGGCGGCCCCCGGGCGCGTGGCGAGGGGTCGTCGCCAGCCACGCGCCAAGCAGCAGTTCCCAGGCGCGCGTCGGCAGCAGATAGAAGGTCGCGTTGACGGGACCCCGGATCAGCACCGCGGCCAGGGCCAGCGACGCCGCCGCGCCCGCCAGGAGGATCCACGGCAGCTGTCTTTGCAGACGGAGCCGGTAGATCGTCCAGAGCGCCAGTGGGAACAGGAGGTAGAACTGCTCCTCCAGGGCGAGCGACCACATGTGGAGCAGCGGGTTGAATTCCGATGGGGCGTCGAAGTAGCCGCTCGCCTGCCAGAACGCGATGTTCGAGACGAACAGCAGGGTCGCGATGAGGTTCTTGGCGTAGGTCGCCAGCTCGGACGGCAACATGATCGCGAAGGCGGCGATGGACGTGACGATCAGTACGGCGAATAGCGCGGGGAAGATCCTGCGCACCCGCCGTTCGTAGAAGCCGACGATGGAGCTCGTCCCGCTCTGCGCCTCGCGGATCAGGAGGCCGGTGATGAGGAAGCCGGAGATGACGAAAAAGATGTCGACGCCGACATAGCCGCCGGAGGCCCCTGGAGTCCCGGCATGGAACAGGACCACGGGCGCGACCGCCAGCGCCCGGAGACCGTCGATGTCACGCCTATGGCGCAGGGCGACCGCCTGGTTCACGCCTCATCCCCATCCAGATCGACCGGGCGCGTCGGCCGCAAGCCTGACGATACGGCCGCCTCGCAAGCGTATCTATGGCTGCGGCGGTCGGTGGGGGGCCAACCCATTCGCCTAACAGGGATCATCTTCAGTTCCCGGGCGGTCCTGGCAGGGAAGTTGCATCGGGCTGGCCGAGTCGACGGCAGGTGGTGAACCCATGGACAAGCGCTACGAGGCGCTCGACGGCCTGAGAGGGGTGGCGGCCATCGCGGTCCTGGCCCATCACGTGGGCGTCGTCGGTCATCGCGACCTGATGACCGGCGGCTATCTGGCGGTGGATTTCTTTTTCCTCCTGAGCGGCTTCGTCATCGCCCTGGCCTACGAGCGGGCCTTCGCGGAAGGCCTCGGCAGGCTCGCCTACGTCCGGCTAAGGCTGGAGCGCCTCTATCCCATGATCCTCGTCGGCGCGGCGCTGGGCGTGGCGGCGGCGTTCCTGAGCCAGATGACCAGCGACATGTGGATCGGCCTGGCCGCCCAGCTGGCCTTCATTCCCTTCGCGACCACGCAGGCCACGGCCTTTCCATTGAACAACCCTCAATGGTCGCTCCTGTTTGAACTGGTGGCCAATGTGGCCCACGTGCTGATCTGGCCCGGGCTGACCACCCGGAGGCTTGTTCTTCTGGTGCTGGTGCTCGGCGCGGCCCTGTTCGGCGTGCTCGCGGTCAACCACAACCTCCGTGTCGGCTGGGGTTGGGACAACTTCTGGGGCGGCTTTCCGCGGGTGTCGTTCTCGTTCTTCCTGGGCGTGCTGATCTTTCGGCTGCGCAACAGGCTCCCGCGCATCGCGGCTTCCTATCCGTTGCTCCTGCTGGTCTTCGCCGCGACGCTGGCCGTTCCCCATATCGCGTTGACGGCCTCCGACACGGTCCGGGACGGTCTTGCCGTCTTCATCTTCTTCCCGGCGATCCTGGTCGCGGCGTTGTCGGCGAAGCTCACTCCAGGATGGCGCCGCCTGGCGGCGTTCGGCGGCGCCGTGTCGTTTCCTGTCTATGCGATCCACTACCCGCTCCTGCAGGTCGCGAAGCTTTCGGACTATTCCCAAGGCCCCTACTGGATGTGGTTCTGGATCGCCGTAGCGGCGTTCATCGTGGCGGCCGCCTGGACCTTGGAGCGCCTCTACGAGCGCCCCGTGCTCGGCCTGCTGAGGGCGGCCCGCAAGCGGCGGGCGACCAAGGCCGGGCCCGTCAGACCCCGTTCGGCAGGCCCGACAGGTGGGCCGCAAGTCGGTAGGTGAGGGCCAGGATCGTCAGCGTCGGATTGGCCTGGCCGGAGGTCGGCATGGCTGATGAGGAGGCGACGTAGAGATTGGCCAGTCCGTGGACGCGACAGTCGGCGTCCACCACCCCGTCTTTCGGATTCACCGCCATGCGGGTCGTTCCGATATGGTGTCCGCCGTAGGCGCCGGCGGTCGAGATCTGGTCCAGCAACTGGTCGTCCGTGGCGTTGAGCCGCCCGGCCCCGGTTCGATGGAGCTCCAGCGCCAGCATGCGATAGGCCTGCAGCACGGTCTCGATGTCCAGGGCGTGAGGCCGCCAGTCGATCTTCAGCCGCGGCATGCCGAAGGCGTCGCGCGCCTCGGACAGCGTGACGCGACTGTCCGGGTTCGGCGCCTGTTCGCCGTGGAACTCCAGCGCATAGCAGTTGTTGACCGCCCTGAAGGCGACAGAGGGCGCCTTGCGGCTCTCCAGGTACCGCTCGCGCAGGATCGTCCCGACCGCACGCAGGAGCCGGAGCGGCTGACGGACGACGTTGCGCAGGTGCCGCGCGGTGTTGCGCTCTGGGCGGCTCACCTCGCGGTAGTTCTGGTCGTAGCGGCTTTCGAAGACGCCCTTGTAGAGATGCAGGGCCGACAGGATCGAATCGCCATGCGCCGGATCGCTTGGGTCCTGGGGCTGCAGCCGGAACGCCAGGTTGAGCAGCTTGCGTTCGCGTTGGACCTCGCGATTGAGCACCAGGCGGCGACGATAGTAGACGCCGTCGGCGTCACGGCTGTGGCCGAACGCGACCGTCGCAGGCCCGCCGTTGAAGGTGACCGAGCCGGTGATGGCCGCCAGGTGGCACATGTAGCTGCGGCCGAGCCAGCCATGGTCGTTGCCCAGGCCGGCGGGCCGGTCCTTGTTCGACGCGAGCAGCAGACGGGTGATCTCCAGGCCGCCCATGGCCAGGACGATCCGCTTGGCCTTGATGGTGATTCGGCGGCCGTCGGCTGCGGCGGCCTCCAGCCATTCCACCGACGCGCCGTCGGGCGCAAGGCGCAGGTCCGTGGCGCTGGCGTTGAGCACGACCTTGACGTTCTGGGCGCGCGACAGGAGGGGCCGCCATCGCCGGCCGAAGTCGGTGGGCCGGCTGAAGCGCTCCAGCACCGTGTGGAAGCTGTCCCCGTCCAAATCGCGGATCAGCGGAGTCGGCGCGCGGTAGTCGAACGCTCCGGCCTCGGACGCCTCTTGGGCCTGGCGATAGAACGGCGTCAGCACGTCCAGGCCGAAGGGCCATCCCGGCCCCGGCACCCATGGACGGTGCTCGAAGTCGATCTCGTCGAAGGGCACGCATCCGCCGCCCCAGGCCCGGCTGGAGCCGCCGAGCGCGCGAAGCCGGTACAGGTGCGGCTCGGGGTGGGCGGTGTTTCCGTAGACTTCGCCGCGATAGATGTCGTCGCTCTGGGCGGTCTCGCGCAGGCCGCCGGCCTCAAGCACTAGAATGCGCAGGCCGCTCGCCGCCATGGCCGCCGCCAGAGTCAGCCCGGCCGCGCCGCCGCCGACGATGCACAGATCAGTTTCAAGGGTGTCAGCCCCGATTTCCTTGACGTCGAGAAGCATTTTTCCCGGAGGCTGGCGTGAGGCGAAAGGCGCCGCAGGACGCGTCGACCGCCGCCAGTCTCCTCGCCAGCCAAGGCTGGGGCAAGATCAATCGCCAGCACGGCGAGTCCTCTCCCCGGTCGCGCGGTGAAAGCTTGACGCGGTGCACTGACTGAGCGCCAGAGTTCTGGTAACCTATTGAAACTTATAACTCTTAGGGCTTCCAGCCGGCGCGGCGGCAATGGGCGCGACCAGGTCCGGGGCGCTCGGTCGGATCGTCAGGCACGGCCCACCAGATCAAGGAACGCGCGGTCGAAATGCTCGGGCGCGAATCGTTCCGCCGTTGCCCGCGAGGCCGTCGGGTCGAAGTGGGGCAACCACGCTTCCAGCCGCTCGACGCCTTCGGCGAGGGACTCGCTCGAAGCCTCGTCGAAGAACAGTCCCGACACGCCGTCGCCGACCGTGTCCAACGCTCCCCCGCGGCCATAGGCGAGCACGGGGCGACCCGAGGCGATCGCCTCGACCGGAACGATTCCGAAGTCTTCCTCGGCGGTGAAGACCAGCGCGCGGGCCCGGGCGTAGGCCTGACGCAGCTCGTCGAAGTTCATCCGTTGGACGAAGGTGATGTTGGGCCCGGCCTTGCGGCGCAGCTCGGCTTCCATTTCGCCGGCGCCGACGACCAGCAACGGCAGCTTCAGCTTGTTGAACGCCTCCACGGCAAGGTCCGGCCGCTTGTAGCTGGTGAGCTGCCCGACCCACAGATAGCGGTCCTCGACCTCGCCCCGCGGTCCGAAGAGGGCCACGTCCACCGGCGGATGAATCACCTCGGCGTCGCGGCGGTAGTACTTCTTGATCCTCTGGCGGATGAAGTTGGAGTTGGCCGCGAAGGCGTCCACCCGCGCCGCCGAGGTTACGTCCCAGATGCGCAGGCCGTTGAAGAATAAGCCCATGCCGAGCTTGGCCAGGGCTCCGGCCGAGGCGCCGTATTGGGCGTGGTGGTCCCACAGATAGCGCATCGGCGAATGGCAGTAGCAGACGTGCTTGCCCGTCGGCGGCGGGATCACGCCCTTGGCCGGTCCGGATTCGCTGCTGATGACGAGGTCGTAGCCGGTGAGGTCGAAAGTCTCGAGCGCTCGCGGCATGAGCGGCAGGTAACGCTGATAGAGCCGGGACGAGAACGGCAGGTCCTGGATGAAAGACGTGGTCACCTTGTGGGCGCGGATTCGCTCGGAGACCGCCGCCGGGTCGTAGACGTGGGTGAAGAGGTCGGCCTGCGGGTAGAGCGACAGCAGGCGTTCGAGCACGCGTTCGCCGCCGCGCATGCCGACGAGCCAGTAGTGAATGATCGCGACCCGCATCCAAGTCCCTGGTGTTTATTGCGCCCGGCGAGGAGCCGAGCCGCCCGATCTGATCGAGCCCGGCCGGCATTCTGCGGCGCCACCGCTGAACTAGGCGTTGACAGGCGCCTCGCCGCTCCCGGAAAGCGCCGTCCCGTACTGCTCCAGGATGCGGTCGATCCAGATGGTCGGGGAGGGCGAGACGGCGCGGAAAGCCGCGACCGCCCGGCAGCCCATATCCGCAGCGCGGACGTCGTCCGCCGCAAGGGCCGAGATGCGCGCGGCGAAAGCCTGGGTGTCGAGGACGTCGACTTCCTCGCCGCATCCATGGCGGATCAGGTCCTCCGCCAGATAGGCCGTGTTCGCCGCCAGCACTGGCAACCCCGCGCCGAGGGCTTCCGGAACCGCCAAGCCGAAGGGTTCCGGCGAGCGGCTGGACAGAAGGAGCGCGCGCGACTGCAGGGCGATAGGCGCAATCTCGGCCTTGTCCTTCCAGCCCACGAAACGAACCTTGGGATAGGCCGCTTCGAGGCCGGCGCGCATCTCGCCGTCTCCAACCACGGTCAAGGGCACGCCCGCGGCGGTCGCGGCGGCGCAGGCGAGGTCGGGGCCCTTCTCCCGGGACAGGCGTCCTATGAACAGGAAGTCCCGGTTCGCCGCCACGTCCACGGGATGAGCGTGCAACGGTTCGGAAGGGTTGGGAATCGCGGCCAGCCGCTCGGGCGCAAAGCCGGCCGCCTCGAACTTGTCGCGCATCCGTTCGTGAATCATCAGCAGACGCCAGGGCGCCTTGCGATCGACGAGGCTGTCCAGGACAAAGCCACGCGTGACTCTCCAGGCCTTGTCGGCGTAGTTGCGCTTGGAGCAGGCGGTGGCCATGCAGGCCAGAGTCATCGGTGTTTGGCCGCACGCGCGCTCGGTGCTGAAATTGAAGTAATTGGCGTTCGGGCAGGTCAGGAAGAAGTCGTGGGTGTGCACGAACACCCGGCTGGCCACCGGAGCGAGCGCTTCGAAGATGGCCGGGCTCAGCGCCTTGGACCAGGAGTGGATGTGGTAGACTACGTCGGGCGCGTCACGCTCGGCGATGAAGCGCGTCATGAAGGTCTTGACTCGCGGATTGTAGATTGCCGCCGCTAGCGACCCCAAGCCCGCCAGCGGGTTGACCCGCCGTGCGCCGATGGAGAGCATTTCCACGCCCGGGGCCGCCAGATCGTCCCCTGCGGAGTCGTCGCCGGCCACATAGGTGACGGGCACGCCCCGCTCGGCGAGCAGGCGCGTCATCAGCACGGAAAGCGTCTCGGCGCCTCCGTCGGCCAGGGCCGTGTCGCCAAGGACTACCACTCGCATCCGGTCGACGATCCCCCGCACCATTGGCAAACCGCTGGACAGTTCGATGGAACTCGACCAGGAGCGCGCACATCCGTAGGCGACTGAGCGCTCCTTGCCTACACGGAGTTTGACCGCGTTCGAAACAAGCATGCGCCGTCTGCGATCGATTGTTGAAATCTATCAGGCAGGCGGCGAGCGCGCACTCTCCTACTGTGCGAGTTTGGGACGGGCCGGCGGTCGCCGCGCACGGGAGGGGACCAACCTTGGGCGCCGCATTGACGCGGGCTTCAGGGCGGGGTTGTTGCACGAAACTTGCTCGACGGCGGTGGCGTCGGCCAGTGTGTGATCCGGCGTCGGATGCGTGCCGTGGCCGCGAATAGATCGAAAGTCCGCCCTATGGCCCTGACCCCCGCGAGACGTTCGGCCGCCGGTCCGACCCTCTACGCGTTTTCCAGGGTGTGGGCCCAGCTCGCCGGCGGCATTCTCTTCCTCGTGACCTCGGTCCGAATCAGTCCGGGGGAGTTCGGCGAGTTCGCCATCGCCACCTCGATCTTCGGCGCCCTGATGGTGTGCGTCGGCCAGGGCACCTACGAGTACGTCATAAAGGCCCGCGATTCGGCGACGGCGCCGGCGACGGTGTTCCTGATCAACATGACGACTGCTACGCTGGCGGCCCTGGCCACCTACGTTATTACGCTGGTCATTCCGCACATCGTCGAAGGCAAGAGCATCAGCAAGATGCTCACCCTGTTGATTCCGGCCTTCTATCTGTTGGGCATGAACGGCCTCCTGGAGGCTGTGATCATGAAGCACGGAGAGATCACGAAGGTCGCCGTCGCCAGCATCGTGACCGAGACCGTGGCCTTGGTGGTCGCGCTGGTGGCCCTGTTCAACGGCGCCGGAGTGCTGGCGCTGGTCTTCCAGCGGATCACGCGCGAAGTCACGCTGATGCTGACCTACGTGCTCACGAGCAAGTGGAGCCCGCAGTTCAACTGGCGTCTCGACGAGGCATGGAAGGTCATCGCGTTCGCCAAGGACATCGTCGCCACCCGCTTCATCGGCATGGGCACGACGGCCGCCGTGGACGTGATGATCGGCGCGGTGCTCAGCACGGCCGACGCGGGCCTCTACCGCCTGGCGATGCGCATGCTCACCATGGGCAGCGACGTCCTGTTCCAGCCGCTGCGCGCGATGATGTGGGTGAGCCTGCCGCCGCTGCAGGATAATGCGCGGGAGTTCAGTCGAACGGCGCTCAGGCTGCTTGAGGTGTTCGGCGTCGGCTACTTCGCGATCATGGTCGGCGCGGCGCTCGTTGCCGGTCCGGTCTTCGTGCTGGCGTTCGATCCGGAATGGTCGCGCGCCATCGTGGTCGTCTACATCCTGGTGCTCGCGCGCCTGCTGATCATGCCGTCCTTCCTCGCCGAGACCGTCTTTGCGCTGAAGAGCAGGACCCGGTCGCTGACCCGCGCGGCGGTCATCAATGCGACGCTGACCACGGCCGCCGCACTGGTCGTGGCGCCTCACGGCCTGGTGCCCTACTGCATCGCCTCGGTCGTGGTGATGATCCTCAACCAGGTCTACGTCGTGCCGATCCTGGCCCAGAGCGGGCAGATATCGCCGGTGGCTCAGGCGAAACTCTTTGCAAAGCTCAGCCTGAACGCGCTCGTCATGATCGCCGTGGTCGCGCCGTTACTCGCCTGGGGGCCGGGCATCGGCGTCACGGACTGGACGCTCGTAGCCTGCGCCGTCTTTGTGGGCGCGGCGGCCTATATCCTGGCCGCGAGGAAATTCACGCCGGACGGCTACGCCGCCTACGAAGACGCCATCCTAAGCGCCGTGAGCCGAGGACGGCGGCTGCTTCTTCGCGGTCCGGCCTGACCGCAGACGGCGCGCCGGCCGGCCCCAGCTCTGCTGGGGGCGAGGCCCGAGGCCGGCGCGGCGCGGTCGGTCGACGCCGCCCCATCGGCGGCAGACGTCGATCACGAACGCCTCGCCGCTGGAATCCAGGTGGTGGCAGCCGATCAGCCCCGGCCCGAAGTCGGGGCGCAGGGCGTGGACGGGATGCTCTGCATAGGTCTTAAGGGTGAGCTCGGTCACCTCCATCACATTGATCCCGTAGCCGTAGACGCCGTGGCTGTTCTCCTGGGCGGGCCGGAAGGTCCGGCCGTCCTTGCGCAGCATTCGCCCGCCGTTCCGTGCGTACTGGCTGCCGATCACGACCGGGTTCAGCCGGTGCGGCTCGACGGACGTCAGGTCCGGGCCGTCGACCTTGAAGACGTGAAGCTCGCTGCAGTGATCCTGGAAGAGGTCGCCGGTCAGGTTGGTGAACAGCCACCAGGACGAACCGTCGTGGTGCAGGACGCTGTCGGCCGGCGACTCGCCCTCCAGCGCCGTGGCGTGCAACTCCCAGCGAAGCGGGAACTCCACGCATCGCCAGATTTCCAGCCGGCGCGCCATGTGCCGTTCCGGCATCATGTAGATCTGGCCGTCGTGCCTGAAGACGAACGGGTAGGACAGGTGGTCGTCGACCGCGAGCACGTCACCCAGGAACTCATAGCCGTCATCGTGCAAGCGGGCGACGGAGATGCGCCCGCGGCGCTCGCTGTGGAGGTAGTTCTCGAAGAACAGGAAGTCGCCGCCGCCCTCGTGGAAGAGGAACGGATCGGCCCAGAACTGCCCTTTCAACGACTGGACGGGTCGGGTCGCCCGCGGGTCGATGAACGGCGCCTCGCCGCGCCCGACGTGGATCGCCCATTCGTTCATATGGACGCCCAGAAGGTCGAGCGCCTTGGCGCCGGCCCGGCCGGCCAATGATCCGGCCAGGTGAAGCCCGTAGCGCAGCGTGTCGATGGACGTCGCCGGCGGCGGCGGAGCAGGGCGCGCGCCAAGCGTCTTCGGAAGACGCCTGTCCGCGGCGAGCGTGCGCAGTTCCCGCACCATCAGGCTCACCGCCCTGGCTTTCACGTAGGCCGCGTTTCTCGCAGCGCTGAACTTGGTGTTGAAGGCGGCCGTGGCGATCACCTGTCCCGGCTCTCCGGCGGCCGAAAAGTGCAGGAGGGTGGCAGGCGTCAGGGGCGCGGACGTGAGGGATTCCCAGAAGGCGAACGCGCCCATTCGCGCGGCGTCGCAGAAGTCGAAGGTCCAGACGCCATAGGTGGCGACGTCCGGAAAATCCGGCACCTGGACGGTCTCGATCAGGACGTCCAGCGCCAGGGTGAGGGCGAGCGCAGGATCGTCCGTCAGCGCGCGCCGGGCGTGGCGAGGCAGGTCCCGCCAGACCTCCGGGGGCATCTCGTATCCGGAGGGGCGGGCGAAGAGAGCCGCATCGAGCTTGCTGGCCAGGCCGAGGAGGGCCGAGCCCGACCGCGACGATCGCGCCTCGGCGACAAGGAGAGCGCAGACGTCGAAGCCCGGATCCTGTCGCAGGCGCTGAACCAAGTCGAAAACCCAGGGCTCCAAGCTTGCACCCGGATTGATGACGACGCCGACGCGAAGTGGCTGCACTAGGAGCTCCGTTGTCGTTGGTGAACGCGTAGGGCCTTGGGGTGGAGTCTCGAACGGCGGCGCACGATCCTCGACGCCTTTTGGTTACATTGGAAGCGCGTTACGCCGCTTTCTCCATGGCGTTCACCGGGAAGGCGAGGGCGCGCGACGAACCCGCTCGCCCCGCGCCGGACCCAAGGTCCGACCGGAGCGCTGCAGTCAGGACCGGCCTGCCGCTTGCGCTGATGGTGAAAGCCCCGCCGCCTGCGCCGCGGCGTAGCGCCCTCGAGGCGCCCAGGCCATGGCCAGTCCCGCCATGAAGGCGAACATGACGCCGGGGTCGGGGCTGGTCGCCGAAACCATCCCCGGCGCCAGGCCGACCAACGCCGCCCAGGCTGCGGCGATTCCCACGGCCGCGGTTCTGTCGCAGTCCAGCTGATAGGACGACAGCTTCTGGATCGGCAGGATGCGAGCTAGGAAGAGCCCCAGGGTCGCCAGGCCGAAGACGCCCATGGAGCCGGCGACGGCGCTCACCAGGCTTGAGGAACGGAAGCTGCCGACGCCCACGCCCAGGCCATTCGAGATGGTGAAGGCCTCCCAGCCCTTCCGCGTCCAGAACCCGCGCTGTATGGCGGAGAAGGACTCCCCCTTCTTGACGGTCATCTCGGTGAGCATGCGCCCGAACTCGCTGGCGATCCTCGGCTGTGCGACGCAGATCGCCAGGATCGCGGCGATCGCCAGTATGCCGAAGCAGGCCAGGATGAGCCCCTTTCGCTGGGCGGTCGGGGTTGGCAGATAGACGATCCGCGCTGCGAGGATGAGGCCGTAGACCCCCAGGCCGAGGTAGGCCGAGGACGAGGTGCTCATGAATAGGGTGACGCCCAGCGCCAGGCTCGTCACGCCCGTGAGCCTGCCCTCTACGTCGCGCAGCCACAGCTCGGTCATGAAGATCAGCAGCACGAAGCCATAGGCCGAGTAGGCAGAGGTCTCGGCGAACGTCCCCTGAATGCGCCGGAACGCGCCGAAGTGCTGGTCCACCACGGAGTAGTTGGCGTTCCTCACGATGTCCATGAACGGCAGGCCGAGCATGCTGAACAGCACGTCGAGAATGCCAAAGGCGATGTGGGCCCAGCTCAGATAGATCAGGGTCATCATCACCAGCCGGGGGCGGCGTTCGGTGCGGGCGATGAAGGCGGTGGCCAGGATGACGAAGAAGGTGCCGAGCAGGTACGTCGCTTGAGTGATGTTCTGCGACGAGGGCTGCAGCGGCGCGACCGCGAAGATCGCCGTGGAGATGATGCGCGTCGGCGGCAGTTCGACTTGGTGGTAGAAGAGGCGCGGAAACACAAAGGCGCTGAGAACGCCGTAGGCGGCGAACAGGCCGAAGAGCAGGCTGTCCTTCAGCGCCTGGTTCATCTTCTCGGACATCAGCTGCCTGGAGGCCGCCAGCCGGGCGGCTAGGAAGGCGAGGGCGAACACCGACGGCTGGATTGAAGACCCGCCCAGGGCCGGCATGTTCACCGCCGCCGCGGCGCCGAAGATCGTTCCGCACACGACGATCAGCAGCGTGACGGTCATCTGGCGACGAAACGCGATGAGGCCGATCAGGACGACGATTGCGCCAATGTATGTCGGTATCACTGCCTGTTCCAACCGTTCGGGCCACGAACCCGCCGGGCTCGGTGACGCGCGTACCGGCTCTGAATGCCACTGATTTCCTTAAGCGTCTCTCCCCGTCCAACGAGGTTGACGGATCGCCTGCCAAGAATCGTCGTCAGTCGTGCTTGATCGCCTGCGCCGGTCAGGTCCAGGGCGGTGTGACGCCGCAGTCGGCGGCCAGGATGTCGAGGGCCGCGCGCGTCGACGCCGTGAGCTCCAGGCCGTCGGCGGCGCTCTCCTCCAGCGCCTTCCAGCGCGTCTCGCCGGGCAGGCGGACCTCGCCGGCTTCGCCGGACTGCACGACCAGATCGGCGAGTTGGTCGATGCGGGCGAAGTACAGCTCAAGGGGCATCCAGCGGGCGACGTCCAGCGCCAGGAAGAAGTGCCCGCTGTCGCCGCTGCGCTCGAAGTCCTGGTACATTGAAGAGACGCCGTGCGAGACTCCGGCCATGGTGATCACGCCGCTCAAGATCTCCACCATCAGCGCCAGGCCGAAGCCCTTCGCCCCGGACGCCGGCAGCAGGACGCCCTGCGCATTCAGTCGCGGGTCGGGCTCGGCCGCGGCCTGATCGGCGGAAGTCCGGTTTTCGCGGATCGTCGAGCCGGCGGCGGCGGCGGTCGACATGTCGACCATCAGCGTGCGCCCGTCGCGCCGCGGCGCGCCGAACGCCATTGGATTGGTGCCGAGCACCGCCTGGGCGCCGCCGTGGGCGGCGACCTTCGGAAACGAATTGCTGAGCGCCAAGCTGATCATGCCCTGCGCCGCGGCCCGCTGCACGAAGTAGGCGCCGGTGCCAAAGAAGTTGCTGTTGCGCACCCCCACGACGCCGACCCCGGCGCTGCGCGCAAGAGCGCAGGCCCGATCGAGCGCCTGTTCGCTCACGTACTGGCCGAAGCCGCCCCCGCCGTCGAGTCGTTCGGTCGACGCCGACAGAGGTTCGAACACCAGCTCGCAGGGACACGCGATCAGGCCCGCCCGCACGCGCTTCATCAGGATCGGCAGGCGCTCGACCCCGTGGTTGCGGCGGCCGGCCTGATCGTTCCAGATCAGGTTGTCGGCGACCGACGAGACCTGCGCGTCGTCGACCCCGCAGGCGCGCATCACGCCTGTGGCGAAGGCCTTCAGCTCGCCTGCGGAGACGCGAGGGCTAGGTATCTTTCAGCTTCCTCTTCTTGGCGAGCCTGCGCATCGGACCGGCCGCCGCATACATGACGCCGACAATCGTAGGCCCGGGATCGAAGAGGTCCAGGTCGGGCAGAACCTTCTTTCGGAACAAGATGCTTTTCAGCCAGCCCAGGAAGGTCAGCTTCCCCATCGCGCTGAGTTCGCGGTACGCCAGGAAATCCTTCAGCGGATACCACATGCGCAGGTTCTGCTCGTAGTGGTCGAACCCTTCCACGCGCTGGCCCGTGAGCTTGCAATAGATCATGCGGTCGATCGGCGCGCCGGAATCCACCACCAGCCGGTGGGCCGCGGTGAAGCGCGAGTTCACTTCGATGATCTTCAGCTTGCCGTCGCGGACGTCCCGCTTAAACTCGATGTTCGCCGTCCCCCGCCAGCCGATGGAATCGAAGAAGCGCTGCCCCAGCTCGGCGGCTTCCGGCAGCCACTCGGTGATGTGGTAGACCGCCCCGCCCCGATTGACCGGCCAGCGCCGCAGGACGCGCTTGGTGTAGTGGTAGAGGTGCTCGCCGGCCTCGTCGATGAACGTGTAGTAGCTGCAAAGCAGGTCGTCCGGGCCAGGGATCATCTCGGCCACCATGACCTCGTGGCCGTGGCGGCGGGCCAGCTCGTACTTCTCGACGACCTCTTCGATGTCGCTCTGGATGATGAACAGCTTGCGGCCGAACGTCCCCGCAAAGCTGTGGGTCTTCAGCGGCTTGATCATCACCGGGAAGGAGATCTCGTCCTTGATGGCGCGCAGCGCGGCGGCGTCGTCGACCATCCAGAACCTGGGCGCCGGCACGTTCGCCTCGGCCGCCAGTTCAAGGGTCTTCTTCTTGTCCAGGAGATCGCGCCGCAGCTCGGCGGAGAAGTCCTCCAGGATGTAGCGCGCCCTCAGCGCCTCCTGGTTTTCAGTGATGAACTCCAGGGAGTCGTCGCAGCAGGCGAACAGCAGGTGGCCGTCAAGCTCGTGTCGGTCGGGGGACAGCAACAGGCGCCTCCACGACTCTCCGGGCTTCTCGTTCTCGGGAAGCGGAAGCCGTTCGCGGCAGAATCGCGAGTCCATCGCCGCGCAGCCGGGTAGACCGCTGACCCGCACGGTTACGCCGATGCGGCCGAGATTGCGCACCAGGGCCACCGTGTTCTCGCGCCCGCCCAAGGCGAGCACGGGCGTGTCGGTGTTGATCTTCATGAATGCTCCTGGCCGCCGATCGTCACAGCTTCATCACTCCGGCCTTTTGAGAGAACAGGTGCTCGAGAAGTCGGTCGGCGACGGCCACCCCGCGATCAGGGTCGGCGATCAGATAGTGGTGGTGGATTCCCGGGTTCACATTGACCTCGGTGAAAATCCCGCGACCCTGTTCAAGGGGAAGCGAGGCGTCGTCGCAGATCAGGTCGACGCCGGCGCAGCGTACGCCCAGGTCGCTGACCAGGGCGGCGCCGGCCTGGACGATGTCCTTGGAGATTTCGTCGCGCACATTGAGGTTCTGGCTGGCGCAGTTCTCGTTGATCGCGGCCTTGACGATGACCGCCTCGCCGTCGCGCGGGCGGTGAGCCGGGCTCAACCCTTGGCGCTCCAAGCAGTTGCGGCTGTCGCCATCGATGACCAGGGGGCTGAGGGCGCTGAGCGGCCGGCTTCGCCGGCGCCGCAGGTTTTCCTGAACGACGAGCTCGCGGATTGTTCGCCGACCATCGCCGACGACGGCCGGTGCGTCGCGGCGCACCGCGTCGACATAGACCCCGTCGAGGTAGAGCAGCCGATAGGACTTTCCGGAGAGGTGCTCCTCGACGAGCAAGTTGGGATTGAAGCCCGCCGCGATGCGGGCGGCCCGCCTAAGGCTCTTCGCCGTCGTCACGCCCGTAGTGACCCCCCGGCCTCCGCCCGTGCCGTTGGCCGGCTTCACGACCACCGCGCCCCGCTGGGCCCGCAGGAAGGCCTCCGCGGCCGGCAGCTGGGAAAGGGTGAAGAGCTGGTGCGCCGGCAGCGGGTAGCCCTTGCGCGCGAGCAAGTCATAGGTCAGCGCCTTGTCGGCCATCGCCGCGATTATCAGGGCGCTGTCGAGCATGACGTCCGATTGCTGCACGAACGTCGCCAGGCCGCCCAGACGAATCTCTGCGAAGCCGCCGTCATGCTCGACGTACTCTGCACCCAGGCGTCCGGCGGCGCCCCGCCAGAGTTGATCGTAGAACTCGCGGCGCAGCGCGCGGAAGCGGCGGCGCTGGAACACGCCCTCGATCTCCGACAGCCTACGACTGTTGCGCCTGTAGGCGTTGACGAGGGCTGTGGCGACCATCTCGGAAACTGGTGGACCAGGCTCTCGCTCAGTCGCAGACGAAGCATTGGTCGGTTGCAAGCTGGGCGTCCACCCAGGCGTTCGAGAAGTCCCCACGCTTCACGGCCGCGACGTAGTCCGCGAGCTTGGCGCGGTTGTCCATCAGGCGCTGCAGGATGTCCGGCGCGAAGCTGCGCGGAACGACCGCGACGCCGTCGGCGTCCGCCTTCACGATATCGCCAGGGTTCACGACGATCCCGCCGCAGCTGATCGGGAAGTTGATTTCGCCGGGACCGCGGTGCAGCGGGCCGAACGGCGTGATTCCGCGGGCGAAGACCGGCAGGCCCGCCTCGACGAGGCCGTCCACGTCGCGCACGAGGCCGTCGACGATGAAGCCGGCGATGCCGCGATGCTTGGCCTTGTTGGTGACGAGGTCGCCCAGCACGGCGTTGTTCGTGCAGCCGCTGCTGTCGACGACGATGACGTCCCCGGGCTTGGCCACGTCCAGGGCCTTGTGCACCATGAGGTTGTCGCCGGGATAGACCTTCACGGTGCAGGCCGGACCGACGAGGATTTCGCGGTTGACGACGTTGCGGATCTCGCCGTTCAGGACGTACATCCGGTTCATCATGTCCGAGATCTCAGCGGCCTCGAACTCGCGGAAACCCTCGATGATGTGCTGAGGCGGCCGCTCGATCTTGGTTCGGATCATGAACCCGGGACCGGGGGTCATTTCGGCTGACTTGGGTTTCTCAGACACGTTGAACAATCCTCTGATGAGAGTGTCGTACTTCTGAAGCCGATGTCCGTCAGACGGCGGCCTTGCTCTTGGCGAAGATGTTCTCGCCCAACGGATCCTCGCCCGTGCCGTTGATCTTGATGTAGAGGATCTCCGAGTTCGCCGGCTGAACCCGTTCGTGGAACAGGGCCGAGCCGTGGAACACGACGAGGTCGCCGACGCTCTCGTGCAGCATCACCGCCTTTTCGGTCTTGTAGATGTCGGCCAGATCGGCCCGGTCGCGCTCGGTCAGGAACACCGCCCTTTCGTTGGTGTTGGGCCCGGGGTCGAGTTCGGGGAACACGCAGACCGTCGAGCCGGGCGCCAGGCTGACAGGCAGGCCGATCGAGAACTTCGAAGCGGCGCGATCCTTGTGCGGCGCAGGCCACGCCTCGGCGGAGTCGTCGTAGACCTTGAGGTGACGTTCAGAGATGGTGAAGTCGTCCGGCGAGATGCCCGTGAGGTGCGCCATGGCGTCTCGGAATTCGATGGCGGCCTCGTCTGAAGGGAACTCAAAGACGAACTGGCGTTTCTTGCCGGTGATCTTCCAGTCCTTGCTTTCGTTCGCCGCTTCCCGCTTGGCGTCCTGCGCGAATTCGGTGAGGTATTCGACGAATTCGCTGGTGAGCACGTCTTTGAGACACACGAAGCCCGTATTTGCGAGCTCGTTCTTGTGCGCGCTGGGATCGTATTTGAAGATCATGCTCCGGTGTCCTTCTTGGATTCTCGAGTCCGCTGCGGAACGGCTTACAAGACGCTCGCCGTCTTCGGCGACAGCTCGATCGATATCCGGTCCCGAACGGGGAGGCCAGAGACTTCGTCTGCAAGCTGTGCGCCAACTCGCCAAGCTGCCCGCTAAGGCGAGCAACTGAACAAATATATAGGGTTAGCGCAGGTGTGCGGGCGCCAGCTTGGCCGAAGCTTCAGGAGCCTACGCCGTTGATGTGAAGCGAGCGCGACGAGTCGCTTCCGGGGCGAGTCGGCGGAAACATCGCGGCCGCGCCGCCTGCGCCCCGGCCGGTCAGTTAAGCGTCAGGATCTTGCGCGGATCGAGCTTGCCGGTCAGCAGGTCGCCGGCCGCCAGCACATTTCCCCAGAGCCGCCCACGGCGGTCGATCCAGGGTTCGGGCGCGAGGCTGCGCCCCAGGTTGGCCAGGATGTTGCGGATCATCGTGTTCAGGCCGTAGCGCTTCGAGAGCGTGCCCTTGCGGATCATGTGGACCGGATTGGCGATCTGCGAATACCCGAAGCGCAGGCCCGAGGTCCGCCCCTGCTTGGTGCCCATGTGGACCCCGCGGCAGAGGTTGGTGCGCACGATCTTCCCGTAAGGAGCGAGCTGGCGGCTGAAATCGAGATCCTCGAGCCAGCCGTAGAGGGGCAGCGTTTCGTCGAATTTCAGCCCGTTGGCGAAGATGGGCGCGGTGCGCATGGCCATGTTACAGCCATAGCCGCCGTAGGTGTCGTTAAGCACTTCGCGCGCGGGCGCCTCGTCGGCCGCGATCATCGCCTTGGCGTCTTCCGGGGCGATGCCGCGCGTCTTGATGCCGTCGGCGATCACGGTTCCGGTGAGCACCACCACCGAGGGGTCGCGCTCGAACACCGCGGCGCACTCGGCGACGAAGGTCTTCGACGGTACGAAGTCGTCGTCGAAGAACAGGATGACGTCCGCTGCGCCGGCGGCCCGCAGGATCGTGTTGCGCTGCGCCGGCAGGCCGCGGTCGCCGCGTACGACCTGGACGGGAAAGGGCGCGCCTGCGCCGGCGTCCGGCTCCAGATCCCCGTCGCCCCCAGGAGCGAGAAGGACAAGGTCGGGCGCCCGCGACTGCTGGGCGAGCTCCTTCAGGAGCATGGACACGATTTCCTTGCGTCCCACGGTTGCTATGCCCACGGCCAGTTTCACGTCGCGTCCCTTCACTAC
>Ga0075012_10001812_pt1 | contig 21382 bp, 19 predicted proteins | sample All_14_2_FD_71474 | JGI IMG/M metagenome (GOLD analysis project Ga0075012, IMG submission 71474) | Freshwater microbial communities in response to fracking from Pennsylvania, USA - Allegheny Zone_MetaG_DW_15 | ecosystem: Environmental > Aquatic > Deep subsurface > Groundwater > Drilled... | reverse complement strand
ATTGGCCGGCGGGGTGTAGCTGTAGGTGCCGTCGCCATTGTCAACCAGCTCGACGCCGTTGATCTTGACGTTGTCCACCGAAAGCGCGTTGTCCACATCCGACGCATTGGCCAGCAAGTCGCTGGCGGCAATGGTGATGACGCCCGAATCCTCGGTCACGTCGCCCAGATCCACCGGGCCGCTGACCACTGTGGCGTCATCCACGGCGGTGACATCGATGCTGGCGGTCGCCGGGGTGGCGATGCCGGTGTCGGTGACCACGTCGTAGGTGACGTCGATGGTACCGTTGAAATCAGCCGGCGGGGTATAGCTGTAGGTGCCGTCGCCGTTATCAACCAGCTCGACGCCGTTGATCTTGACGTTGTCCACCGAAAGCGCGTTGTCCACGTCCGACGCATTGGCCAACAAGTCTTCGGCGCTGATGGTGATGACGCCCGAACCCTCGTCCACGGCGCCCAGATCGACCGGAGCGCTGACCACTGTGGCGTCATCCACGGCGGTGACGTCGATGCTGGCGGTCGCCGGGGTGGCGATGCCGTCATCGGTGACCACGTCGTAGGTGACGTCGATGGTACCGTTGAAATCAGCCGGCGGGATGTAGCTGTAGGTGCCGTCGCCGTTATCAACCAGCTCGACACCGTTGATCTTGACGTTGTCCACCGAAAGCGCGTTGTCCACGTCGGACGCCTTGGCCAGCAAGTCGTCGGCGCTGATGGTGATGACGCCCGTATCCTCGGTCACGTCGCCCAGATCGACCGAACCGGTCACCACGGTGGCGTCATCGCTGCCGTTGATGGTGACGCTGACATCCTGCGGCGCGCTGGCGGCAGTACCGTCCCAGGCGACCACCTGGAAGCTGTCGGTGACGCTGTCGCCGTCATTGAGGCTGTTGAGGCCATCGGCGGCGGTGAAGGTGTACTGGCCGGTTTCGCTGTCGATGGTCACCGAGCCGTTATCGGTCACCAAGGTGGTGACGCGGTCGCCGTTCTCGTCCACCAGATAATAGCTGACCGTATCGCCCGCATCCACATCCGAGCCGCTGACAGCGCCCTGGGCGCTGCCGTCTTCGTTCAGGCTCAGGCTGCTGGTGGTGGTTTCCACCACCGGGCCGTCATTGCTGCCGGTGATGGTCACCGACACATTCTGCGGCTCGCTGATGGACGTGCCGTCGCTGGCCGCCACCTGGAACGCATCGCTGGCGCTTTGATTGTCGTCCAGCGTCGCCGCGTTGTCGTTGGGGGTGAAGGTGTACTCGCCGGTGGCCGGATCAACCACCACGGTGCCGTAATCGGTTTCCAACTGGCCGACCAGCTCGCCGGTGGCCGGGTCGACGATACCGTAGGTCAGGGTGTCGCCATCGGCGTCGCTGGCATCCAGGTCGCCGGTGCCGACGCCGTCCTGACCGACGGTCAGCTCGACTTCGCTCGGGCTGTCCAGTTGAGCGGCATCTTCGACCGCATTCACATCGATGCTGGCGGTCGCCGGGGTGGCGATGCCGGCGTCGGTGACCACGTCGTAGGTGACGTCGATGGTACCGTTGAAATCAGCCGGCGGGGTGTAGCTGTAGGTGCCGTCGCCGTTATCAACCAGCTCGACGCCGTTGATCTTGACGTTGTCCACCGAAAGCGCGTTATCCACGTCGGACGCATTGGCCAACAAGTCGCTGGCGGCAATGGTGATGACGCCCGAATCCTCGTCCACGGCGCCCAGATCGACCGGAGCGCTGACCATCGTGGCGTCATCCACGGCGGTGACATCGATGCTGGCGGTCGCCGGGGTGGCGATGCCGGTGTCGGTGACCACGTCGTAGGTGACGTCGATCTGACCGTTGAAATTGGCCGGCGGAGTGTAGCTGTAGGTGCCGTCGCCATTGTCAACCAGCTCGACGCCGTTGATCTTGACGTTGTCCACCGAAAGCGCGTTGTCCACGTCCGACGCATTGGCCAACAAGTCTTCGGCGCTGATGGTGATGACGCCCGAATCCTCATCCACGGCGCCCAGATCGACCGGAGCGCTGACCACTGTGGCGTCATCCACGGCGGTGACGTCGATGCTGGCGGTCGCCGGGGTGGCGATGCCGGTATCGGTGACCACGTCATAGGTGACGTCGATGGTACCGTTGAAATTGGCCGGCGGGGTGTAGCTGTAGGTGCCGTCGCCGTTGTCAACCAGCTCGACGCCGTTGATCTTGACGTTGTCCACCGAAAGCGCGTTGTCCACGTCCGACGCATTGGCCAGCAAGTCGCTGGCGGCAATGGTGATGACGCCCGAATCCTCGGTCACGGCGCCCAGATCGACCGGAGCACTGACCATCGTGGCGTCGTCAACGGCGCCCACATTGACCTCGACCACCTGTTCGGTGACGGCGCCCTGAGCATCGGTGATACGCACGGTAAAGGTGTCGGTGCCGTTCCAATTGGCATCGGAGGCGACAAAGCTATAGGTGCCGTTGCTGTTCAACGTCACCGTGCCGTGCTGGGCATCGCCGACCAGTTCAAGGGTCGAAGCGGCGCCCTGATTGTCCACATCGTCCACACCGATGGAGCCGGTGATCACCGTATCTTCGTCGCCCGAACCGCCGGCAAGGGTGACTTGCGGGGCGTCGTCCACATTGGCGACATTCAGATTCATGGTGTTGGTAAGGGTGGACCCATCGGCACTGGTCACCGTGTAGGTGACGGTATCGCTGCCGAAATAGTTGTCACTCGGCTGATAGGTGAAGGTGCCGTCACCATTGTCGATGACCGAACCATGGGCCGGCTGCTCGAAGCTGATGGTGACCGGGCTGCCGTCGGGATCGGTGGCGTCGATGGCGAAGCGCAGGCTGCTGTCTTCCTGCATTTCCACCGGATTGGGGACCGCCACCAAGGTGGGGTCGTTGTCGCCGGGCAGGTCGATCAGGATGCCATTGTCGACGACGGCATCGTCGGTGGCGTTGACGGTGATGGTCACCGGCACTTCGGTGGCGCCGCCCTGGTCGTCATAGACCTTGACGGTGAAGGTTTCGCTGCCGTTCCAGTTGGGATTATCGGCGACGAAGGTGAAGGTGCCGTCGGCATTGACGGTCAAGCTGCCGGGGTGATCGCCGGCCACCACTTCATAGCCGATGATGGCGCCGTCCACGTCGGCGGCCGAGATGGACCCGGTCACCGTGGTCGCGGCACCAGTGGTGCTTTCATCACCGACACCGCCGGTGACGCTGACCACCGCCGCGTCGTCGACGTTGGCGATGTTCAGTTCGACCACTTGGCTGACCGTATTGCCCTCGTCGTCGGTGACGAAGACGGTGAAGCTGTCGGTGCCGAAATAATCGGCATCCGGGCGATATTCGTAGGTGCCGTCGCCGTTGACGATGATGACGCCGTTGGCGGGCTCGCTGAAATTGATTACCACGGCGCCGCCATCGGGATCGCTGGCATCGACGCCGAAGGTCAGGTTCTGATCTTCCGTCCAATCAATGGGGGTGGGAACCGGCACCAGCGAGGGATCGTTGTCGCCGGGGATGTCGATGCGGATACCACCAATCGTCGGCTGGCTGTCGACAAAGGTCTCGTCCAGCACTGCCTCGGGCACGACCTCGATGATTTCTTCGGTGACGAGTTCGGGGGCGCCTGCATCGACGACCGCCGCGGCCTCAGAGTCCGCGATCGCCGCGACCCCCTCGCCAAAGATGATGTTCTGCGCGGACAGATCTTCTTGAATGTCCATATTGACGGAGGTGTCGACGATCTCGCCCGCCGGGGCGGTTCCTTCGGCAGCCATGGGCGCCACCTCAGGGGTTTCCACCGGAGCGGGCGGCGCCTGCTCGACGACGATTTCCTCGGTCTGGATCAGGCCGGCCTGAACCTGCAACCCTTCCTGCACCTGGTTGCCCGAACCAGAGCCCTGGTGAATGGTGGCCAAGCCCCCCATGGCGGCATCGCTGACATCGACGTTGCGCACCAGATTAAGCCGGGATTCGCCCAGGCTCTGATTGCCGACGTCGGACAGGACCGTCAGATCGTCCAGTGCCTGCTGCGCATTCTCGGACGGAGCGTTGGTATTCGCGTTCTCTTCCGGGGCGTCGTTCAGGGTTTCGTCAGCCATGTCATGCTCCTGGGCAAAAAAAATCCCGGACGCAATGCGCTCCGGGATCATTCACCTATCATATTGGATTAAATTTTATGCGGAATCCAGTGGATTCTATCGCCGCCGCCCCCGTCCTTTCGGCTGAGGTTTGGGGGCGGCGCCACGTGGCCCCGGAGCAGCGGGAACCCCCAGTTCCTGCGCCTCCAACCGGCGCAATTCGTCGCGCAGGCGGGCGGCCTCCTCGAATTCCAGATCGGCGGCGGCGGCCTTCATGCGCTTTTCGATGTCGGCCTTGACCGCCGCCAGATTGTGGCCGACACCATGGGCCAGACCGGAATCGCCGGTATCGACGGTCAGGTAATCCTTTTCATAGACGCTTTCCAGCACATCGCCCACCGCCTTCTTGATGCCTTCCGGGGTGATGCCGTGGGCGACGTTATAGGCTTGTTGTTTTTCACGACGACGGTTGGTCTCATCGATGGCGTATTTCAAGGAATCTGTCATCTTGTCGGCATAAAGGATGACGCGACCGTCGATATTGCGCGCGGCGCGGCCGATGGTCTGGATCAGCGAGGTCTTGGACCGCAGAAAACCTTCCTTGTCGGCGTCCAAGATGGCCACCAGGGCGCATTCGGGGATATCCAGCCCCTCGCGCAGCAGATTGATGCCGATCAGCACGTCGAAGGCGCCCAGGCGCAGATCGCGGATGATCTCGATCCGCTCCAGCGTGTCGATGTCGGAATGCAGGTAGCGTACGCGGATGCCGTGGTCGTGCAGATACTCGGTCAGATCCTCGGCCATGCGCTTGGTCAGCACGGTGACCAGGGTGCGATGGCCCTGGGCGGCCATCTGCCGCACCTCGGCCAGCAGATCATCCACCTGATGCTCGACCGGACGGATGATGCAGATGGGGTCGATCAGCCCGGTGGGGCGGATGACCTGCTCGGCGAAGACGCCGCCGGTACGGTCCATCTCCCATGGCCCCGGCGTGGCGGAAACGAACAAGGAGGACGGGCGCATGATGTCCCATTCCTCGAATTTCAAAGGCCGGTTGTCGATGCATGACGGCAGGCGGAAGCCGAATTCCGCCAGCGTGCTTTTGCGGGCATAATCGCCCCGGTACATGCCGCCGATCTGCGGCACGGTGACGTGGGATTCATCGACGATCAACAGCGCGTCGGGGGGCAAATACTCGAACAGGGTCGGCGGCGGCTCGCCCGGTTTGCGCCCGGTGAGATAGCGGGAATAATTCTCGATGCTCTTGCAGTGGCCGGTGGTTTCCAGCATCTCGATGTCGAAGGTGGTGCGCTCGCGGATGCGCTGGGCTTCCAGCAGCTTTCCTTCCGCCTCGAAATGGGCGACGGTCGCCTTCAGTTCCGCCTTGATGCCGGCCAGCGCGGCGGTGATGGTCGGACGCGGCGTCACGTAGTGGCTAGACGGATAAACCACCACTTCCGACAGCCGCACGGTCTTTTCCCCCGTCAGCGGGTCGAACTCGGCGATACCTTCGATCTCGTCGCCCCATAACGACACCTGCCAGGCGCGATCCTCGTAGTGGACCGGGAAGATTTCCACCGAATCGCCGCGCACGCGGAAGGTGCCTCGCTCGAACGCCGCGTCGTTGCGTGTGTATTGCAACTCCACCAGCCGCTTCAGCAGCTCGGTGCGGTCGATGCTTTCCCCCACCACCAGCTTGAGCGTCATGCGGGCATAGGATTCCACCGAGCCGATACCGTAGATGCACGACACCGAGGCGACGATGATGACGTCGCGCCGCTCCAAGAGCGCCCGCGTCGCCGCATGGCGCATGCGGTCGATCTGCTCGTTGATCTGGGAATCCTTCTCGATATAGGTGTCGGTGCGCGGGATATAGGCTTCGGGCTGGTAATAATCGTAATAGGAAACGAAGTACTCCACCGCGTTGTCGGGGAAAAAGCTTTTCATTTCCGCGTAAAGCTGCGCCGCCAGTGTCTTGTTGTGGGCCAGCACCAGGGCCGGACGCTTGGTGGTGGCGATGACATGGGCCATGGTGAAGGTCTTGCCCGACCCGGTCACCCCCAACAGCACCTGATCGCGTTCCTTACTCTCCAGCCCAGCCACCAGGGTGGCGATGGCGGTGGGCTGGTCGCCGGCGGGCTGATAATCGGACACCAGCTTGAAATCCGCCGGCCCGGTGGGCAGATCGGGGCGATCGACGAAGGGGAGGGACAGGGGCGCGGTGCTCACCCGGCCAGTTCCTTGCCGCGTTTGGTCGCCGCCGCCACCGCTTGGGTCATCAGCGGCGCCATGCCCTTGGCCTCGTCCATCAGCACCGCCAGGGCAGCGGCGGTGGTACCGCCGGGGCTGGTGACATTGATGCGCAACTGGGCCGAACTGTCCAAGGATTGCCGCAGCAACTCGCCGCCACCCGACACCGTGGCCCGGGCCAGGCGGTCGGCCAGATCAGCCGGCAATCCAGCCGCCACACCCGCCGCCGCCATCACCTCGGCCAGCAGGAACACATAAGCGGGGCCGGAGCCGGAAACAGCGGTAACCGCATCCATCTGGCTTTCATCGTCGATCCAAGCCACCTCGCCCACCGCTTCCAGCAGCGATTGCGCCAGGGCGCGCGGCTCTTGCGCCACGCCGGGGCCGGCGAAGCAGACGGTGATACCGCGCTGCACCGCCGCCGGAGTATTGGGCATGGCGCGGATCACCGCCGCCGCCTCGCCCAAATGGCGGCGGAAAAATTCGACCGGCTTGCCGGCGGCGATGGACAGGAAAACCGTCTGGCCGGCCAGCCGGGCATAGGCCGGCAGCACCTGGGCCATCACCTGCGGCTTGACCGCCAGGATGGTAATGTCGGGGATAAAGGTCTTGGAGAGCAGATCGACATCGCCCAGTACGGTGACGCCGTCGGGCAGTCCCTGGGCATGGGGGTCGACCACCACCACGTCGGCGGCGCGGATGCCCCGCTCCAGCCAGCCGGCCAGCATGGCCGACCCCATCTTGCCGCAACCCACCAGCAAAATCTTGGTCACGATCATCACCCCATGAATCCGTCAAGGGGCACAGATGACCACAGGCGGGCGGGCGGGATCAAGGCGTTTGCCGTGGCGCCCCGTATGGCCGACGTCAAGCCTCGCCGACGGTGTCCAGCAGCGAACAGGCCACCGCATCCTTGGCCGACTTGCCACCCCAGATGACGAACTGGAAGGCCGGATAGAAGCGCTCGCACTCGGTCAGCGCGATATCCATCAGGTCTTCCACCTGTTCCGGCGACAATCCCTCGGTGCCGCGCACCAAGGAGGTATGGCGGAACATGGGCACGCCCTCGTCGTCCCACAGGCCGAAATGACCCAGCCACAGCTTTTCATTGATGGCGGCCAAAAGCTCGCAGATGACCGGGTGCTTGCCCGATGGCACCTTCATGTCGAAGGCGCAGGTAAAATGCATGGCGCCCATATCCTCGCGCCAGGCGAAATAAAGCGAGTAATTGCACCACTTGCCCGGCATCTCGACGGCCAGTTCGTCATCGGAACGGCGGTCAAAGGCCCAGTCGTTGGCGGTAACGAATTGCTCGATCAAGTCCAAGGGATTGATGACGAAGTCTTCCTCGTGCGCGAGGGCCATGGACATACTCTCGTCCTCCGGGGATTGGCGTCGCGACAGGCCGGGGCGCCAATCCAAAAATAGTATGGAACGTGCTGCCAGCCACTAGGGCTAGGCTAGGCACAGGCGTCGCCGCGATGCAAGATAAAGCATGCGGCAGCGCATCAATTCTTGTGGATAAGCCGTTTATAGTGACGGTGTTGTTACGAGGACTTGTCGGCCAATTTGGCTTCCAGATCGGCCAGCCGCTTGGCCAGGGCGTCGTTTTCCTCGCGCGCCTTGATGGCCATGTCGCGCACCACCTCGAACTCCTCGCGCGGGACCATGTCGACACCGGCCATGAAGCGTTCCATCTGCTGACGGATCAGCCCCTCGATTTCCGCCCGCAGGCCCGACAACGCCCCCAGCGCACCGCCGGCCATGCGGGCGAGATCGTCGAAAAAGGGGTTCTGGGTCTGCATGGGTCATACTCGCGTTTTGGAAGTCTCCCTTCATTATGGGCGGTGGACGGCGAATTGCAATGGCGCCCGCCCCGTCCTATAACCAAGACGCTAAATTTATGGGAGCATGTGGCCATGATCGTCGTCACCGGAGGCGCCGGCTTTATCGGTTCCAACATCCTGGCCGCGCTGGAAGCGCGTGATGCCGGCAAACTGGTGGTATGCGACCGCCTGCGCTCCAACGACAAATGGAAGAACATCGCCAAGCGCGAACTGGCCGACATCGTCCACCCCGAGCAATTGTTCGACTTCCTCGAAGCCAATCGCAAGCACATCCAGGTCATCTTCCACATGGGGGCGATTTCCGCCACCACCGAGACCGACGGCGACAAGATCGCCGCCAACAATTTCTCGCTGTCCCTGGCTTTGTGGAAGTGGTGCGCCCTGTCCAACGTGCGCTTCATCTATGCGTCGAGCGCGGCCACCTATGGCGACGGCTCGTTCGGCTTCGACGACGATTGGTCCATCGACCATCTGGCCAAGCTGCAACCCTTGAACGCCTATGGCTGGTCCAAGCACCTGTTCGACCGCCGCGTCGCCCGCAAGATCCAGCAAGGGTCGAGGAAGCCGCCGCAATTCGCCGGCCTCAAGTTCTTCAACGTCTACGGCCCCAACGAATATCACAAGGGCGGGCAGCAAAGCGTGGTGTCGCAGATTTATCCGCACGCCAAGCAGGATGCCGCCTATCAACTGTTCCGTTCGCATAACCCGCAATACAAGGATGGCGGGCAGATGCGCGACTTCATCTGGGTGGAAGATTGCGTCGACGTGATGATGTGGCTCTTGGACAACCCCCAGGTCAACGGCATCTTCAATGTCGGCACCGGCAAAGCCCGCTCGTTCATCGATCTGGCGTCGCAGGTGTACAAGGCGCTGGGCAAGGAACCCAAGATCAAGTTCCAAGACACCCCGGTCGCCATCCGCGACAAATACCAGTACTTCACCCAGGCCAGTGAAAAGAACCTGCGGGCGGCGGGCTATACCCGCGCCTTCACCAGCCTGGAAGAAGGCGTCACCAAATACGTGCAGCACTTCCTGGACCGTCCCGACCGCTACAAGTAAGGCAAGACATGCTGACCTATCCGCATATCGATCCCATCGCCATCCAGTTGGGGCCGATCGCCATCCGCTGGTACGCCTTGGCCTATATCACCGGTCTGACCCTGGGCTGGCTGTACATCAAACGGCTGGTGCGCTTTCCGCCCCACGCCATGCGTGAAGCGGACGTGGACGATTTCCTGGTCTGGGCCACCTTGGGCGTGGTGTTCGGCGGGCGGCTGGGTTACGTGCTGTTCTACAAGCCGGGCTATTACCTGAGCCATCCGCTGGAAATCTTTCAGTTGTGGCAGGGCGGCATGGCCTTCCACGGCGGCGCCTTGGGCGTTATCCTCGCCATCATCCTGTTCGCGCGGCGCCGCGGCCTCAACCTGTTCGCCATCGGCGACGTGGTCTGTTGCGCCGTGCCCATCGGCCTGTTCTTCGGCCGCATCGCCAATTTCATCAACGGCGAGCTTTATGGCCGCGTCGCCCCCGACGCCTTGTTCGCCATGGTCTTCCCCGGCGGCGGGCCGGAACCGCGCCACCCCAGCCAGCTTTACCAGGCCGGGCTGGAAGGTCTGGCGCTGTTCCTGCTGTTGGCGGTGCTGTGGCGGATCAGACCGTTCCGCGAAAAGCGCGGCGCCCTGGCCGGCACCTTCCTGATGGGCTACGGCATCGCCCGCATCATCGGCGAGTTCTTCCGCCAGCCCGACGCCCATCTGGGCTTTTTGATCGGCGGCGCCACCATGGGGCAGTTGCTGTCCATCCCGCTGATCCTGGCCGGGGCCGGAGTGATCGCCTGGGCGTTCAAGCGCGGACATCGGCCCTGATGCGGTCGCTGGCGGAAAAGCTGGCGGCGCGCATCGCCCAGGGCGGACCGATCACCGTCGCCGATTTCATGCACGAGGCGGTGGGGCAGTATTACGCCAACCGCGATCCCTTCGGCCGTCAGGGCGATTTCACCACCGCCCCCGAGGTCAGCCAAATGTTCGGCGAGTTGATCGGGCTGTGGTGCGTCATGGTCTGGCAGATGATGGGGGCACCCGACAAGGTGGTGCTGGCCGAGCTGGGTCCGGGGCGCGGCACCTTGATGAACGACCTGCTGCGGGCCGCCGGCGTGGTACCGGCCTTCATCAAGGCCGCCGACATCCGGCTGGTGGAAACCAGCCCGCGCCTGACCGTGCTGCAACGCCAAACCTTGAGCGGGCGTGACGTGCAGTGGTGCGAAAATGTCGATCAACTACCCGACGGACCGCTGATCGTCATCGCCAACGAATTGTTCGACGCCCTGCCCATCCGCCAGTTCGTCAAGGCCGACGGCCAATGGCGCGAACGCATGGTCGGGATCGACGGCGATGGCTTTTGCTTCGTCACCGGCCCAGAGGCCGAGCCCGATCTGCCACCCCAGGTGCTGGCGGCCCCCGACGGCGCCATCGCCGAAATCTGCCAAGCCGGGCGTGATCTGGCCGCCAGCTTGGGCAAGCGGCTGAACCGTCAACCCGGCTTCGCCCTGATCATCGATTACGGCCATGGCCGCAGCGGCACCGGCGACACGCTTCAGGCGGTCCGCCATCACCGCTTTCATCCGGTGCTCGACCAGCCCGGCTTGGCCGACATCACCGCCCATGTGGATTTTCAGGCCCTCGCCGGGGCGGCGGTGCCGGCGCGAGCCTGGGGGCCGGTGGATCAGGGCGCCTTCCTGCGCGCGCTCGGCATCGAAACCCGGGCCCATCTTCTGGCCCAGGCCGGGGGCGATAAAGTGGCCGCCGACATCATGGGACAGTTGCGGCGCTTGATCGATCCGGGGGAAATGGGCACCCTGTTCAAAGCCTTGGCCTTGGCTTCGCCCCACTTCCCGGCGCCGCCCGGCTTCGTCAGTTGAAGGTTTGTCCATGATCACCCTGTCCGCGCTCAATGAAATCATCCATATCCGTCACGGTTTCTTCACCCGTGAAGGCGGGGTGTCGACGGGGCTTTACACGTCGCTGAATTGCGGGCCGGGATCGGCCGACCAACCGGCGGCGGTGGCGGAAAACCGTGGCCGCGCCATGGCCATGATGGACCTGCCGGAAACCGCCCTGATCACCGTGCATCAGGCCCACACGGCCGACGTGGTCACCGTCACCGGCCCGTGGGCCGAGGGCAGCCGCCCCACCGCCGATGCCATGGTCACCACCGTGCCCGGCCTGGCCCTGGGCATTCTGACCGCCGATTGTGCCCCGGTTTTGCTGGCCGACCGCAAGAACGGCATCGTCGGCGCCGCTCATGCCGGCTGGAAGGGCGCCATCGGCGGCGTCTTGGAAAACACCATCGCCCGCATGGTCGAGTTGGGGGCCAAGCCCAAGAACATCGTCGGCGCCATCGGCCCGTGCATCGGCCAGCGTTCCTACGAGGTCGGCCCCGATTTCCCCGCCGCCTTCCTGGCCGAAAGCGCCGACAACGCCGATTTCTTCGCGCCCAGCCGCCGCGATGGCCATTTCCTGTTCGACCTGCCCGGCTATGTGTCGCGCAAGCTGGCCCGGCTGGGTCTGATCGACGTCACCCGCGTTCCCGCCGACACCTGCCGCGACGGCGCCCGCTTCTTCAGCTACCGCCGCGCCACCTTGAACAACGAGCCCGATTACGGGCGGCAAGTGTCGGTGATCGTGCGGGAGCGTTAAGCCATGCCCCATCTCATGATGTTCGGCGCCTTCCTGCTGCTGGGCACCCTGGTCACCTGCGTCGCCATGGTCGCCGGCTGATGCGGATCATCACCGCCCTGGCCCTGCTGTTGGCCGTGGCAGCCTGCGAAACCGTTCCCCGCCCGTTCAAGCACGAGGACGGGGCGGTCAACGCCCTGGCCCGGCCCAAGCTGGGACGCGGCATCGCCTTGCATAGCGCCGGCGAAATCGCTGCGGGCGAGGCGCTTTCCGAGGCGGTGATCAAGGCCTTCGAGGACCGCGAAATCCCGGTCACCTTACGGCGCGGCCCCGGCTTCGGTCGGGTGATCGAGGTGGCACCCGAGGGCAACACCGTGCTGTGGCGGCTGCTGGCCGCCGATGGTGCCGAGATGTCCCGCCTGAGCACGTCGCCCACCATGCCGAGCAAGCTGGCCGCCGCCCAGGTGGCAGCGCAGTTCCACCCGTTTCTGGAAGACCCCGACGCCAAACCGCAACTGGCCCCCGGTCGCGTCTTGCCGAAAATGCCGAAAATCCGCGTCGAACCGATGAAAGGTCTGCCCGGCGACGGCGACACCGCCCTGCCGCAGGCCCTGGCCAAGGCCTTGGCGCGCGAAGGGGTCGAAATCACCGCCGACGCGGCCTTTACCGTGGTCGGCGTGGTCACCGTCGCCCAGGTCAACACTACCGACGACAACGTCACCATTTCCTGGCTGATCAAACAAGGCGATGCCGGCGGCACCCAATTGGCCCGCATCGACCAAAGCGGCGCCGTGCCGCGTGGACGGTTGAACCTGACCTGGGGCAGCATGGCCCGCGACATCGCCGAAGGCGGCGCCTCGGGCGTGGCCGAAGTGCTGCGCGCCGCCGAGCGCAACCGCAAGGAGCAAGAGGACCAAGCCGGGTCAAGGCAGTTTACAGAACCAAGACCGGCTGATATAGGAAAGCCCGAATCAAGCGACCAGACCGATCCGGCGCGGACCAGCCCGCCGCCGCCTGTGGAACCGGCCCCGCCCGCGGCGGTCGCGTCCCCCCAGGCACCGCCCCAGGCGATGCCGGCCAAGCCCATCAAGGCCAAGCCGGTCAAGCCGAAGCCGGCGAAGGCGACGAAACCGGCCAAGTCCAGCGCCAGCAAAAAAGTTAAGCCGGCCCCGACCAAGACGGTCAAGGCGGCTCCCCGGACCAAGCCCGACAGGTAACCCAGCCATGAAAATCCTCGCCTGCAACAGCAATCGCCCGCTCGCGGAAGCGATCGCCGAATACATGACCATGTCCATCACCAAGGCCAGCGTGCGCCGGTTCTCGGACATGGAAGTGTTCGTCGAAGTGCACGAGAACGTGCGCGGCGAGGACGTGTTCGTCATCCAGTCCACCTGTTATCCGACCAACGATAACCTGATGGAATTGCTGATCACCCTGGACGCGTTGAAGCGTGGCTCGGCCCGGCGCATCACCGCCGTCATCCCCTATTTCGGCTATGCCCGCCAGGACCGCAAGTCCGGCCCGCGCACGCCCATTTCGGCCAAGCTGGTGGCCAATCTGATCACCACCGCCGGGGCCGACCGCGTGGTCACGCTGGACCTGCATTCGGGCCAGATCCAGGGCTTCTTCGACATCCCGCTCGACAATCTTTACGCCGCCCCGGTGTTCGTCAACGATATCCGCGCCCGCTATGACAACGTCATGATCGTGTCCCCCGACGTGGGCGGCGTGGTCCGGGCCCGCGCCATCGCCAGCCGCATCGACGCCGATCTGGCCATCATCGACAAGCGGCGCGAACGCGCCGGCGTGTCCGAGGTGATGAACATCATCGGCGACGTCAAGGGCCGCCGCTGCATCCTGGTCGACGATATCGTCGATTCCGCCGGCACCCTGTGCAACGCCGCCGAAGCCTTGATGAAGTCGGGCGCCGTGTCGGTTTCCGCCTACGTCACCCACGGCGTGCTGTCGGGCGGCGCGGTCGCCCGCGTCACCTCGAGCCCGCTGGAAGAACTGGTGATCACCGATTCGATCCCGGCGACCGAGGCGATGAAGCTGGCCCACAACATCCGCCAGACCACCATCGCGCCGCTGATGGCCGAATCCATCCAGCGCATCTCGGAAGAACGCTCGGTCTCCAGTCTGTTCGACTGAAGATCGGATCAAAACAAAAGCCCCGGAAGGTTCCACCTTCCGGGGCTTTTGCTTAACCCTTGCGCCGCGACACCCAACCGCCGAAGCAGAGCGCACGGAAATAGGGCTTGGGCGGTCCAAAGCCGGCTTGGTCCAGCAATTCAGCCAACCGTTCCTCGGTCACCGGATGGATGTCACGGTCCACGTGACGGAAGCCGCGGGCGATATCGTCTTCGCCGATACCCGCCGATTTCTGCAAATGGCCCCAGAAAGTCCGCAGTTCCGATTGCCACGGCTCGTCCCAGGACGGGCCGAACAGATCGGCTTGGACCAGGGGGGCACCAGGCTTCAGGTGCTGGGCGATATCGGTCAGCAGGGCCAGCTTGGCCCCATCATCGGGCAGGAAGTGCAACACCAGCAACAGCGTGGCAGCGTCGAAGGGCTCGAATTTCGGCAGGTCCGACACCTTGGACGGATACAGCCGCACGCGGGCGTTCAACCCGTGCTCGGCCACCTTGCGTTCGGCATGGGCCAGCATGTCGGCCGCCGGGTCGACACCGACCACTTGCAGTCCGGGGCAGGCCTGGGCCAGGGCGATGCATTCGCCGCCGGTGCCGGCGCCGGCCACCAATGCCCGGCCGTGGCCGCCGGTCACTTCCGCCAGCACCATGCAGGATAATTGATGCAGCGCTTCATAGCCGGGAATGGCTTCCCGTACCCGGCGGTCGTAAGCCTGGGCCCGTTCGGCATCGAACATGGTCTTGGCATCGGCGCTCATGACAAATCCTCCGGCGGATAGGCATTCAACTGGCGCAACCCCTCGCCCACCGCCAAGGTGGCCGCCAAGGCCACGTTCAGGGAACGCAGACCCGGCGCCATGGGAATACGCACGGTGACATCGGCATCCGCCGCCACCTCGGGCGGAACACCGGCGCTTTCGCGCCCCATCATGATGACATCACCGGGCAGGAAGGAAAAGCGGTCCAAGCGCGTCCCGCCGGCGGTGGTCAGCAACACCAGCCGTCCCCCCGGTTTTTGCCGGAATGCGTTCCACGATGCGTGACGGGTGACGCGGGCGTGATCGACATAATCCATGCCGGCCCGACGCATGCGTTTTTCGTCCCACAAAAATCCGCACGGCTCGATAATTTCCAAAGGAATTCCAAGGCAGGCGGACAGCCGCAGCAAGGCCCCGGCATTTTGCGGAATATCGGGCTGAAACAGGGCTAAGCGCAACAAATCCATAGCGAATCCTCAATGCTCCACCCGAACAGGTAGGGTTCGGCCCAGCAACCTGGGGCCACCTTAATTAGTAAATACTTATGTTCGTTTGACTCCCCTGTTGAAAGACAAGGGGCAATGTGGTTAATAGGGCCGCTTCCGCGGGCCAACAAGAGGTTTAGTCATGGCTGATTCGGCTACGCATGCCCAGCCCTCGTCGACGGATGGGCAGTCTCGGCGGGATTTCCTGCTGTATACTACCATCGCCGTCGGCGCGGCCGGGACCGCCGCCGCCCTGTGGCCGTTCGTGCACAGCATGAACCCGGCCGCCGATACTTTGGCATTGTCCACCACCGACGTGGATCTTGCCGCCATCCAACCTGGACAGGCGATCACCGTCGTTTGGCAGGGCAAGCCGGTCTTCGTGCGTCACCGCACGGCTGAAGACATCGCTGCCGCCGCCAAGGACGATACCGCCGATCTGCGCGACAAGGCTGCCGATGGCACCCGCGTGCAGAAGCCGGAATGGCTGATCGTCATCGGCGTTTGCACCCATTTGGGTTGCGTGCCGCTGGGTCAGAAGGCTGCCGACCCCAAGGGTGATTTCGGCGGCTGGTTCTGTCCCTGCCACGGGTCGCATTACGATACGTCGGGACGCATCCGCAAGGGTCCGGCGCCGTTGAACCTTCCGGTGCCGAAGTATGCCTTTACTTCCGACACCACCATCCGCATCGGGTAAGGATCGGCCATGAGCGGTTTTCAGACCAATAACAAGGTGATCAGCTGGCTGGACGAGCGGCTGCCCATCTTCTCGATGATGCAGCACTCTGCCATCGATTACCCCACCCCGCGCAACCTGAACTACTGGTGGAACTTCGGCTCGCTCGCCGCGTTCGTGCTGGTGATCATGTTGCTGACCGGCATTTTCCTGGTCATGAACTATTCGTCGCACACCTCGCTGGCGTTTGACTCGGTCGAACGCATCATGCGTGACGTGAATTACGGATGGCTGATCCGGTATCTGCACATGAACGGCGCCTCGATGTTCTTCATCCTGGTGTACGTCCACATCTTCCGCAACATGTACTACGGGTCGTACAAGGCCCCGCGTGAAGTGCTGTGGTGGGTCGGCATCCTGATCTTCCTGGCGATGATGGCCACCGCCTTCATGGGCTATGTGCTGCCCTGGGGCCAGATGTCCTTCTGGGGCGCCACCGTCATCACCAACCTGTTCTCGGCCTTCCCGGTGGTGGGCCAGCACATCGTCACCCTGCTGTGGGGTGGTTTCGCCGTCGACAATCCGACGCTGAACCGCTTCTTCTCGCTGCACTATCTGCTGCCGTTCGTCATCGTCGGCCTGGTGGTGGTGCACGTGTGGGCGCTGCACACGGTGAAGTCCAACAACCCGTTGGGCGTGGAAATGAAGGGCGAAGCGGATTCCATCCCCTTCCACCCCTATTACACCATCAAGGATCTGTTCGGCATCGGCCTGTTCCTGATGTTCTTCCTGGGCTTCGTCTTCTGGGCTCCCAACTTCTTCGGCGAACCGGACAACTACATTCCGGCCAACCCGATGGTGACCCCGCCGCATATCGTGCCCGAATGGTACTTCCTGCCGTTCTACGCCATCTTGCGCGCCGTCCCCGACAAGCTTTTGGGCGTGCTGGCCATGTTCGCGGCCATCATCGTGCTGTTCTTCCTGCCCTGGCTGGACAGCTCCAAGGTCCGTTCGGCCAAGTTCCGTCCGATCTACCGCCAGTTCTTCTGGCTGTTCTTCGCCAATTGCATCTTCCTGGGTTACCTGGGCGGCAAGCCGGCGGAAGGATGGTACGTTCCGGCCAGCCAGATCGCCACCGTCTACTACTTCGCCCACTTCCTGATCCTGCTGCCCTTGTTGGGCAAGGTCGAGAAGCCCAAGGCTCTGCCGGCCAGCATCTCGGCCGCCGTGCTGAAGGAGAAGGCATAATGCGTAAGCTCATCCTTTCCGCCCTGACGGCCGCCGGCCTGTTCGCTTCCTCCGGCGCCGCCCTGGCGGCCGGTGGTGGCGAGCCCCTGATGAAGCCCGGTTTTTCCTGGGACGGCTTTTTCGGTCGTTACGACCAGGCCGAACTGAAGCGCGGCTTCGAGGTCTTCAATCAGGTCTGCTCGAACTGCCATGGTCTGCGTCTGGTTGCCTATCGCAACCTGTCCGCCGTCGGCCTGACCGCCGACCAGATCAAGGACGTGGCCGCCGCCCGCGAAGTGGCCGATGCCCCCAACGACGAAGGCATGGTTTCCATGCGCGCCGGTCGGGCTTCGGACAAGTACATCAACCCCTTCCCCAACGACAAGGCGGCGGCTGCCGCCAATGGTGGGGCGCTGCCGCCCGACCTGTCGTTGATGGCCAAGGCCCGCGTCGGCGGTCCGAACTACATCTACAGCCTGATGCTGGGCTTCAAGGAAGAAGCGCCGCATGGCGTGGTCATCCCCGAGGGCAAGTACTACAACACGTACTTCCCCGGTAATGCCATCGGCATGCCGCCGCAGCTGATGGAAGACCTGATCACCTATTCCGACGGCACCAAGGCGTCGCAGGAACAGCTGGCCCGCGACGTCACCGCCTTCCTCAACTGGGCCGCCGAGCCCGAGTTGAACGAGCGTAAGTCCATGGGCCTGAAGGTCATGATCTTCCTGGCGGTGTTCACCGCCTTGCTGTACGCGCTCAAGCGTCAGATCTGGAAGAACCTGCACTGATCCGGCTCATGCCGGACCGGCCCGCTCCGGCAGGCTATTGACAGATTGGCCGCCATCCCTGGGATGGCGGCCTTTTTGTTGCCCCAGGCGATGGACAGCCCTTGGTCAAACATGACACCCTGACCTTGCTATCGCCCCTCGCCCGGAATCCACATGCGCATTCTTTTGATCGAAGACGAAGCCGAGCTGGCCGAGTTGGTCCGCACCTACTTGCAGCAACTTCTGTTCGTCGTCGATCACACCGCCTCGCTGGAAGATGCCCAATCGTTGCTGGAAACGGTGACGTATGACGCCATCATCCTGGACCGCAGCCTGCCCGATGGCGATGGCCTGGAGTTGATCCCACGTCTGCGCGCCCGCGGTATGGACATTCCGGTCCTGGCGGCCACCGCCCGCGATCAAGTGTGCGACCGGGTGCGCGGCCTGGATTCCGGCGTTGACGATTACCTGATCAAACCCTACAGCCTGCTGGAACTGGCCGCCCGCCTGCGCGCCTTGCTGCGCCGTCCGGGCAAGACGCTGAAAAACGAGCAGGTCATCGGCGACATCGTCCTTGACGCTTTTCAGGGCACCGCCACCATCGCCGGCGAGCCGCTGCTGCTGGCGCGGCGGCTGATCACCTTGCTGGATGTGCTGATGCGATCGGCGGGCCGGGTGGTGTCGCGTCCGGCCATCGAGACCCGTCTTTACAGCATCGATGACCAGATCGATTCCAACGCGCTCGAAGCCAGCATCTCGCGCCTGCGCCGGATTTTGGCCGACAAGGGCTCGTCGGTCACCATCCACACCATCCGCGGTGTCGGCTATATGCTGGCCGAAGGGGACAAGTCATGAGCGCAATTGCCCCTTATTCCCTGAGATCGCGGCTGGTGTCGCGTCTGATTGCCGCCCATGCCGTCGTTCTCGCCGCCAACATTCCCTATTTCCTGTGGCGCGGCTACGTCAAACACGATGCCGAGGGCAATTTGGGAACAATGGGAGCGTGGCTGCTGCATGAACTGGTCACCGACGTCCTTCCCCTGGTCGTCCCGCTGTTTATCGCCACCACGTTGATCACCAAGCTGACCGTCCGCCGCAGCCTGGCCCAGATCGACGCCGCCACCCGTAAAGCCGCCGCCTTCGACCCGTCGCATCTGGGCGTCCGTCTGCCCAGCACGGCAACCCCCAAGGAATTGCATCCGCTGGTCGACGCCATCAATGCTGGATTGGACCGGTTGGAGCGCGGCTTTGAAAGTCAAAAACGCTTTACCGCCAACGCCGCCCACGAACTGCGCACGCCGCTGGCGGTGCTGAAAGCCCGCTGTTCGCGTGAGACCGGACCGCAGGCGCAGGCCCTGCTATCCGACATCGGTCGCATGACCAAAATCGTCGATCAATTACTGGGCATAGCCAGACTGGAGATGGGCCAAGTGCCGCTTGATGCCCGCGTTGACCTGGACATTATCTGTCGCCGGGTGGTGGCCGATCTGTTCCCGCTGGCCCTGGCCGCCGGCTGCGATCTTGGCTACAGCGCCGGGACGACGACGGTGCTGGCTCGCGGCAACGAGGTGCTGCTGGAAGACGCCTTGCGCAACATCGTCGACAACGCCGTACACGTGGCACCGCCAGGAACCAGCGTCGAGGTGGTGTTGGATGACAGCGGCGTCATCCATGTGCTGGATCGCGGCCCCGGTGTCGCCGACGGGCTGAAGACGGAAATCTTTCATCCCTTCCGCCGCCTGAACAACAGCAACCATCGCGGCGCCGGCCTGGGTCTGGGCATCGCCGCCGAGGCCATCACCCTGCATGGCGGCACATTGTCCGTCCATGACCGCCCCGGCGGCGGGGCCGATTTCGTCGTCGACCTGTCGGCGGCGCCGACGCCGTCAGGTTGAGGTAAGGTTGGAGGCGCATATTTCCCCAAGAACAATATAGGGGGAAATGGACATGCGCATTCTCAACCTCATCCGCAACGCAACGCTGGCTCTGGCCTTGACCACGGCGGCGGTGACAACGGTGGCGCAGGCGGCGGAGGAAGCCTCTTCCATCTCGCGCGGCGGACGCCTTTACGACAAGTTCTGGGTCGAAACCAAGGCCGATGCTCCCAAGACCCCGCACGCGGCCTATCCGGACAAGGCCGGAAAATACGCGCAGGATTCGTCCTGGCGTTGCAAGGAATGTCACGGCTGGGATTACAAGGGCAAGGACGGCGCCTATGCCAAGGGTGGCCATGCCACCGGCATCATCGGCATCACCGGCGCCGCCGGCAAGGATCCGGCGGCCATCGTCGCCATTCTGCGCAACCCGGCCCACGGCTACGACGAGCAGAAACTGTCGGCCAAGGACGCCCAGGACCTGGCTTTGTTCGTGTCCAAGGGACAGATCGATATGAGCCAGTATATCGACTACGCAGCCAAGAAGGCCAAGGGCGACGCCGCCAAGGGCGAGGGCTATTTCAACACCCTGTGCGCCGGCTGCCATGGCACCGACGGTAAGAAGATCACCAACGCGCCGCCGCTGGGATCGCTGCAAAACCCGCAGGAAATGCTGCATAAGGTCTTGAATGGCCAGCCCAATCAGCCGATGCCGTCGCTGCGTCTGCTCGATCCGCAGATCGCCGTCGATCTGGTCAGCCATATGATGACGCTGCCGCAGCAATAGGAAACCATGCCCGACCGCCCCATCGGAGCGGTCGGGTCTTCCTACTTTTATTCCGTGCACGAGACCCTGCCATGACAAGACATCGTTCCGGCGGCAAGCACTGGCTTGCCGGTTTGTGGCGCGCTTTTACGTCGCCTTCGGCCCGCTGGTCCTTTGGCGCCATCCTGATTGCCGGCGGTATCGGTGGTGTTTTGCTGTGGGGGGGCTTCAACACCTTCATGGAATACACCAACACCTTGGAATTCTGCGTCTCGTGTCACGAGATGGAGACCACCGTGTACCAGGAATACAAAAAGTCGCCGCATTACGAGAATGCCTCTGGCGTGCGCGCCGTTTGTGCCGACTGCCATGTACCCAAGGATTGGGGAGCCAAAGTGCTGCGCAAGATCCAAGCCAGCAGCGAAATCTTCCACAAGCTGGCCGGCACCGTCGACACCCCCGAGAAATTCGAGGCCAAGCGCCGCCAACTGGCCGAGCGCGTCTGGGCGACGATGAAAGCCAATAACTCGCGCGAATGTCGCAATTGCCACGAATACCAGGCGATGGCATTCCACAAGCAACGCACCGAATCGCAGCAGAAGATGCAGTTGGAGGCCGCCCCCAAGAACATGGCCTGCGTCGAGTGCCACAAGGGCATCGCCCACAAATTTCCCCAGCCCCCCCGCGACGACGAATAAGCAAGCCGCCGCCACCCGCCATCCTTGCGATGGCGGGCTTTTTGTTTTATGGCATGGGCACCACTTGCAAGGGGCGAAGACATGAGCAAACCCGTTCTCGGCATCATCGGCGGTTCCGGCGTCTACGACATCGACGGCCTGACCA